>Ga0123352_10009066_pt1 | contig 15544 bp, 9 predicted proteins | sample TergutLab28metaG_FD_89700 | JGI IMG/M metagenome (GOLD analysis project Ga0123352, IMG submission 89700) | Labiotermes labralis P1 segment gut microbial communities from Petit-Saut dam, French Guiana - Lab288 P1 | ecosystem: Host-associated > Arthropoda: Insects > Digestive system > Gut ... | reverse complement strand
TTTATCTCCTTTAAGGGCTTCACTTCAGAATATTTCAATCTATCAGGAAATGTTCCTGTTGATGGAATTTTATTGAATATAAATGTTAGAGGAATTAAAATATGAGGAGTGCTGACCTTTAGATTTCTTGATGATATCTCATCGTAACCATAAGAGTTTGACATTTCAAGGAATTAATTATTTTCTCGATTTCAAACATGATAGTATTTCTGAGTCTTGAAATTATACACATAACAGTTGATATTACTATCACCAATTAATATTATTGTGTGTTTTTTTTTTACAAAGAGCATACTTGTATTTGTTACATTCATTAAAGGTTTGTTTTAGTTTATTTATACAATCTTCGGTTAAATTACTATATTTCTGGTCAGACTTTACATTACAGTTCACTTTAGTTACACCATTCACTATGGTAGGAACAGAAATTGTCCCACCTGTGACTAGACTACATGCTGGACAACTTAGGAAACGTGAATCAATTCCCAGCAGGGGTAAGAAATTTTTATCTTCTCCAGAGTCTGCAGGCTTGGCTGCCACTAGACGAATTTTCATGAAATTTACTATTTGAGCTCTTTTTTCGAAAATCTTTTTTACGGGTTCTTTACATGACGACGTATATATATTTATGATACCATCTCGCTGAGTTCTTCTAAGAATGAAAAATGTTCAAGGCAAATTTGTATAGAAATTACTTTTCTCACCCCCCCCCCCCCAAAAAATAGTACCTTTTATGAGATATCGTGAAAAAATATGGTATAACGAGAGCGACCATGGATGACAATATAATACAGCGCATGTGGTGAACTAAGGCTAGAGACACACACTCAGTTTATGAATCACTTTCCGTTTCTTCACGGTAACCTAACAATGGTTACGCGAACGCGTTTCATCGTCACGTTTACACATATGTTGCTTCTTGTGTTACATACCTGTAGAGAGAATAGTGAAATTGTGAGGTTAAACAATTCACATTACTCTGTGCCAAATATCCTATCTTCTGACACGTTGATATGGGAAAACATATCCAATATTTACTTACGTACACCACACTCTTTTTGTGAGCAAAATATTGTTATCTTCGTCGTTATCTAAAGGGAATGCTAAATTTTTGTAGGCCGGTTAGGCAGAGAGCGTTGAAGGGGTGTCAAACTGAACACCAAGCTGTCATGCGTGCTCGCATACAACATGCATTAGCACTGCTAAGTGGTTAGTGATTAAAATAAAGTTACCACTTTTCCTTTGGCATATTCAGGGCCGGGGTTCAGCACTGAAATAATTATCTAAATAGATACACATTTATAGTAGTGTTTTTTATAATTTACGTACATCCATAGTGTTTACTGCTCCACGCGCAGCACTATTACCATTTTCTTGTCGAGAATTCGTTAGCAAGTTTAATGAAATTCTCGTTTCTAAATAATATTATCAAGAAGACGGAATAAAACCGAAAAAAAAAGGGGGACAAAATCGGAGACAACATCAGTCCGGGGCATAAGCTTTATTTCGGGGACTGTACCAGAAGATGCGGGACGAGTGGTAGCCGTAGATTAAAATCACGTTCAATCACTGCCTAATACTGTGTTGATCACAAGCGTGTGAAAATAGTAAGTTTTTAACGTAGTGCAGACCACGGTTCACCTGCACGCTCAATACAGGCCACGGTTAAGATCCCTAGCCACTAACATGCGAAAAACTCGGAAATAGTACTCCTGGTGAAGACGAGAGTTGTCATGACCATGGATCAAAGTACGCAGATTACTACGTCGATGGCGACTGCTAACAAACGTAGGCAATATGGCGTCGTTAATGGATGCGTATGAGCAACAATATGCAGTATTGACGGCTGATATTACTGCAAAAATTGGAAAGTTAGCTCCATTACATGGTGGTACGTGACACAGATCTCACAGGAATTTATTCGAATTCTATTTTTCATAATCTGAAGTGAATGTCATCTCTTAACACATGGAAGTTGCAGTTGCGTGTGAAGTGATGTTTGCGAATTACAGATGTAATTACGCAAAGCAGTGCATTATCATAATTTGGTGGAATATATGAGTGTATCTTTATTTGTTTTTGCCGTAGCTGACAAGAAGGCCCTTGTGCTTGATGTTGAAAGACATATGGAAGAGGCCCAAGAACTTGTGAGTGTGAATAGTGATAGTTGTAGTAATATGCATATACATACTGTTTCTTTAAATAGTTAGATGTAAGGATTTGTAAATGCCATTATATGTTTGTTTACCAGAGTTGGGTGTGTCTTATGTATATGTGTAAGCGGATGAACTGAATTTTGTAGTCTCTTGGCAATAGTCAATGTGCAAATGTGCATACTATCTTTTCGTTATTCAGCGTTACTGTTTGATGGGACAGAAACATAACAAAATGGTAACTCTGTGCTGAACTGATGCTTTATGACTGATTGAAGCTTAGCTTATGAGGTTCAGGCAGGTCATTTCCTTAGTTTTTGTACAGGAGGTACAATACAATGGAGAATATACAAATTTTATTCAAAAGAATTTTTGTCATTTGCTTTTTTATGCGTCACTGACTGTTTTACTTTATTGTGTACACTAGCTTGAGCAGATGGAACTGGAGGTTCGAGAGGTAGAAGCTTCCATTCGTCCACGCTTGAGGACACGAGTTGATAGTTACAGGGTAGAACTTGGTAGACTGAGCCAAGAGTTTGTGAAAGCGCGGAGTCCTCCATTTCAAGATGGTCTGTATTTATTATATTATTGGAATGTAAAATTTTGAATTCCAGTGTGTTTGTAGAATTAATCAAGTTCTTAATTTATTTTAGGCTTCTTTGGGCAAGATGATTTATATGGTGGTGGAGTAAACATGAATGAAGAACAAAAATTGAGGCTTCTTGATAACTCAGAGAGGTTAGAACGAACAGGACGGCATCTGACCACAGGTTATAGAATTATTCTGGAGACAGAGGAAATTGGATCTCATGTTCTGCAAGATTTACATGCTCAACGTGAGACAATTCAGAAATCACGAAGTAGGGTAAGGGTTTTTGTTTTCTAGCTCTGTGGCAGAGGTAGAGTTGCCTTTATTATTTTAGTTATTTATTTATGAGTGGTACACCATTGATTGGGTTCTGGTTGAGTTCAGGGCCACTAAGTAGATTTGTATTAGTAGAACCTCAAGCTTGACATTGCTAATACTGAACTCTGTCTCTTAACTTCATATAGAGCCTGGCCACTTCCTTAGTACATTTTTTTCCTATGCTGTGTCCTTAAGTTATCCTCCTACTGAATATAATTTAATTTATGTAATGAAACTTCCTGTGATTTTGCGCACAGATGGAAGTTTGCCCATACTCCCCTACCCATCTGGTCTGGCCAACTTGGAATATGTAAATGTGCTTGATAGTGTTATCTGGGAAACTTGCATTATTTTTGTACTTTAGCTACATAAGGTGAGTATGAGATCACATTTTGTGTCCTGTTAACAGATGGTGTGTGGGTTGCACTGAAAGTCATGATTTATATCCCCTGCATTGCATATGGGCCATGATTAAATTCTTTGCATACACTGTGTTATTTATATATATGCAGCTTCTGGGACTGCAATCTTATCATCTCAGGGTCATGAGGGAAATGAAATACTTCTGTAAATTTTGTGTTTTGCTATCTCATAAAGGACACAGTTTTTGAAAATATCACATGCTGTAACATTATTAGTCCATCTGTATGCAGGAAACACTGGGTTATATTAAATCAACCTGTGGGAACTTCGGTGTTTAATTAAAAGGACATAATCAGAGGTGCCAAAATTATCCAAAAATGTTGAAACCACCTCAGAGTTCTAGGCACTGGAAGCATGAGATAAAGCAGGTTTCATGTTTAGGGCCCACAGATACTAGATTCCACCACACCAAATGTAGCTGCCACTATGACTTGGCTCCTTGGATTTGTGCATCCCTGGTCATACTGATCTGCAGTGTGAACCTTTTATATGACCTACATTCACATGTGTGAATGCATGTAAAGAAAAACACCTGTAGAAATTTGTTTTTTGTATGTAGGCAAGGAGGAAATTTACTGCGTTTTTAAGACATTCTGCATATTCTCTATTTCAGTTTCCACAAAATGCCTTTTATTTCGTAGTTTGCTCTTTTTCTGTTCAAATATATTTTTTGATAAACCATGTGCTAAAATGGAAATACCATTCATTTGTTTAGAGATTAAGCAACTAAGATGATGATTTGTGACTATAAAATTAATTTTTTATAGATATATCAGTGAGCAGTCAGTCTGTACGCAACATTGTATTATAATGATCTAAAAAAGCTACATGTTTTGGTTGTGTAAGATAACACATCAACAGGCTTCATATTTCAGAAGTACATAAAGTAGAAATTATATAGTTATAGCCATACATTTGATAATAAAACTTGTGGGTGAGATTTTGTCCTTATATACTTGTAGAACCACATTCAGGAAACATTGCTACAATATGTAAATATATTGTAAAATACTATTTGTTGCAGTGAATAGAGAATTAAATTCTTAAAATTGAATATAAATCCACTTTATGCGACAGTGATGGCAAGCTGAGGAGTGTACCTCCTGGATACTAGGTACTTTTTTTACTTAGTGACTTGAGCATATGATAGCTTATAGCATAAAGTATTTTTATTGATATATGCACTTGTGACTAATATGATCCACTCTGTACATTGTGAATACTGAAATATATTTGATGAAGTTACGTTGTATTTCAGCAGAATCATATAGGCCGACACATCAATGCAAGTATGATTTCCAACAGAAATTACTCTTTTAACTTTCATTACACCTTATATCATCTTATATATATGTTTTATTAATGTACACAATTTTATTACAGATACCATTACATTACTATATCACCAGTGGACTGTCATCTCCTCACTTCCATATTTCAGGCACCCTTGTGAGCTACCAATCACCAGTGGCGGGAAATTTTACTGTGGATTTGTCTCCAATTTTAAGAATTTTATACTTTATTTATCCCAACTAACAATATTTTACAGTACTTTTACTTATTATAAAAATGTTTCACAAATGTGATACTCACCCATAAGTTTTATTATTGAATGTATGGCTATAGCTATATAATTTCTTCTGTATGTACTTCTGAAATATGAAGCCTGGTGTTGGTTGTTTTACACAACCAAAACATGTTAGATCACCATAGTACAGTGTTAGACTGTGTATAGACTGATTGTTTTGTTGATTTATCTGTATAGACACAATGGGGATGAAGCACATTAAAGAAAATTGAAGAAAATAATGCCTTATAGTTATATTTTTTGAACTGACCAACCATGTTGGTTCTAATAGTAATCTTTCCAACTTCAGTTCAGGAGGTGTCTGGTTTGAATTGTGGGTAGCATAATAGCTACAGTGACTCAGGCTTCTTGTGGTTTTTCTCAGTCTCTCCAGGAAGATACCATTATAGTATCCCAGTTCAGCCAAAACTGCTCCCATCCACATCCCATCCAATTCATTACTCACAAATCTTTCTATCATTTAACATTACATAGCCTGATGTAATGAGAGTGTCATTAAGTAAAACATAAATATATATGGAATAGAATCAGCATTGTAATGCTTTTGCTGGCAATAAAATTATTCTTTCCAGCATTTCTCTGATCTTACTCATGGCTGTTATAACTAGGGCTATAATTTTACATACTTTGGCCTATACCTTTTGGTCTTTCTGTCCTCCCAGCATTGTATCATTGGTGTTTTGGAATTAAAGCATGCTGATGACAGTTTTTAAACTGAGCAGTAACAACCATTTTCAGAATTCATTCTTCTCTTAATTTTATTTTTAGTCTTGTTTTTGTTTGTTGCTGTTCTCAGATATGTTGTTGGGAAAACTCAGGAAATATAATTTGATAAGGAAAGAGTGGAATGAATTTCTGTTTGTGATGAGTGCTTTCATCTCTGTTATCAAATTTTATTTACTTAGTTCTTTCAGCTGGAAGATAGAATTACAACATAAAGTGCATTGTGATTTCAGTTGAAAGAGACAGATGCTGAGCTGGGGCGGAGTTCAAGGATTATCAGTGGAATGATCATGCGGTCTATGCAGCATCGCCTTATTTTATTTGGTGTAGCTGTTATATTTGTAATTGTTATTGTTTTAGGTATTTATTTCACATTTAATAAATATACATAGTCTTTGCCATATGCATGTGACCAATTAGTTGCTTCTTAATGGTGCATATAGGCAGTATTTTACGACTGAAATAATATTAGTAGCATGTACAGAAGTATTCCTGTGAACAGAGTTGATAAAAGGAATGTTATAAAGTGAAATGCCAACTTGATGCAACTTAATCCATGTCATGGATTAATTGCATCAAGTTGGCATTTCACTTTATTGCATGAGGAAGATGCACGGTCAAACAACCCTAAAAAGGAATGTTGTCTGAATAGATGTTGGGTGAATTGGCAACACTGAGTGTGGTTACATTTATCAGAATAGGGCTGAAACTCAGTAATGTTTGTTAGTATCTGCTAATTATAACTGTGTAGCAGGGTTGTAATGTAATTACTTCTTACTCAACATGTGATGAGTGCTGTAGATGGGTAAGTCAAGGTTTGTGTGTTACATATGTTCATGAAGATGAATCTTGTTGCTTTGAAGGTGACTTTGTAGAGTACCATTTTAAAAAGTAGCCAGCATGTATCCAAATTGCAGATAAATTTCAGATGGATAGTTTGTTTATTTCTTTGTGATAAATCATCTTAATTCTGTTATGCGGTCTGCTTAATACAAATGTTCTCACTCTTGCAATGAAGGCTGTTCATGCTTGTGGCCATTCACCCATGTTCTGTGTTTGGCATGTGTATGAATGGGCACAATCATGTTGCATATTTGCAGTGGTTTTGTAGGGCTGTCTTGGGAGAAATTTCTTTGGGCATTGTCCATTACATGGGTAGAGGCTGGCTTTATCTCCATGTCCAGCATGACAATAAATGTTGAGAATGTACAGACCTTAAAGGAACTAGTTTCTGTGAGAAATTTTAAATATAGCTAACTGTGAGGGTCAATAAGAAAATAAATTTATATGGCATATAATTTCATAAGTAAATCTAAACTGATAAGATTGTATCAGGAGAATTCATAATCATTGTTGGTAACAGTGCACATTGAGTTGTTTGCTGTCTACCATACACTGGTGGTACTAGTCAGGTGAACATGTCTGCTTCGCTGTAACATTGGGCCAAGCTTGAGGTGCATGCCATTATTAGATCTGTGAATGCAAGAAATGTATTGACAGGGCATATGCACTGCCAGCTGGTGGAAGTGTATGGAGAAGTTGTAAAGAGTTGGCAGAGTAGCGGAATGTTGCATTCATTTTCAAGCTGGAAGGGTCATGTTGGAGAATTGTCAAAGTGTTAGCAGACTCACAACAGCAGACACTGCAGATGACAGGAGGCTCATGGAATGTGTGATCCATGATAACAGGAGGAATGCAATACATATGCTGTTTCTTAAGTAACTAATAGATTTATCAACAAAATGCAGTTTTACACTATTTATTCAAATTCATTTTATTTGTGCGAGACTTGATGATTTAACAGTGGCGCAGATGAAGCTCCAATTTGTGTAGGATATGATCCAATGTTAGAAGCTACTGCAAATGTGTCAGCTTGCACTCCAGAAATATGTATGTATGTGGATTAGTTATACATAATTTGATATGGTGCAACATATTCAGTAAATTCATACTAACCTTGTCTCTCAAATATTTGTATAGGCACCTTACATGAATCACCAGAATGTTAATATTTTCATCAACTGTTATTCTTTAACCAAGCCTGAAAATTATTTTGTGTATCTGACAATTTTTATTGTATGTTAGGTGAATTGTTGTTGAGTGTTATATAATTTGATATTGGACCCAGAGATTACCAAGTTCCTTAAAGGGAGCAGCAATTGAAGAGTCTGTACCAGTTCTAAAACATGTAGGTATGTTATTGTCTGTAGCAAGAATTGAATGAGGTTCACCTCTGAGAGGAATATTCTGTATTTGATTTTAAATTCATTGAGCATATTGTTTTGTGGTGAGTGAGAGTGAGTGTACAGCATGCAGATACAGAATGTCAGTGTACTTTCAGTATCATTCTGTACAGAGAGGTACTGTAGTGTGTTGTCATTCCATTTACTGCATATTGTGTGATGGAGAAAGAAATATATTTATTATATTTTTATATTATTTTACATTATTTATTTATTTTATATTTTTATGCTGCTTGCAGTTCTTTGAACTAGTTATGTCAAATGCATTTATCAGAGTTTTAGGGGATTGTTTACTGCTGCTATTTTTTTTTATTGTAATTGGTTTTCTGAGTTCAATGTGATGGTTAGCATGGAAGAACAAGGCACTTTGTGAGATAAAACAAACCCAGTGGAGTCATATATAGCCATTAGGATGTGATTCAGTCTTGGCCTTTTTGTGGTGTGTCCTTTTCTGAAACATGACGGCCCAAGAGAAAAAGATGCAAGAAAATCTTATTTTACTGCATTCAAAGATTCAAAATCATATTCAATACATTGAATCAACTTTTAAATCTCTTCTCCCATAATATAGAAAATACCCGCGATTGTCTATCTGTGATGATCATTAAACCATTTCAATATCTATAAATATGACTAATAGTCTATAATTCCATTGTGCTTGAATTATATGTTTTGTAAAGAAGTAAAACATATATATATTGAGGAGGCTAATTAAATTTACATTGACAATAACAAATCTTTGGAAGGTGGGATAGCATAGGCAGTATTGTGACTTGGCTATGGGCTGGATTCTCTGGTGCATGAATCCCAGCAGAGGTGAGATTTTCCTCCCTTCCAGTATGTCCAGACTGTCTCTTGACTCCACCCAGCTACCTTATTCAGTGGGTGCCAGGAGATTTTCCTTGGCAGTAAAGCAGCTGGGGCATGGTTCTGACCTCTATCCAATATGGAGGTGAAGAATGAATGGAGCTGTGCTTTATTTCACCTATATGACTTCATAGCATGTACAAGGAAAACTTTAGGCATCTTTTCAACCTGCACAGTGAATTTAGTGCAGGACTTTGAGACTTCATATGCTTATATTTACACATTTTTAGTAATTTATCCCTCCTCACGTATGTGCAGGATGCACATGGAGTAAAAGATTTCTGTGCAAACAATTTTACTTGTTTACAGGATGGGTCTTAGGAAGAGTCAGTAGCATTTCTTTAATCCACTGGTATACTTTGATAGCTGTGAAGTCTCTGCTGATTGAAGTTACATTAATTGTGATGTATCATCAAATTCACTATAGTTATTTCTTGGGAAGCAGTCATTACCTGGCATCTGAGGTTTGTAATACTTTGGGAAGTTTATTTTTTCTAAGCGTGTGAGTTAAATAGTCTAAATAGTATTTCAGTAGTATGCCTATGGACACATGTTAAGACAGTATAATATTTAACTCTTTCTGACTTGTTCCTGAGCTGCATCTTTTCATTTTTCTGTATATTACCATTACATAATGGCCGTCCCTTCTAATTCTGTACCAGAAAATGTGAGTAGCTTGGTAGTGGAGTCTCACATGGGCCTATTTTACCAGGCCATCATGAAACGTGGGTTTAACACTGGTGGGATGATAAGTGGGTAGGTAAAAGCTGCAGTGCTTGGAGAAGATCCTGCTACAGTGGTCCTTTGGCCACCACAAACCCACATGGCCTATCCTACCAGTGAACTCAGGCCTCCGTGGTGAGAAACTGGTGTCCTAACTGCCTGAGTCATGGGCGTGGCCTACTCTAAGAGTTGCTACACAGTATTTAAATAGTAAGAGCTGGATGCTAAATCTGTGGTATACCAGAATTTTCAGACAAAATTTAAGGGAGCAGTTTGGCTTCTGAGTTGTATTTTGGAGGTGCCTGGTTCAGAGCAGTTTGAAGTAGGGGAATGCTTGCTGTCATTCAGTGCAGAACCTTTTGTCTTCCAGTTTGCTACCCAAAAATATAAAGATTAAGATATATAGATTATGTGGGTATGAAACTTGGTCACGCACATTGAGGTAGGGACACAGGCTGAAGGTGTTCAAGAATAGGGTGCTGAGGAGAAAATTTGGGCCTCAGAGGGATGAAGTAACAGGGGAGTGGGGATTACTATAGTAAGTAGCTTTATGATCTGTACTTACCAAATATTATTCAGGTGATCAAATCAAGAATGATGTGGGTGGGGCATGCAGCATGTATCGAGGAGAGAAGTGGGGAATGTGAGGTAAAGAGACCACTTGGAATACTCAGGCATAGATGGGAGGGTAATATTAAAGTGGCTGTTCAAGGAGTGGGATGGGCAGGCACAGACTGGAATTCCCTGGCTGAGGATAAAGGGGCAAGTGGAGGGCTTGTGTGAATGTGGTAATGAACCTTTGGGTCCCATAAAATGTGGAGGGTTTCTCGACTATCTGAGATCCTGAAACCATCTTAAGAAGGACTCTGCTCCATGGAATTAGTTTTGGTTCAGAGCCCAGCCACAATGCTGTCTGGAATAGCTCCTTAATTCAAGTCATATCCACTTTCTTCCACATCCCATATTTTGTTTTTCACCTTCATCCACTCATTTGTATACTCTTTTTAAGTGGGATGCCATAGATCTTAATTGTCAATAAATATTTTAGATGACTTATTGGTATAGACCTGCAGACTTTTGCTACATTATTCTTTACAGAATTACAATATTTGGCCTAAAACTTAACAAACACTTGCGATTTGCTGATATATCTTACAGAGCTACATATTAATTTCTTACTGAGTCTGCTCTTAATCAAAAGATGCTGCTTAGTTTCTGAAACCATGCTGTTCTGCCTCTGCATTACCACATCGGAAAGCAACTGGAATTACCCTTTCAGTTTTAGACTTCTAAATGCCTGTTAATATACTGGTAGTTTTTTTTTCTTGGGCTACAAAATTGTTTCTCTTAAACACTGAATGAAGCTGTAGATGATTCATTAGCAAAAAGTAAGCTGACAATATTAATAATTTATCTTGTGATTTTAATGTATTGATGACACAGAAAATTATGTTGTACAGTAATATAGCCAGGACTGGTTGCTCCATCAGCCACTGAGGTTTGTTATACTGCCCTCACTGAAGTGTGCAAATAGACCTTCCATGTATCACAATAAATCAGACTTTGGATGGGAAGGCAGTGTGGGTGTTTCACATTTGTCAAATGCCTCATAAGATTTTTTTTTTTTTAAAGATGAGCAACATAGTTACATAAGAGTTGCATTCCATTATCCTATATTGTCATACTTTGTTTCATAAGTATTTTAATGCCAAAACCGGATTTAGTGAAGAGAGTAGCAGTGTTGATTTTCATATTGCTTCATTCATGAATTTGTGTGTTAACACAGTATTTACCAGTGCTCCTATCATTTAGGCATACTTGTGGACTATAACAGAAATGATTGTGTACACGCAGATGGAGAGAAGTTGTTTTGTAAACAGTTCTGAATGTGATATACATTCTGATGTGGAAACTTCTTTAGCAAGTGAGATTATTATACAAATAACAAGATTGTATGTGAGGAAGAAAATTTCCAAGTGCCAATATTCATCATGAAAATAATTGTAAACAATAATGAGAGACCATTATACAGTACATGGAAATTGTGTACTTATTTGAACATCCTCCCGGCCCACAACTGCACACAAACACTGTTATTCTAAACACAGTGCTTAAAATGTTGGTCCTATCAAGTTGAATTTCTTGTTCCAATCAACATATTATTTGACATGATTCTGTCTGAAATTACACTCAGTATAACTTCATAGCATACATATCAAGGTACTACATTTATGTTTTTCTTTATAGTTTAATGGCTTACCAAGTTGAGATGAATATTTTATGGTCAATATCAACATGCAACACTTTATTCCAACCAGAAATTTGTAGTTGTTTGTGATTTCATTAATGTAGAATCTGCTCACATGTGAGTAAAATTTAGTCTTTGGTGCATTATTCTAAAAGGATGTGGACATGCATAATAATGTCTTAATAGGCATTCTTTATATCTACAATACTATCATATTCTCCCAATATTTGGCAGGCGTGCATAAAGGTATACTTAACATCAATTTTTGTGAAGTTATACTGTATATGTTTGTCAAAAATGTTGTAATACAGTCAAACTTGGTTCTAACACCATGAGAGGGACTGAATATTTTGGGTTATTTTAAACAATTGTTTTTCTAACCAAGGAGAATAATGTTATGGTTCACAGTGAGGAATTATTTGGTACCATGGAATATCTGACACTATAGATGTGTTTCATGTACCACTCTTGTTTTATAAGTGGGTTCTACTGTATACAGGGAATATTTAATGAGTTAAACATGAAAATCAGTTTAGGTCTTCATGTAAAGTGACAGGTTTCAGATAAGTGAACAGCATAACCTTTTCACAACCGAATGCCACATTGTATGTGCAGAAAATTTAAAATTCTTTTTTGGTTTTAAGTTCTCAAATTATATGCCCTGATTATTTCCAGTTGCTGATCAACTGAACACAAAATTATGCAACTACATGTGGTCATATATTCATCACATGTGTTGACAGAGTTGCTAATTCAGCAGAATGTTCTGAGTTGTAGGCCTATAATTCCTTGAGAATTGTGTGATAGGTGAGGAGAGAGGAAGGAGGTCAAAGTAGACCCATGGTCTGAGAAGTTCTGGTAGGTTTAGATGAACAGAGAGATGGAGAATTCCTGGAAATTGTCTGGTGTTGATTTTAAGAAGAGTTAGCTCAATGAGTATGGAGATTCCAGTTGGTGTGAAAGAACCAAGGCTTGAGTGAGTATAGGGAAGATTAATTCCCAGTAATAAAATGTATGATTCTGGATAAATTCGTGCTCCAGTGTTGATGGTAGTAAAATTTAAATTTTATGGGGTAATTAGAAGAAGTGGAAGGATTAGGTGGTTGGTTTTTATGCTTAAGTAATATAGTGTAGCCAAACAATGTTTGTACAATAGAAACAGTGATTGCTGGTGTCAGTTGCGGGCAGTTCGGTACCATCTGTCTTAAACTTAAACTGTCAACGTACATTCAAGAAATCGGTGATAGGTAGGAGAGGTTGCATACAGAGAGCTTCATAGGAAAAACAATTAGCAGCAGTTAATGCAGTAGGGTGACTAACGCTAGCAGTTGAGTAAGAAAGCTGTGTGAGTGAGGTGGTGTATGGTGTGGTCACCAAAAACAAAAAAAGTTACGAGTTCTGGAGAGAAGTGATGGTTGTGTTTTTCTTTGTTAGGATATGATTTCTATTTGATTAACTAGACAAGAGTAGACATTGCACCTCAGATATGAATAAATAAATAAGAAAGTAGTGAGGACTTCATCCAATATGATGAACCCCACCCGTATCCCGTAAGAATTTTCACCCACCGCACGGAGCTAGTCAGGGCAGACGTACAAAAGGTGATCATGTAAAATAGTTGAATATTTGGGTACAGGAGAGTGCCATTACTATGTTATTGTGTTCATTTTTGTAGATAAACCCATGGATTCAAAACATGTTTAATTCTGGGCATATAATCAGATGGGCATAGCTTTGAATTTTTATACTTTTATGCCAGTAATATTTAAGTGTAAAATAATCTTCTGAATTTTACAATGATGCAGATGAAAATATTGATCTGGGCAAATATTACATTTTATTAAGAACATTTATAGAACAGAATACAAGGGAATAAAGAAAGTAAAATTGTGGAAAGGATAAGGCAGTAAGTGATCTTTATTTATATCAGTTTTAATGGTATTTAGTTTGTAAGACTTGGATTGTTGTTTTAATGGTGGTAAATACAGGTGGTAGTTTGAAGCACAGGATGTGTAATTTTTTTTTTGTTGTAAAACTAGATATAAAGGCTGCAAATTAAAAAAAAAACCTGTGCAGTTTGACTTGAATTACAGTTATTTGATTTGATACTTGATATGTATGCACCAACAAGAGAGGGTAGAGTTATACCTGTACCTTCCATCTGTGCCTTTGTGGCATGTTACTGGGTAAAATGTACCATATGCACAAACAGTAAGTACATGAACACACTGAGTAAACATTCTGCAGGAAAACAGTATTCGGTCAAAACTAAGATATTTAATGACCCTGTCCTCATCTGCTCTAGCCTTACACACACTGTAGGTGGGTGAGAGTGTAATCCACAACAGGAGAATCATACGCATGAAACACAAAGATGTGCATCTTCTGTGAATTCAAGTCATGAGAAGAAACATTCAGGTCTCTTCTTCCCTGTGCATTCTTTTGAAGTTTAGCATAAAGACTCCAGCATAACTTCAATCCTGTTTTAAATGCACTTGTGCCTTAATGCATAAGAACTTCCTGGAATGTTTCATTATAGCTGTCATTGTAAGTATTGGCCTGAGATGTATTAGCCAGCATAATGAGTTGAGTTGAAAATGTACCATAACAAAATGTCATTCAGTTTATATTGGTTAGTAGCATGGTGCAGTGGAATGATATGCAAATCCACTATGAAAAATTGGTTTTATTACAGCATTTGTTACAGGAGGTACATGCATACATATTGACAGACCAAAAAATATGGGACACAAGCATTCTACAGTGAATGATAAAGTACTGACACATATCATCTTTCACAGACTTAATGGTAGGATAAGACTGAACATAGTAAGCACATTTTGTGCAGTAACAGACAGAGATTCTTGGTCCTGTGCAGATTAATTTACTTCAGAATTTGTTATCAGACTACCTTCCTCCACACATGGAATGACATCATTACTTTCCAACAGTTCCAGAATTTACAGTCCTGGTTGGGAATGTCCTGCAATATTAGTTTTACTGAAGCCCCCCAACAAAGTCAGAAATAAATTACCAAACCTACTGCTGACATTTCATATCTCAATGTGTAAATCAAATTTCCAACTAAAAACCGTGCTTTGTTTATTATGGGATTATTATTTTTGTGTGTGTGCCAAATGTTTCAAGAAATTGCACTTTGATAGTTTATATGCAAAAAATCCATTGGAAGACATCTTGCCTTGTTACATGTATTCTTACTTCAAATGTTGAGTGTGTAATGGTGAATTTTACTGATTTTGTGAGTTACATGAGGACTGCTTGATTCCAGGAAGTGAAATCTGGAAGGTACCTTGAATTTTGTGTTATTATAACAGTGCATGTTTTGGATGTATGTATGCAACATTGTTTCTCAGACTTCCTTGACTGCAGAAGGCTTTTGGATTCAACATGTATCAACAGACACAGTACCAAAAGTTACCATACGGTGCGCTGTTTGGTCCAGAGGAGTCATTGGACTCTTCTTCTTTGTGGATGAAAATGGAAAAGCCATCACAGTCACATCACAACATTACACACAATTATGAATGTAAGTAACTAAAATCACAATTAGCAACACATTAATATACAAGTTATGTTGATAATCACAGGAAATGACAACATGTAATGCTTCCACTGGTTCATACATGGAGTCCCTGCTATCCATCTCAG
>Ga0123352_10009065_pt1 | contig 15544 bp, 18 predicted proteins | sample TergutLab28metaG_FD_89700 | JGI IMG/M metagenome (GOLD analysis project Ga0123352, IMG submission 89700) | Labiotermes labralis P1 segment gut microbial communities from Petit-Saut dam, French Guiana - Lab288 P1 | ecosystem: Host-associated > Arthropoda: Insects > Digestive system > Gut ... | reverse complement strand
TTCACTTACGAGGTGTCCTTTGCTCGGCGTCGAATCGTGTGTGTGAGAACTCCGATTCTCCCGCCCAGCAAGGGCATTCTCGTCCTACGCCACGCTCACACCGGCAACCTCATCGGTGGATCCAGCTGTACCTCAGTCCAGCCCAAGCACCGGCGCTCAAGGTAAGTCCACCACAGGGCCAGCCCGCGGGCATACGCCTTAACAGTGTTCGGGGCGTAGTCGCACGTACGCAGGTACTCCAGGAACTCCTCTACGGGCCCGACCACGCCGTAGGCGGCGTCCAGAACAGTCCACGTCGCCGTTCCGTCATCAACGACGATCCGCTGCGTCGACGCCATGCCGCCTCCCGACAGACCGGAGCGCAGCGGCTGAGCCCCGCCGTACGTCAGGACTACGCCAACGACCCGCTCGTCCTCCTCGCGGTCGACGGACCGACGAACATGGCCAAGGGCGACGGCGACGCCGCCACCTGGCTGCCGCCGAACAAGGCCTTCCGCTGTGAGTACGTCGCCCGGCAGGTCGCGATCAAGCACAAGTACGGCCTGTGGGTGACGCCCGCCGAGAGGTCCGCGATGGCGGGCATCCTGTCGCGCTGCCCGAACCAGAAGGTCCCGACCGTCGCAGGCGAGACGCAGCGCGTCATCGTCAAGGTCGCGGCGACCCCGCCGGCAGCGCCGCACCACCACGCCTCCCACGCCCCGAAGCACCACGGCGGGCTCGACCCGCGCTTCGCGACCTGCGCGGCAGCGATCGCCGCCGGCTACGGGCCGTACGTTCGGGGCAAGGATCCCGAGTACCTCTGGTACCGCGACGCCGACGGCGACGGCGTCGACTGCGAGAGCTGACCGGACCAGCCGCAGACATGGAGAGACCCCGCAGGCGTCTCGGGTCACCTGCGGGGTCTGAGGAGGATCCTGCCCGGTCCGGCGACGCCTGTCAGGAGAATGCGGAGATTCGTGGAGATTCGTGGAGATTCGTGTGGAACCGATCTCGCCCGGTACCCGTCGCACGGGCATGCGCATCCCCCAGCGAGCGGTCGTGCTCGTCGTCGTCGCGCTCTGCTCGACCGCGTGCGGGGGCGGGACGGGAGCCCGCGTGGCGGCCGGCCGGCCCCCGCCGGTGGCCGATCGGCTGACGCCGCGGCAGGCGGCGTACGCCGAGGCGCTGGTCGAGTCGGACCGGAGCCTCGACGGCGCGAGCATCGACGGCGCGACCGCAGTCGTACGCCCCGGTTTCGTGGACACCCCGAACGCCGGCCCGCCCTGCACCTCCGGTCGGCTGATCCGGGTCACCGTCACGGGGAGCTTCCCCAGCGTCGTGACATCGGGCCCTCCGGCCGTTCCTGGTCGGGGCGGCCGGGACGTCCCGCACGTCACCGCCGTCGTCCTCGTCGGCGATGCGCGGACGGGCAGGCGATGTGAGCAGAGCGTGCGGACGGGCCCGCTCGTGCACCTCGCCGGTTCGCGGTCGGTGCTGCCGGCCCGACCGCCCCGCATCACGATGGAGCAGGTACGCCGCTTCACCCTGACCTGGCGATACCGCCGCTACACCGGCTCGCGACCGTCGCCGATCCCGCAGCGCAGCGCCGTACGGCGGGCAGGCGGGGGCCGCAGCCTGGGGCTGTGGGACGTCCGCGCGCCGAGCATCGGTGCGCCGGCCCCGTGGCGTCACGTGTGGGTGGTGACCGACGTCAGCTTCGCGACGAACATCGACGCCTGGGCGCTCGGCGGGCGCCCGGGAGCGCCGGACGTGCCGCGCCGGGCCGGGTGGGATCGCCGCGTCACCCTGATCGACGCCGATACGGGGGCGTTGGTCCTCGGATACTCGGGCTAGCGAGCCCCGCGTCGGCGGCTACCTCTAACCTCGGGGCGACGAAGGAGGCCAGGTGGGTCGAAGGGACCGGGGCGGTCGGCTCGATGCTGAGCTGGCGAGGCTGTTGGAGGACCCGGACAGCATCGGGAGCAAGCCGGTGCGGTCGCGGTGGGGCAGGGTCGCGCGGCCGCGCAGGCCGCGCAGGCCGAGCCGCGAGCGCCGGGGCCCGCGGAGCCTCCGTGCCCGGCTGCCGAGCCCGGTGTTCCTCGGACTCGTCGTCCTCACCGCTGCCGGCGGTGTCCTCGCGGCGGAGACGCCGCTCGGATCGGTCGCGTCCGGCGTCGGCGTCTTCGTCCTGATCCTGGCGGGCTGGCTCGTGTCGGTCTGCCTGCACGAGTTCGCGCACGCGTACGTCGCCTACCGCGGCGGCGACGACGGCGTCGTCGGCGCCGACTACCTGCGGCTCAACCCGTTCCGGTACGTCCATCCACTGCTCTCGGTCGTGCTGCCGCTGGTCTGGATCGCCTTCGGCGGCATCGGGCTGCCCGGCGGCGCCGTGCTCGTCCACCACCACCGGCTGCGCTCGCGCACCTGGGTCTCGGCGGTCTCGGCCGCGGGGCCGACGGTCAACGTCGTGGTCGCGCTGGCCTCGGTGGCGTCGTTGCGGCTCTTCGACGGCTCCGCCCTCGACGGCGTCCACGGGACGGCGCTGCACGCCGCGATCGGCTGGTTCGCGTGGCTGCAGGTGTCGGTGGCGATCCTCAACCTGCTGCCGATCCCGGGCCTGGACGGCTGGGGGATCATCGAGCCCTGGCTGGCCCCGGCGACGGTCCGGACGGCCGACAAGATCAGGCCGTTCGGGCTGCTCATCCTCGTGGTGCTGCTCTGGACGCCGAGCATCTCCGCGGGGTTCAGCGAGCTGGTCGACCGGGTCGCCACCGCGATCGGAGTGCCCGAGTGGCTGCCGTGGCTCGGATCGCAGCTGTTCCGCTTCTGGTCGCACCACCAGATCTGACGACGCGCAGCTCAGCCCGGCCGGAGCTCGAGGATGGGCGTGCCGGCAGGGTCGGTGATGTCGACCGCCGCGATCTGGTCCGGCCGGAGCGAGGTGCCGCTCGTGAACCGGATCCGGTCGTCGCCGCCGAGCCGCCAGCCGCCGATCGTGGTGGTGGCGCCGGACGTGCTGCGCACGGTGAGGCCGTAGCGGTAGCCGGTGGGGGCAGCCCTGTCGGCGTACCAGCAGGTGACGTCGACCCGCGTGCCCCAGGCGGTGGGGTGGAGGGAGGCGGTCGCGCTGACCGGGCTGCTGCGCAGCGCGACCATCGGATGGGCCGCCGGCTCAGGTCCGGCTGGCCCTCGCGCCGCTACGAGCGCGACGACCGCGACCGTGACGCACGCGGCGGCGAGCGCGGCGGCCCCCGCGACCAAGGTCGTACGACGGCGGCGGGAGCGCCGCGCCCTCGCCAGCAGCCCGGGAAGCAGCGTTTCGGGCAGCGGTGGCACGTCGTCGAGCGCCGACTCGTCGCTGCCGACGAGGAGCGGCAGCGTGCTGCGGGCCTCGTCGACGGCGGCGCGGCAGTCGGCGCAGGTCGTGAGGTGCTGCTCGAAGTCCGCGCGCTCGTCGGGGTCCAGCGCCCCGAGGACGTAGGCGCCGTCCAGGTGCTCGTACGCGTCGGTCATTCGAGACCTCCGATCTCTTCGAGGGCGAGCCGCAGTGCGCGGAGCGCGTAGTGGGTGCGTGACTTCACCGTCCCGGGCGCGATCCCCAGGGTGCTCGCGGCGTCCGCGACGGACCGGCCGCGGTAGTAGCACTCGCGCAGCACGTCGCGGTGCTCCGCCGACAGCCTGGTCATCGCCTGCGCGAGCACCTCGTGGTCGACCACCTGCGCGGCGAGGTCGGGCGTGACGCGCTCCGGCGGCTCGGCGACGACCGTCTCGTGCCGGCTGCGGGCCGAGCGGTGGTCGTCGACGACGATGCGTCGCGCGACGGCGTACAGCCACCCGCGCGGGGATCCGCGCCCCGGGCTGAAAGCCTCGGGGTGGCGCCAGGCGCGGAGCAGCGTCTCCTGGACCACGTCCTGCGCCATCGCCGTGTTGCCGCCGGTCAGGCGCAGCACGTAGCGCCACAGGGCGGGACCGTGCTCGTCGTGCAGCGTCCGCAGGAGGCGGACGTCGTCCTGGGGCGGACCGAGCGGCACGCCCTCCAGTCTGGTCCGTGCAGGCAACGGACGCTCAGTATCCGCCTGGCCCGCCACCGGATCCACTGGAGCCGGCGCCGGTGATCGCGCTCCCGCCGGGGGAGACGAGCCACCACTTCGCGCCGAACCCGTCGAGGCCCTGGCCGGACGTCTGCCCGCCGGCGGTGTCGCCGGCGTAGTAGTAGAGCGGGTGGCCGCGGTAGGTGACCTGCGTGCTCCCGTCCGACCGCCTGGTGGTGCCGAGGTCGGCCGCCTTCGCGCCCGCCTCGGCCTTCGGCCTCCCCTTGCTCAGGACCGGTGGCCACGCGGCCGCGCACGAGCCGTTGCAGGTCGAGGTGGTGCCGGTGTCGGCGACCCAGAGGTAGACGGCCCGGCCGTCGTCGCCGGTGAGGTGGGTGCCGGCGGAGCCGCCGGCGGTGCCGATCGTCTCGGCGCCCGTGGTGCCCGTCGCGTGCGAGCTGCCGGAGCCCGAGACAGCGCTGCTGCCCATGCCCGAACCGCAGGCGGCCAGCAGGACCGCGGCCGCCGCGGCCGATGCCGCGAGCAGCGGAACGCGCGGCCCGTCGTGGAGGTTCATCGTCGTCCCTTCGAGAGCGGTGGCGCGGCCGGAGCCGCCTTCACCCCTCACACGAGACGTACGACGATCCGGTTCAAGCGCCGCGCAGGTTGAACCGGATCGTCGTCCGGTGACGTGTGCCGGACATGAGACGAAGCGCGATCGAGTGGGCCCTGACGGCCGTCGTCGTGGCCGGGCTGGCGATCGATGCGTACGTGCACCTGCACGTGGCGGGCGACTACCGGCTGGTGCGCACGAGCGTGGTCAGCCAGGCCACGCTGTTCCGGATCGAGGGGACCGTCGCCGCGCTCGCGGCGCTGTGGGTGCTGCTGCGTGCCAGCCTGTGGAGCGCACTGGCGGCCTTCCTGGTCGCGGCCGGCGGCGTGGGTGCGCTGACGTTCTACTACTACGTCGACCCGGGCCGGCTCGGTCCGCTGCCGGACATGTACGAGCCGGTGTGGTTCGCGGACAAGACCTGGACCTTCGACGGCTCGGTCGCCGCCGCGGTCGCCGCGCTCCTGCTGGCGATCAGCCTGGTGGTCGGATCCCGGCGACGACTCACAGGCGGGCGGTGTTGCGCTGCTCGCCGGCCGTGATGGCGACCGGGGTGCCGAACGGACGCTCCGCCATCAGGGCGGCGACCGAGTCCTCGTCGCCCGGTGTGGTCGCCCCCAGGGTGCGTACGCCGTCCGGCGTGCGGGCCACGACGATGCCGGTCATCCCGTCGCGGCCGTTGGTGACGGTGTAGGTCTCGACGGTCGCCGGGCCGTCGTACCGCTCGGTGAGGGCGGGCGCGGTCGCCGCGTCGACCTGGGCCTGCGCCTCGTCGTCGGTCCACACCTCGAAGGCGCGCGGCTCGGCGGAGTAGACGGCGGCGGAGTACTTGCTCAGCAGGCCGCCGTTGGCGCCGACGAACGCGCGCGCCCCGGGGCGGGCCCGCACGCCCGCAACCGCCTCGACGATCGCGTGCGTCGAGTAGTTGTTGCCCGCTCCGCCGAAGAACGGGAGCCCGCCGGTCAGGGTGAGGCCGCGCGGGTCGTCGTCGGCGAGGCCCAGGCCGTCGCAGATGTTGAGCACCGCGATCGGGAAGCAGCTGTAGAGGTCGAGCAGGTCGACCTCGTCCGGGCCGTCGCCGGCACGCGCGATAGCCGTGGCCGCCGCGCGCTGCGACGCGGGGCCGCACGACAGGTCCGGCCGCTCGAGCAGCGTGCGCTCGCGGAGGTCGGCGTAGCCGTGCAGGAAGACCCACTGCTCGGGCGGGATCCCCGCGGCCCGGGCGGCACCCACCGACGTCATCAGCACAGCGGCGCTCTGGTTGACCTGGTCGCGGGAGACCACGAAGCGTGGGTACGGGTCGGCGATCAGCCGGTTGCGCTCGGTGATCGTCATCAGCTCGGCGGCGGTGCGCTCGACCGGCGCGGCGGCGTACGGGTTCTTGGCGGCGACCGTGGTGAACGGCGCGAAGAGGCGGCCCATCCGGTCGGCGTACTCGTCGCGGGTGAGGCCGAGCCGGTCGCGACGGGCGTTCTCGAGCAGGGCGTACTGCGGTGCGGCGCTGATCAGGCCGGTGTCCGCCTCGTAGCGGCTGGTCAGTCCCTCCAGGCCGTAGCCGCGGTCCTCGAGTTCTCCCTCGACCTCCTCGGTGAAGTCGGGTGCGTCCGGCCGTCCCGCCCATGCGCGGCTGGTCGAGATGGCCTCCGACCCGACCAGCAGGACCGTCCCGGCCGCGCCGGTCGCGACGGCCTTGGCGAGCTCGGTGACCAGGTGCTGCGGCCCCTGCCCACCGCACACCTCCAGGACGGCGCGCCGCGGCTCGGCGCCGATCCGCGCGGCGACCGCACGGGGGTAGTTGCTCGACCGTCCGAGCGGTGCGGTGGACCAGGGCGTGGAGGTCTCGAACTGGCGGATCCCGACGACGGTGTCGATGCTGCTCGCCGCGAGGCCGGCATCGGCCAGCGCCTTCCGCGCCGAGTCCGCGGCGAGGTCGACCGCCGACCAGCGGTGGTAGTCGGCGGCATCGATCGGGTCGGCCGCCTGGCCGATGCCGACCAGGATCGGGGTCGTCGGTCCGGCGGCGGTCATGGGCACATTCAACCAACCGGACCCTGCCCGGAAGCCCGCCGGTGTGGTTTGCTTCACATCCATGAGTGAAACGATTTCCGGATCGGGCTCCTCCGCCCTGACGCCCCGGCTCACGCGCGGCACACTGGCCGCCGCCGTGGTGGCCTGCTTCCTCGCGCAGTTCGGCGTGAGCATCCCCGCCGTGATCAACGGCTACATCAACCTGGACCTCGGCACGACCTCGACCCAGCTCACCTGGGTGTCCGACGCCTTCATGGTCCCGGTGACGCTGTTCGAGCTGTCCTTCGGCGTGCTCGGCGACCTCTTCGGCCGCAAGCGGCTGCTCTGGATGGGCGCCGGGCTGATGGTGATCGGCGGTCTGCTCGGCTTCCTCACGCCCTCGGGCGGGGTCGGCGTGCTGTTCACCGGCCAGGTGATCGCGGGTCTCGGCGCGGCGGCGATCTTCCCGACGTCGGTGGCGATGATCGCGGCCGGCACCCACAGCGTGCGCGACCGCGCGCATGCCCTCTCGATCTGGGCCGCGGCGCTCACCACCGGCGGCTTCATGTCGCCGGTGGTCGGCGGCCTCCTCGCGCGGATCAGCCACAGCGGCGGCCCGAACGCCAGCTGGCGCTACGCGTTCCTCGCCATGGCCGTGATCGCGCTGATCAGCGCCGTCGTCACGATCACCTCGGCCCAGAACTCCTCGGCCCCCGAGGGCCGGTCGCTGGACTGGCCCGGCCAGATCACCATCGCGATCGCCCTCTTCGCCCTGCTGTACGGCGTCATCCAGGGCGCCGGCGACGGCTGGGGAAGCGGGCTGGTCATCGGCAGCTTCGTGGTCGCCGTGGTCTTCCTCGCGCTCTTCGTGGTGATCGAGCTGCGGGTCGACAAGCCGCTGATCCGGCTCGACCTGTTCGCCAACCGGCTGTTCACCATCTCCGCGGTGGTCACCGTGCTCGGCATGTTCGCCTACCTCGGCACGGCGTACGCCACCAGCATCCGGCTCTCGGCCATCCAGGAGTTCTCGCCGCTCAAGACCGCGGTCGGCTTCATCCTGCTCAACATCATGGGCGTGGTGCTCTTCCCGGTGAGCTCGAAGATGCTGCAGCGGTTCAACCCGGGATGGGTGCTCGCCATCGGGATGGCGCTGATCGGCATCGGCGACCTCGGGCTCGCGTCGATCCCGGCCACGAACCTCTCGCTCTGGGCGATCGCGATCCCGCTGCTCGTGGTCGGTGCCGGCTTCAAGACCGCCGTCACGGCGATCACGGTCGTGGCCGTCAACAGCGTGCCCACGTCGAAGGCGGGCATGGCCAGCGGCGCGACCAGCATGCTGCGCGACTTCGGCCTGACGCTCGGACCGGCGATCGTGGGCGCGATCGCGCTGACCAACGCGGCCAACGCCATCGCTGCCAAGGTCGCCGCCTCGCCGTCGCTGTCCAAGGCGGTGGACGCGTTCAACAACGACCCGAAGATCCCGCCGCCGCTGAAGGGCGCGGTCAACTCCGGGCCGCTGGGTGCCAACGCCATCCCCAACCCGCCGAACCCGCTCAAGGAGGTGGCGTTCAACGCGCTCTCCCACGGCTACGCGATCGGCTTCCTCGCCTGCGGCATCGCCGCCCTGGTCGCCGGGCTGATCGCCGCCATCGCCCTCGGGGGTCGCAAGGACGAGCCGGCGTTCGTCGAGGTCGAGCGCGCGGAGATGGCCGAGCCGCACTGACCGTGGCTCCAGGCTGGCCCTGGGTCAGTAGGCGCCCTTGATGACGAAGAACGAGCCGCGGATGGTGCCCGCGAGCTTCGACCGCTGACGCGCGAACTTGAAGCGGTCCGCAAGCTCCGCGGGCACCTCCATCCCGTCGGACAGCTTGAACCCGACGGCACGCTTGCCGGCGTCGTCGATCGTGTACATCACGTTGATCGACAGGCCCGACTCGTAGAAGACGTACGCCATCCGGATGCCGTCGACCTCGAACTCGGTCGCCTCCAACGGCGTGCTCTCGATGACGATCTCGCGCTCCTCGGCGAGGATGCGGTGGATCCAGCTGATGGTGTCGACGGTGGCCTCTGCCGGTTCGGTCGTGAAGACGTGGTCGTACTTGTTCTTGAAGTAGCGCGCCTCGTTGGCGCGGAGGCCGGCGAGGGCGGCGGCGACGGGGGACGACTCGAGCCCGGTGGTCGAGACGTCCACGAAGTCGACTGCGTAGGACATGGGCGCTCCTGGGTGGGTGTACGGCGAGCCGGACGGCTCTCTCTCCACTGACGATGCCAGCTGCCGGAGTGTGACAGCGCGGCATCGCGAGGCAGAGATCGACGTCCCGCAGCGCCGTCAGGGCGTGTCGACGACCTCGAGCCTCGCCGGGACGTACTTGTGCCAAGGGGTGCCGGCGATCGGGTCGCGCAGCGTGGCCCCGGACAGCTCGTTGAGCGCGACGCCGGTACGACGACGTTTGCCGTCCTCGTCCGGGTAGTCGGTGCCGAGGCCGTTGGGCAGCGAGACGTGGCCGGCCTGCATGATGTCGGTGATCTCGACGCCGACCTCGGCGCTACCGGTCTCGGTGGTGACTCGGACGCGACCGTCCTCGGTGACGCCGAGCCGCTCCGCGTCGGCCGGGTTGATCCGCAGCGCGCCGTCGGCGTCACGACGCCGCCACGACGGGTCGCGGATGATGTCGTTGGCGGTGAACGCGCGGCGCTCGCCGGCCATGAGCACGAACGGGAACTCCGCGGTGGTCCACGACGACGGTGTGTCAGCAAGCGCGCGGAGCGCAGGGAGAAGATCGGGGATCGCCACGGTGAATCGGCGGTCGTCGCGCTTGACGTAGCTCCACGCGTCCGACCACTCGTCGAGCGTGAAGGTAACACCGGCGCGCTCGCGCAGCACCGCCTCGAAGAGCTTCTGCCCCGCCTGCATCAGCGGACCGTCGAAGCCGGCGCGGGCGGTCGACTCGGGATAGGTCAGCACGCACAGCTGCGCGAGTCCCCACAGCACAGCGGCCGAGCGGGCGCCGTCGGGCAGGCTCGGCCCGAGCGTCTCGTAGAGCACGTAGCCGGCCATCTTCATCAGCAACGGGTCGGCCGCGGCGGCGGAGAAGAACGCCAGTGCGAAGGCGTCTGGTCCGGCCTTGAGCGCCGTACGCATCCGGTCGAGGACCTTCTCGTCCACCACGCCGAGCTCGCGGACGACCCGGGCATAGATCTCCGGCTCGGACAGGGTGCCGGGCGTGGGATCGAGCAGCGGAGCCCTGAGCTGGAAGGAGTTGTGCGGGAACTCGGTGTTGAAGAACGTGCACTCCCACTTCTCGAACTGCGTCGAGGCGGGCAGCACGTAGTCGGCCTCGCGCGCGGTCTCGGTGAACGCCACGTCGACCACGACGGTGAGGTCGCAGGCGTGCATGGCCTTCTTGAAGCGCTCGGAGTCGGGCAACGAGTGCGCCGGGTTCGAGCTGTCGATCCAGATCGCGCGCAGCCGGTCGGGGTGGTCGGTGAGGATCTCCTCGGCGATCGAGTTCGCCGGGATCATGCCGGCGATGATCCGGGCCCCGGTCACCGGGGTGCTGCGCTCCGAGCGCGGGTAGGCGTCCGCGCTGAGCTGTCCGCTCATCACCGGAGCCATCTGCTCGAGAAGTCGTGCGGCGACCGCGTTGGTGACGCCACCCGCCACCCCCGCAGCCAGGGGTACGCCGCGGGAGAGCCCGCTCGCCCCCGCGCCGACGCCGGCCGCCATCGCCTTCTTCGCCAGCCGCTGCATCGGGCCGGCCTGCTTCCGCGGCTTCCTGCGCGGGTCGGCCGGAGGGGCACCCGCAAGCGAGGCGAACCACGAGTGGATCGCCATCGTGCCGGGCTTGCCGAAGTTGCCGGTCAGGATCCACAGCAGCTTGTTGAGGTACGACGTCAGCGTGCTGTTCGGCGCCTGCTGCGTGCCGAGGTCCTCGTAGGTCATCGCGCTCTTCGCGGTGGCGAAGCGTCGTGCGGCCGCACGGATCAGCTCCACGTCGACGCCACAGGTCGCGGCGTACTCCTCGACGGGCACCTCGCGCAGGACCGCGAGCACCTCCTCGGCGCCGTGCGTGTGCTCGCCGATGAACGTGTCGTCGGTCAGGCGCTCCTGGACGATCACGCCGAGCATCGCGGCCAGGCACCACGCATCGGTGCCGGGCTTGACCTGCAGGTGGAAGTCGGCCATCGCCGCGGTCTCGCTGCGTCGCGGGTCGAGCACGATCATCGACCGTGCCGGATCCTTGGCGATCTCCTTCAGCACCGGCCGGGCGCGCGGGAAGGAGTGCGTCTGCCAGGGGTTCTTGCCGAGGAACAGCGCGACCTCGGTGTGCTCGACGTCGCCCTTGGTGTGCCCGCCGTACAGGTTGGCGTCGACCCAGGCCTCGCCGGTCTTCTCCTGGGCGAGGGCGTTGGAGTAGTACTTCGTGCCGAGCGCCGAACGCAACGACTGGCCGTAGGCGCCGGGCAGGTGGTTGCCCTGGCCGCCGCCGGAGTAGAAGAGGATCCGTTCGCCGCCGTGCTCGTGCTGGATGCCCTTGAGGCGCGAGGCGATCTCGGTGATCGCGGTGTCCCACGAGATCTCCTCGTAGGTGCCGTCCTCGCGGCGTCGCAGAGGGGAGGTGATCCGGTCGCGGCTCGACTGGTACTTGTCCAGGCGCAGCGGTTTCTCACAGGTGTAGCCCTGCGAGCTGACGTGCTCCTTGTCGCCGCGGATCTTCGCCAGGCGACCGTCGAGGACCTGGATCTCCAGGCCGCAGTTGCACTCGCACAGGATGCAGGCCGACTTCTGCCAGGTGGGCTCGGTGGTCTCGGTCATCGCTGCTCCTGGGTCAGTGCGGCGGCCGCGTCGGCGTACATCGTGGCCTTGATGGCGCCGAGCGTGGAGGGGTCCTTGCCGGCCAGTGGAGCGACGAGCGCGAGGGCGTCGGCGAGCACGCGGTCCTCGCTGGCGGTCGCGTCGACGATGCCGGCGGCCTCGGCGTCCGGTCCGCCGTAGCGGCGACCGGTGGTCATCGCGTCGTGCGCGGCACGCACGGTCGTCTTGGCCTGGATCAGCGCCGCCATCCCCGGGGTGAAGGGGATGTTGATGTCGACCTCAGGAAGGCAGAAGAAGCCGCGGTCGGCCCGCATCACCCGCCAGTCGTGGGCGAGCGCGAGCATCGCGCCGGCCGCGAAGGCGTGGCCGTTGACGGCCGCCACGGTCGGCACGCCGAGGGTGAGCAGGCGCGCGAGGAGCGCCTCCACCCGTGCGGCGTACGACGCGAACTCGTCCATGTGCTCGGTCACCCAGGCCAGGTCGAGGCCGGAGGAGTACTGCTTGCCGTCGCCGACGGTGACCAGCGGCGCCGGTGACGCGACGACCTCGTCGACCGCGCCCTCGACGGCGGTCAGCCAGTCGAGGGAGAAGCGGTTCTCGTCGTCGCCGAGGTGCAGGACGTGGATGCCGTCGACGTTCTCGAGCCTCACGGTGCTCATGGTCAGTGCTCCTTGGTCGGAGGGCGGGTGGTGAGTGCGCGTGCAGCGCGGTCGATCTCGTGCAGCGCGGCGGCGAAGCCGACGTACGAGCCCGCGACCGCGACGGAGGCGAGCAGGGGTGCGACGACCGGCTGGTCGAAGGCGAGCGTCGAGGTCCAGGCGGCCTCGGTGTGGCCGTCGCGGTCGTGGAACTCGATGCGGCCGAACCGGTGGTCGAAGGGCACCGACGCGTCCCGGATGCGGTAGTCGAAACGGGTGCCCTCCGCCGCGACGACCTCCTCGGTGAGGAAGCCCGCGGCGAGGCTCACCCGGCGTACCGTCCCGGGGCTCGTCGGACCGCCGGTGCCCTCCTTGAGGACCTCGACGCCGCGGATGCCGCGCACCCGCGCGAAGAGCGCGGGGTCGGTGAGGACGGCGAAGAGATCGGCCGCAGGCGCCCCCAGACGCCTGCGGACGGTGACGGTCCTGATGGACATCAGGGGCGGCCTGCGGCGGCGACGGCCTGCTTGTCGACGGCACGCAGCGTAAGCCGGAACGCGACCGCCAGCGTCGAGTAGAGCCACTGGTCCCACAGGACGCCGGGCCTGCGGCGTACGCCGAGACGGGTGGTCCAGGTGACCTTGGTGCCGCCCGGGACCTCGAGGAAGTCCACCTGGCCGTAGTCGTGGTCCATCGGGGGTCGGGCGGAGCTGATCCGGTAGTCCATCCGCGTCGGGCGGTCGAAGCGCACGATCTCCTCGGTGAACCCGAGCAGCGGACCGCAGTCGACCTCGCGGACGGCGCCGAGGCCGTTCTTCTCGGTGTCGCCGGGTCGGCTGAGGGTGCAGGAGCGGACGCCGAGGACGTCGGAGAGCCGCTCGTGGTCGGTGAACGCCTCGAAGACGGCCTCGCGCGGGGCGGGGATGACGCGGGTGACGGTCAGGGTGCGCATCACTTGCCCTCTCGTGCGGCGCGGGCGACGGATCGCTTCTCCACCTGGTGCAGCACGGTCTTGAACACGACGGTGAACATCGCCTTGAAGACCGGGTCGAGGCGACCGCCGGCGAGGTTGACCGAGAAGACCGTCTTCCAGCGCACCTGCGTGCCGCCGGGCACCTCGGTGAACTCGACGCGGCCGAGGTCGTGGCGCGCCTTCGGGAACGACCAGGTGATCCGGTACTCCATGAGGGTCGGCCGCTCGAAGCGGGTGATCTCCTCCTGCAGCTGGATGGCGGCAGCGTTGAGCCGGCGTACGGCGCCCAGGCCGTTCTTCTCGGTCCGGCCGGGCGTCGTCACCTTCGAGGAGATCGCCATCGGCAGGTCGGAGAGCCGCTCGTGGTCGGTGTACTCGTCGAAGACGATGTCGATCGGGGCGGGGATGACCCTGGTGAGGTCGATGGTCTGCATGCGTTGTCCGTTCCGGGTCAGGCGCGCGATCCGCGCAGGCTCTCGATGCCGTTGTTGAGCATGTACTGGGTGACGTTGAGGGCGGCGTGGCGGTTGGGCGCGGGCTCCTTGCCGGCGGCCATGCGCCACATCTGCACGCTGTAGTAGGTCAGCTCGGTGAGGTTGTCGAGCAGCTTGATGCCGCTGCGCCGCGGGTTGACCACGCTCTCGTCGACCCGGCCGGCCAGCAGCTCGGCCGGAAAGTCCGGCTGCACCGTGAGCGGCCGCCCGAGACCGACCAGGTCGATGGCGCCGGACTCGACGGCGTCGACCATTCCGGCGGCTGTGCGGAAGCCGCCGGTCAGCATCAGCGGGAGGTCGGGTCGCTCGGCGCGGACCCGCTCGGCGTACGCCAGGAAGTAGGCCTCGCGCTTGCGGGTGCTCTCCTTGAGGGACTCGTCGACGCCGAGCATGGCGGCGGAGGTGTAGGTGCCGCCGGAGACCTCGAGCAGGTCGATGCCCTCCTCGGTCAGTGCGTGCACGACCTCGAGCGACTCGTCCTCGCCGAAGCCGCCCTTCTGGAAGTCGGCCGAGTTGAGCTTGATGGCGACCGGTACGTCGGCGCCGACCTCGGCGCGGATCGCGCGGTAGACCTCGATGACGAAGCGGCGGCGCTTCTCCGGCGTACCTCCCCAGGCGTCGGTGCGCTGGTTGGAGAGCGGTGAGAGGAACTGGGACACCAGGTAGCCGTGCGCGCCGTGGATCTGTACGCCGTCGAAGCCGGCCTGGGTCACGATCCGTGCCGTGGTCGCGTAGCGGCGGACGAGGTCCTCGATCTCCGCTGCGCCGAGCTCGCGCGGCTTGGCGAAGAGCCTGGCGGAGCCGGGCAGGGCGATGGGGGAGGGCGCGACCGGATGCGGGGTCAGCGTCCGCGGCGTCTGCCGGCCGGGGTGGTTGATCTGCACCCACGCCTTGGAGCCGCCGGACTTGGTGGTCTCGGCCCACCGGGTCAGCTCGGCGAGGTGGCGCTCGTCCTCGACGGCGACGTTGCCGGGCTCGCCGAGACCGTGGCGGCGACCGATCATCACGTTGCCGGTGATGTTCAGGCCGACACCGCTCTGCGCCCAGCGGCCGTAGAGGCGCTGGATCCGCGCGCCGGGGCTGCCGTCGCGCTCGGCGAGGCCCTCGCTCAGCGCCGCCTTCGCGAGCCGGTTGGGGATGACGAAGCCGTTGGGCAGCAGGAACGGCTGCTCGAGGGTGGCTCGGTCGGTCGTCGTCGTGCTCATCGGCACCTCCGGTAGACTGATTGGTCTACAGTAGAGCAGACGTTGCGGATCGATGCCAGGGCGAGGTGTGTGATGGCGGTCATGGAGAGCAAGGCGGGTCCGCGCGAGCGGCTGGTCCGGGCGGCGATCGCGCTGGTGCAGGAGAAGGGCGTCGAGGGCACCGGTCTGACCGAGCTCCTCGCGCGAGGCGACGTCGCGCGCCGCTCGCTCTACCAGCACTTCCCCGGCGGCAAGGACGAGCTCATCGCGGCGTCGACCCGTCAGGTCGGCGAGGTGACGGCGGTCGTCATCCGCGAGCTGGTCGGCCAGGTCGACGCCGCGACGCTGTTCGAGCTGATGCTGGCGACGATCCGGCAGGGCGTGGTCGACTCCGACTTCCGCTACTCGTGCCCGATCGCCGCCGCGGCGTACGCTCCCGCCGACTCCGACCGCGTGCGCGATGCCGCCGGCGCCGCCTTCGCCGACTGGCGCGGTGCGATCGCCGACGTCCTGGTCGAGGAGGGCCGGCCTGCTGACGCGGCCCGCGGTCTCGCCGGCTTCATGGTGGCCACGGTCGAGGGCGCGCTGGTCGTCGCCCGCGCCACCCGCTCGACCGAGCCGCTGGACCAGGCCGCGGTCTACCTCGCCGAGCTGCTGCGTGCCTGACCCGGCGATGACCGCGCTCATCCCTAGGGCGTGTCTCTCAAGTCGGGCGCCTGCTGCGCGCCGCCCCGCACGCACGCTGGCCACGTTGTCGTCAGTCGCCGGGACTCCGTCCCGCCTCCCTCCTCCGCCTTGCCATCGCACGCACG
>Ga0123352_10009064_pt1 | contig 15546 bp, 15 predicted proteins | sample TergutLab28metaG_FD_89700 | JGI IMG/M metagenome (GOLD analysis project Ga0123352, IMG submission 89700) | Labiotermes labralis P1 segment gut microbial communities from Petit-Saut dam, French Guiana - Lab288 P1 | ecosystem: Host-associated > Arthropoda: Insects > Digestive system > Gut ... | reverse complement strand
GGCGCTGCGCACCCCGCCGCCGACGGTCAGCGGGATGAAGACCTGCTCGGCGGTCCTGCGCACCACGTCGTAGGTGGTCTCCCGGTCGCCGGAGGACGCGGTGATGTCCAGGAACGTCAACTCGTCGGCGCCCTCGGCGTCGTAGAGCCGGGCCATCTCGACCGGGTCCCCCGCGGCGCGCAGGTTCTGGAAGTTGACGCCCTTGACGACCCGTCCGGCGTCCACGTCCAGGCAGGGGATGACTCGGACCGCGAGGGTCATGCGGTTTCTCCTCGGAGATCTTCTCGGTGCGCCGCTCGGTAGGCTTCCAGCTCCACCTCGACCAGCACCCGGGAGTCGGTGAAGCCGGCCACCACGACCATCGTCGTGGCGGGCCGCACCTCGGCGAACAGTTCGCGGTGCGCCCGGCCGACGTCGTCGACGTCGCGGACGTGGCTGAGGTACATGCGGGTGCGGACCACGCTCTCCACGCCGAGGCCGAAGGGCTCCAGCGCGGCCAGCGCGTTGCGGAACGCGAGCAGGGTCTGCTCGTACGGGCTGCCCTCGGCGCGCACCGCGCCGCCGGAGACCGGCATGGTGCCGGACACCAGCACCCGGTCCCCCGCCTCCACGGCGCGCGCGAAGCCGACGGCCTCCTCCCACGAGCTGTCGGTCTGCGTGCGCCGTACTGCGGGGGTCTCGGTCATCGTGACACTGCCTCCAGGGCCTCTTCGAGCGTGAACGCCTTCGCATAGAGCGCCTTACCGACAATGGCGCCCTCCACACCCAGCGGCACCAGAGTCGCCAGTGCCCGCAGGTCGTCGAGGCTGGACACGCCGCCGGAGGCCACGACCGGGCGGTCGGTGGCGGCGCACACGTTGCGCAGCAGCTCCAGGTTGGGGCCCTGCAGGGTGCCGTCCTTGGCGATGTCGGTCACCACGTAGCGGGCGCAGCCCTCGGCGTCGAGCCGGGCCAGCGTCTCGTACAGGTCGCCGCCGTCGCGGGTCCAGCCGCGGCCGCGCAGCGTGGTGCCGCGCACGTCCAGGCCGACCGCGATCCGGTCGCCGTGCTCGGCGATGACCTTGGCGACCCACTCCGGGGTCTCCAGCGCGGCGGTGCCCAGGTTGACCCGGCGGCAGCCGGTGGCCAGGGCCGCGGCGAGCGTGTCGTCGTCGCGGATGCCGCCGGACAGCTCGACCTTGAGGTCCATGCTGCGGGCCACCTCGCCGATCAGCGCCCGGTTGTCGCCGGTGCCGAACGCGGCGTCCAGGTCCACCAGATGCAGCCACTCGGCCCCCGCCTGCTGCCACGCCAGGGCGGCCGCCAGCGGGTCGCCGTACGACGTCTCGGAGCCGGACTCGCCGTGCACCAGGCGGACGGCCTGGCCGTCGCGGACGTCGACGGCGGGGAGGAGTTCGAGCTTGCTCATCGGGATGCGGTCCTCGTCGGGGGGAGCGGTCGGGGGAAGCGGGCCGGGCCGGGCGGCCGGGCCCCGGGCGGGTCCGGCAGCGGCCCCGGGCCCGGGACGGGGCGTGGCCGGGACGCTGCTACAGCGTGCCGAGCCAGTTGGCCAGCAGCTGCGCACCGGCGTCACCGGACTTCTCCGGATGGAACTGGGTGGCCCACAGCGGGCCGTTCTCCACCGCGGCGACGAAGGGCTCGCCGTGGGTGGTCCAGGCGACCCTGGGCGCCCGGATCGCGGCGTTGTGCGCCTCCAGGTCCCAGTTGCGCACCGCGTAGGAGTGCACGAAGTAGAACCGCGCGTCCTCGTCCAGACCGGCGAACTGCACCGAGTCCGCGGGGGCCTTGACGGTGTTCCAGCCCATGTGCGGCACCACGGGCGCGCGCAGCGGCTCGACCGTGCCGGGCCACTCGTCGAGGCCGTCGCTCTCCACGCCGTGCTCGATACCGCGGGCGAACAGGATCTGCATGCCGACGCAGATGCCCATCACCGGCCGGCCGCCGGCCAGCCGGCGGCCGATGATCCAGTCGCCGCGCACGTCCTTGAGCCCGGCCATGCACGCCGCGAAGGCGCCGACGCCCGGCACCAGCAGCCCGTCGGCGGCCATCGCCCGGTCGTAGTCGGCGGTGATCTCCACGTCGGCCCCGGCGCGGGCCAGCGCGCGCTCGGCCGACCGCACGTTGCCGAACCCGTAGTCGAGCACGACCACGCTCTTGGTGTTCGCGGCGTTCGTCATGCGGACCTCACAGCTGGAGCAGGCCGGCGGCGAGCGACATCAGGGAGCCGATGGCCAGGAGCGCGATCAGGCTCCGGGACTGCTTCTGCTTCACGAAGGAGTAGACGCCCCCGGCCAGGAACAGGCCGAGCAGGATGAAGAGGGTGGATGCCTTGTTCACGGTTTACAGCGCGCCCTTCGTCGACGGCAGGATGCCGGCGGCGCGCGGGTCGCGCTCGCTGGCGTAGCGCAGCGCCCGCGCGAGCGCCTTGAACTGGCACTCCACGATGTGGTGCGCGTTGCGCCCGTACGGCACGTGGACGTGCAGCGCGATCTGCGCCTGCGCGACGAAGGACTCCAGGATGTGGCGGGTCATCGTCGTGTCGTACGTGCCGATCATCGGCGCCATGTTCTCCGGCTCGGTGTGCACCAGGTAGGGCCGGCCGGACAGGTCCACGGTCACCTGGGCCAGGGACTCGTCCAGCGGGACGGTGCAGTTGCCGAAGCGGTAGATGCCGACCTTGTCGCCGAGCGCCTGCTTGAACGCGGCGCCCAGCGCGAGGGCGGTGTCCTCGATGGTGTGGTGGGTGTCGATGTGCAGGTCGCCCTCGGTCTTCACGGTGAGGTCGAACAGGCCGTGACGGCCGAGCTGGTCGAGCATGTGGTCGTAGAAGCCCACACCGGTGGACACGGAGACCTGCCCGGTGCCGTCGAGGTCGATCTCGACGACGACGGACGTCTCCTTGGTGGTGCGCTCCACGCGCCCCAGGCGGGTCATGCGGACTCCTTGGCAGTACGGGTGTGCTCGATGCCGCCGGCGGCGTCGAAGGTCTTGTGCACGCGGGCGGCCGCGTCGAGGAACGCGTCGTTCTCCTGCGGGGTCCCCGCGGAGACCCGCAGCCAGCCGGGCACGCCGTTGTCCCGGACGAGCACGCCGTGGTCGAGGATCGCCTGCCACGCGGCGTGGCTGTCGGCGAACCGGCCGAACTGCACGAAGTTGGCGTCGGAGTCGACCACGTCGTAGCCGATGGCGCGCAGCCCGTCGACGACCCGGTCGCGTTCCTGCTTGAGCTGGGCGACGTAGCCGAGGAGGGTGTCGGTGTACTCCAGGGCGGCCAGCGCGGTCGCCTGGGTGACCGACGACAGGTGGTAGGGCAGCCGCACCAGCTGCACGGCCTCCACCACCGCCGGGTCGGCGGCCAGGTAGCCGAGCCGCAGCCCGGCCGCGCCGAACGCCTTCGACATGGTGCGGGTCAGCACCAGGTTCGGCCGGCCCTCGATCAGCGGCAGCAGCGACGGGCGGTGCGAGAACTCGCCGTACGCCTCGTCCACCACCACCAGGCTCGGCCGGGCCGCCTGCGCGGCCGCGTACAGCGCCTCGACCGTCTCGGCGGCCACCGCGGTGCCGGTCGGGTTGTTCGGCGAGCAGATGAACACCACGTGCGGGCGGCGCTCGGCGATCTCGCGGACCGCCGCGTCGAGGTCGACGGTGAAGTCCTCGTTGCGCGGCCCGGAGATCCAGCCGGTTCCGGTGCCGCGGGAGATCAGCGCGTGCATGGAGTACGACGGCTCGAAGCCGATCGCGGTCCTGCCGGGCCCGCCGAAGGTCTGCAGCAGCTGCTGGATGATCTCGTTGGAGCCGTTGGCCGCCCATACCTGGCCGGTGCCGACCTGGTGGCCGGCGGTCCGGCTGAGGTAGGCGGCCAGCTCGGTGCGCAGCTCGACGGCGTCGCGGTCCGGGTAGCGGTTGAGCCCGCGGGCCGCCTCGGCGACCCGCTCGGCGATCCGGGCCACCAGCGGCTCGGGCAGCGGGTACGGGTTCTCGTTGGTGTTCAGCCGCACCGGCACGTCGAGCTGGGGCGCGCCGTACGCGGACTGGCCCCGCAGCTCGTCCCGCAGCGGGAGGTCGTCGACGCGGGTCACCGGGTGCCTCCGAGACGTGCGGTGACCGCCTCGCCGTGGGCGGGCAGGTCCTCGGCGTTGGCGAGGGTCACCACGTGGCCGGCGACCTCTTCGAGCGCCTCGCGGGAGTAGTCCACGACGTGGATGCCGCGCAGGAAGGACTGCACGGACAGGCCCGAGGAGTGGCAGGCGCAGCCGCCGGTGGGCAGCACGTGGTTGGACCCGGCGCAGTAGTCGCCGAGGGAGACCGGCGCGTGCGGGCCGACGAAGATCGCGCCGGCGTTCCGCACCCGGGCGGCGACGGCCGCGGCGTCCTCCGTCTGGATCTCCAGGTGCTCGGCGGCGTAGGCGTCGACCACCTCCAGGCCCTGGTCGAGGGTGTCCACCAGCACGGTCGCGGACTGGCGGCCGCCGAGCGCGGCGGTGATCCGCTCGCGGTGCTTGGTGGCGGCCACCCGCACCTTCAGCTCGCCGTCGACCGCGTCGGCCAGCTCGGGCGAGGTGGTGACCAGCACGGCGGCGGCCAGCGGGTCGTGCTCGGCCTGGCTGATCAGGTCGGCGGCGACGTAGCCGGGGTCGGCGGAGGCGTCGGCGAGGACCGCGATCTCGGTCGGCCCGGCCTCGGCGTCGATGCCGATCCGGCCCTTGAGCAGGCGCTTGGCGGCGGCCACGTAGATGTTGCCGGGCCCGGTGACCAGGTTCACCGGGCGGCACTCGTCGGTGCCGTAGGCGAACATGGCCACGGCCTGGGCGCCGCCGGCGGCGTACACCTCGTCCACGCCGAGCAGGGCGCACGCGGCGAGGATCGTCGGGTGCGGCAGGCCGCCGAACTCCTTCTGCGGCGGGGAGGCCACGGCGACAGCGCCGACACCGGCCTCCTGCGCGGGCACCACGTTCATCACCACGGAGGACGGGTAGACGGCCAGGCCGCCGGGCACGTACAGCCCGACGCGCTGCACCGGCACCCACCGCTCGGTGACGGTGCCGCCCGGCACGACCTGGGTGGTCACGTCGGTGCGGCGCTGCTCGCGGTGGACGGTCCTGGCCCGGCGGATGGACTCCTCCAGCGCGGCCCGCACCTCGACGTCCAGGCCGTCGAGCGCCTCGGCCAGCGCCTTCCCGGAGACCCTGAGCCGCTCCGGCCGGACGCCGTCGAACCGCTCCCCGTGGTCGAGCACCGCCGCGCCGCCGCGATGGCGCACGTCCTCGCAGATGGGCCGCACCGTCTCCAGGGCGGCTTCCACGTCGAACTCGGCACGGGGCAGCAGGTCGCGGTCGATACCGCCCTCCGGGAAGGCGGCACCGCGCAGATCGATTCGGGAGATCACGCTGCCAAGTGTAGAGACCCGGGCATGCGGGACGGCTCGCGGTTCCACTCCGTGATACGTGCCGCGGACGTGCGGTCGCCGCCACCGGCCGGGCCGGCAGGCACTAGCGTGGGCGCGGCGATCTTCCCGCGCCCGCGCCGCTCCCCCGCGGCCGCGCCGTGCGGCGGGGTGGTCCGGGCGGGACCGGCGGGTGCGGCGGATGCAGCGGGTGCAGCGGGTGCAGCGGGTGCAGCGGGTGCAGCGGTTCTACGGGAGGGGCGAGGATGACCGAGCGGGACGGGCAGGGCCGGGGCGAGGGCCGCGGCGGGCCCGTGGAGGGCGAGCCGCCGGCCGACTGGACCCCGCCTGAGGTCCGTATGTGGTGGGCGTTCCGCGCCGGGCGCACCTGCGACCTGCGCCCCGACGGCCGCCGCAGCGCGCTGGCCGGCCCGCTGGACCCGGACACCGCGGCGGCGGACGAGTGGGGCCCGGAGCGCACGGTGCGGGCGCAGGCGGTGGCCGAGCTGCTGCTCAACCCGCCGCCGTCGCGGCCCGGGCGGGTGGCGGCGCTCAAGCTCGCCGGTGTGCGGATCAGCGGCCGGCTGATGCTGTCCGGCGGCACCATCACCCCGTACGTGCAGCTGGACGACTGCCGCTTCGACGAGCAGCTGATGCTCCAGGAGTGCCGGGCCGGCAGCATGCGGCTGGTGCACTGCCTGATACCCCGGCTGGACGCGGCCCGCCTGCAGGTCACCGGCGACCTGCACCTGCCGCAGTGCCTGGTCCCGGGCGGGATCCGGCTGACCGACGCGCAGATAGGCACCGACCTGCTGCTCAACCAGCTGGCCGTGCGCCGGGACCGCCACAGCCGGGCGATCGCCGCCGACGGGCTGTCCGTCGGGCAGGACGTGGACGCCGAACTCATCGACGTCATCGGCGAGTTGAGCCTGCGAAGCGCGCGGATCGGCGGCCGGCTGAGCCTGCGCGGCGCGCTGCTGCGCAACCCCTACGACCGCTACGCGCTGAACGCCGCGCGCGTGCAGGTCGAGCACACCCTCTACCTCAGCGCCGGGTGGGACGCGCTGGCCACCGGCCACACCGGCGACACGCCGCCGCCGGCCGGGGTGCGCACCCGGGACTTCGTGTGCGAGGGCGGGCTGCGACTGGACGACGGCCGGTTCGGCAACGCGGTGGTGGTCAGCAGGGCGCGGTTCGCCATGGAGGGCGAGCAGCAGCTGTCGCTGCGCCGGATCCAGACGCCCGAGCTGCGGTTCACCCCCGGGCAGCCGCCGGCCGGCGGCATGGTGTCGCTGTCCGGCGCGCGCGTGGGCAAGCTCGCCGACACGCCCGACAGCTGGCCGGAGGCGGGCCGGCTGTCGCTGCGCGGCTTCCAGTACGACGGCCTGACACCGCCCGAGGCGTTCCCGCTGCGGGCCAGGATCGAGTGGCTGCACGCGGCCACCCCCGAGTTCAGCGCGGAGCCGTACGAGCGGCTGGCCGCGGCGCTGCGGGCCGGCGGCGAGGACGCGGAGGCCCGCGAGGTGCAGCTGGCCCGGCAGCGGCGGCGCCGCGAGTCGCTGCCGCTGGCCGGCCGGGTGTGGGGCTGGCTGCAGGACGTCACCGTCGGGTACGGCTACCGGCCGGGGCGGGCCGCGGTGTGGATGGCGGTGCTGTGGGCGGTGGGCGCGGTGTACTTCGCGGTTCACCGCACACCGGCCCCGACGGACAGCGGGTACGTGCCGCACTGGAACCCGGCCCTGTACGCGCTGGACCTGCTGCTTCCGGTGATCGACCTCGGCCAGGACAACGCGTGGCGGGAGGTCGGGACGGGCCAGTGGGTGGCATCGGCGCTGATCCTGCTGGGCTGGATGCTGGCGACCACGGCCGCGGCGGGCGCGTCACGGCTGTTGCGCCGGGGGTCGTAGGGGCGCGGCGACCGGACGGACCTGGGGCGGAGTGGGCCCAGCGGCTGACGAAGGGGGGCATGCTGCCCGTACCCTGGCTCACTGTGACCGATCGCCTTCCGCTCTTCCCGCTCAGTTCGGCGCTCTTCCCCGGCCTGGTCCTGCCGCTGAACGTCTTCGAGGAGCGGTACCGCGCCCTCGTCGGCGATCTGCTGGCCCTTCCGGAGGACGCGCCGCGCCGGTTCGGCGTGGTGGCCATCAAGCACGGCCAGGAGGTCGCGCCGACCGGCCAGGACGGGCTGGACACCGGCCCCCTCGCCGGGCTCGGCGACGACCCGATGGAGTCCCTGTACGGCTACGGCTGCGTCGCCGACGCGGCGGGCATCGCCGAGCGGGAGGGCGGCGGCTACGAGCTGGTCGCCACCGGCACCATGCGCTTCCGGCTGCTGTCGGTGGACGCGTCGGGGCCCTACCTCACCGCGGAGGTCGAGGAGGTGCCGGACGCGCCGGGCGAGGGCGCCGGCGCGCTGGCGAGCGAGGCCTTGCGGGCGTTCACCGCCTACCAGAAGCGGCTGGCCGGGGCGCGCGAGCGGTCGCTGTCCGGCCAGGAGTTCCCGGACGACCCGACGGTGCTGTCGTACCTGGTGGCGGCCGCGATGATCACCGGGACCGAGCAGAAGCAGCGGCTGCTGGAGGCCCCTGACGCGGCGGCCAGGCTCGCCGCCGAGCTGCGGCTGCTGCGGCGGGAGACCGCGATCATCGACAAGCTGCCGTCGCTCCCGGCGGTGGAACTCACCCAGCAGCCGGTCTGCGCGAACTGAAGGGACCGGTCGATCCGGCATGGCGAAGAAGTCCCGGTCCACCGGGGGCACCCCGGCCACCGTGGCCCTGGAGAAGGCCGGCGCGGCCTTCACCGTCCACTCCTACGCGCACGACCCGGCGTCGGAGCTGTCGTACGGGCTGGAGGCCGCGGAGGCCATGGGCACCTCGCCCGACCGGGTCTTCAAGACGCTGGTGGCCGAGGTCGACGGCGCCCTGACCGTGGCGGTCGTGCCGGTGTCGGCGAGCCTGGACCTCAAGGCGCTCGCCGCGGCGGTGGGCGGCAAGCGGGCGGCGATGGCCGACCCGGCGGCCGCCGAGCGCACCACCGGCTACGTGCGGGGCGGGATCTCGCCGCTGGGCCAGCGCAAGGCGCTCCCCACGGTGATCGACGCCTCGGCCGGCGGCTTCGAGACGGTCTTCGTCTCCGCGGGGCGGCGCGGCCTGGAGGTCGAGCTCGCGCCCGCGGTGCTGGCCGGCCTCACGTCCGCCGTCACGGCGCCCGTCGCCCGCCGCTGAGTCGGGGGTCGGGGCCGGCCCCCCCGACCGGCTGGAACGGCTCAGCACGTGCCGGTGACCGGGCGGGCCGGTAGGGGGTCTGCGGGCGCCTGTCGGCCCGGTACGGGCGGCGCGGCGCCGCTGCTCACTGCGACGCGGGGGGCGGCGGCGGAGGCGGGCCCCACGGGCCGGGGGCGGCCTTGGGGACGGGGTCGGGGTCGCGCGGCCCGAACGCCGAGGTGAGGCAGAGGTGGGCCAGCATCGCCACCGCCGACCAGGCGACCAGCGCGCTCTTGGCCCGCAGCTCCAGCGGACCGTCGAAGACCTTCTTGGGCCCGACCGCCTTGGCGTGCGCGACGATGTCCGTCGGCGGGCCGAGCCACACGCCGATCCGCCAGCCGATCACCGAGGCGAGCAGCCCGCCGAGCGCCAGCCCGACCACCACCGACACGCCGCCGCGCCGGTACCGCCAGAAGACCAGGACCGCCGTCACCAGGCCGAGGACCGCGGCGATCGCCGCGAAGGTGCCGTCGGCGCCGATCGCCTCCTCGCCCTCGGTGTCCTTGAGGTAGACGGCCTGGCCGTCGGAGATCATCGGGATGCGCGGCGCGAGCCACAGCCAGAGCAATCCGAGTGCCACACCGCACACCGCGACGAGCAGGGCGATCAGCGCGCCCCTGGCGATCTCGGTCCGCAGCGGTTCCTTGTCGCCGTCGGTCCCGCCCGTTCCGGACCCGTCGGCGGGGTACGGCGGGAACTGTGGCTGATCGTGCGGAGTCAGGGGTGCGGTCACCTGCCCATCGTGCCAGGTCTGCCTGTCAATCGCGCTATCGGGCGAATCGCCGGGGTCACCGGCAGGCGGCCCTGCGGTAGGCACGGGTGGCGAGCGCCAGCGAGAGCACGCCCACGGCCCCGCAGACGCACAGATCGGCGGCGACCGCGGCCCAGTGGGTGGACCCTGAACCGCCCAGGGTGCGGGCGAACGCCTCCACGCCGTACGTGGACGGCAGCACGTCGCGGACCCAGCGGATCGGTACCGGCATGTGCGAGGCGGGCAGCACGCCGAGCAGCAGGGCCGCGGACATGCCGAGCTGCCCGAGCAGGGTGGCGATCTCCTGCCGCGGCGCGAGCAGCCCCAGGGCGGCGCCCAGCCCGGACAGGGCCGCGCCGGCCAGCGGGATCACCAGGAGCAGCACCCACAGCCCGGCGAGCGTGAGGTGGAACAGCAGGCAGCCGGTGATCGCGGTGACCAGGGTGCCGGGCACGGTGAACGACGCGTAGGCGCCGGCCGTGCCGAGCACCACCGACGCGGGCGGGACCGGCAGCGTCGCGTAGTGGTCCAGGCCCCCGGAGGCGCGCAGCTGCCCGAAGTACTGGGCGAGCAGGTTGAGCGCGACGAAGGCGACGACCAGCACGCTGGAGCCGGCGACGACGGACCGGGCCGCCTCGCCGTCACCCGCGTGGACCACGCCGCGCATCATGATCATGATCCCGATGGACTGGAACGTGGCCACGAACAGCAGCGGGATGCGGGCGACCCGGGCCCGGGAGAGCTGGGCGCGGTAGACCGCGGCCAGCGACGGCCACAGCCCGGCGCGGGGGGCCAGCGGGGCCGCGGTGGCGGTGGCCCGCTCGGGGCCGGCCTGGACGACGGTCATGCCTTCACCAGTCCCGTGCCGCGCCCGCCGAGCGCGAGGTAGACGTCCTCCAGGCTGGGCACGGCCAGGGTGAAGTCGTCCAGGGCGGCGAACGCCGGTCCCCCGGTGACCTCGGCCACGGCGGCCCGCGCGCGGTCCTGCGGCAGCCGCAGCGTCCAGCGGCGGCCGGCGATCTCGGCGAGCGGCTGGAGGGCGGCGACGGCGGGGACGCCCAGCGGGGCCTCCTGCCGCCACACCAGGTCCAGCCGCACCTCGTCGGCGACCAGGGCGCGCAGCGCGGCCGGGGTGTCGCAGGCGATCACCCGGCCCTGGTCGAGCACGGCGACCCGGTCGAGCACGGTCTCGGCCTCGATCACGTTGTGGGTGACCAGCAGCACGGTGGTGCCGTGGGCGGTCCTGCGCCGGTCCACCGCGGCCCACACCGCGCGCCGGGCGACCGGGTCCATGCCGGTGGTCGGCTCGTCGAGCACCAGTACGGGGCGCTCGCCGACCAGGGCGGTGGCGAAGCAGGCGAGCCGGCGCTCGCCGCCGGACAGGCGCTTGAGCGGGCGGCCGGCGAGCGGGGCCAGGCCCAGCTCGTCGAGGACGGCGTCGCGCGCGGCGCGGGCGGCGGGAGCGTCCAGGCCGCGCAGCCGGGCGGTGGTCTCGGCGGCCAGCGCCACGGTCAGCTCGTCGAGCGCGGTGCTCTCCTGGCCGAGGTAGCCGATCAGCCGGGCGGCGCGGTCGGGGTGCCGGACCAGGTCGTGGCCGAGCAGGTGGATGGTGCCGGCGTCGGGGCGCAGCAGCCCGGTCAGCTGGCGGACCAGGGTGGTCTTGCCGGCGCCGTTGGGGCCGAGGATGCCGAACAGCTCGCCGCGGTGGACGTCGAGGTCCACGCCGTCGTTGGCGCGCACCGGGGCCGGGGCGGCCTCGCGGCCGCGCCGCAGCGACGGCCGGCCGGGGTTGCGGCCGGCCCGGTACGTCCTGACGAGACCGCGCACGGTGCACACCGCATCGCGGGCGGTGGCGACCGTGGGGGCCGCCGTCTCCTCCGTGCCCGTACTCACGAACATCGAGAGTACGCGTAGCGCCGCCGGCCCGGCCAAACGGGGTGGCCGGCACGGCGCGTGGCCCGACGGCCCGGCCGGCGGCCCCTCCGGGCGCCTCCGGCCCGGGCCGGGTCAGCCTTCGCGGGGTCAGTCCTCGGGCGTGGGGGCGCCGGGCCCGCGGATGCCGAACTCGCGCCAGAACCCGGCCCGGATCGCGTAGCGGTCGTGCTCGTCGATCTGGTCGTCCTTGTGGGCCAGCAGCCCGAACCGGGCGGCGTACCGCAGCAGCTCGCCGTCGATGCGGTGCGGGACCCGCGGGTAGTGCGCGGGCAGCTGCTGGCGCTGCGCCGGATCGGCCACCCGGGCGATCCAGCGGCGGGCGAAGACCTGGCCCACCTCGTACGGGTCGCCGCTGACCGCGGTGATGTCCGCCTCCCGGTCGGCCCAGCGCTGCTCGGCGGTGGTCAGCTGGGCGAGGGTGGGCAGCCCGCTGGTGTCGGCCTGGTCGGAGCCGCGGTCGGTCCAGCCCTTGTCGGAGGACCAGCGCAGGGTGGCGCCGGCCACCGGCTGCTGCGGCGGCGCGGTGTGGGACCGGCCGAGGTCGGCGACGTCCTTGGGGGTGGGGACGCCCTTGTGGTGCGGCGGCGGGCCCGCGGGGGCGGGCGCGGAGCCGTTCTTCGCCGGGTGCGCTTGCTCGGCCGGGGCGGCCTCCGGGCCGGTCCTGGGCGCGGACTCCGGCAGCGGAGCGGCGAGGATCGCGGCGATCTCCGGCCCGAACTCGGGACGGGTGCCGACCGGCGCGCAGACGCCGGCGGCGTCCCGGGCGCGGATCGCGGCGGTGATCCACTCCCGGTCCAGCACCCGGCGCTCGTCGGCCTCGGCGACCAGGTCCTCGGACTGGTTGTAGTCGCCGTCGGCGGCCTGCACCGCCCACAGGTGGACCGCGACGCCGTGCTCCTTGGCGGACATCATGCCGGGCAGCAGGTCGCCGTCACCGGTGACCAGCACGATGTCGGAGCAGGCGCGGTTGCGGGCCAGTTCCGACAGCTCGGCGTGCATAGCAGCGTCGACGCCTTTCTGCGCCCAGCGGCCGTCCGTCCGGGTGAGCGCCCCGAGCCGCACGGTCACGCGGGGCATCACTCTCAGTCTGCGGTGCTCGGGTTGCGGAACCCGGTCGGGCGCTCCGTCGAACCAGTAGATCCGCAGCAGCGGCTGCCCGGTCTCCTTTTCCGCGCGTTCACGCAGGCCAGCGACCACGGCGGCATGATCCACCAGGATCGAGGACCGGGAGGGTTCGCCGGCCAGCAGACTTGCCGCTGCGCCCAGCAGGTATCCGGCGTCCACCAGGACGACGCAGCGATCCATGTCGCACCTCTTCCGGTCGCCCCCCGGTGAGTTCATCCAGGGCTCTGCCTGTGATTTCCCCCGAGTCTGCCCGAATTCCCGGGGGTTATGGCCGCGAAACCGATCTTCGGCGTGGCGGCGGTCACCGTCACGGAGCGTTCACCATCGCCAACTGCCCGAAATGCGCGCTTTGTCCCGGCGTGCAAATCTGATGGCGGCCCATCGGCCAACAATCCCCACACTAGGAAGGCACGATCGTGGCTAAGAACAAGAACCAGAACCGGCAGCGTGAGCAGCACGACCAGCGGTCCGACCCGGCCATGGAGGGCCAGGAGCACACGAAGACCGCGGTGGCCGAGGAGCACGGCATGCCGACCTCGACGCAGGTCTCGCGCAAGCAGCAGAAGCGGTTCGGCCACAACTGATCGCGCCGCACCCGCACTTCTCACACGCGCGGGGGTGCCCCTTCCGGGGCGCCCCCGCGTTCGTGTACCCGGCGGGCCGCCGGGACGCGGTCAGCCCGCCTGCTGCCCCGCGCCCAAGCAGGCCGGTCCCAGCAGGGCCTTGAGGTCGCCGAACAGCGACGGGTCCGCGGTCACCCGGTGCCGGTCGAGTCGCAGCACGGTGGTGGACCTGGCGCCCTGAAGCCGCACCCGCACCTCGGTGTTGCCCTTGTGGCTGTCCAGCACCTCGCCGAGCCTGGCCACCAGCGGCGGGGTCACCTTGACCGTCGGAATGGACAGCACCACGGGCGCGTTGGCGCCGACGTCCGACAGGTCGGGCACCATCAGCTCCATCGCGACCAGCCGCGGCACGTCCTCCCGCTTGTCGAGCCGGCCCTTGACGAACACCACGGCGTCCTCGACGAGTTGGGTGGACACCAGCTGGTAGGTCGCCGGGAAGAACATGCAGTCCACCGAGCCCGCCAGGTCCTCCACGGTGGCGATCGCCCACGCGTTGCCCTGCTTGGTCATCTTGCGCTGCAGGCCGGAGATGATGCCGCCGATGGTGACGATCGCGCCGTCGGAGTAGTCGCCGGCCAGCGCGGCGATGGCCGCGTCCGTCTTGTCGTTGAGGATGTGCTCGATGCCGAACAGCGGGTGGTCGGAGACGTAGAGCCCGAGCATCTCGCGCTCCTGGGCCAGCAGATAGGTCTTGTCCCACTCGATGTCGGAGAAGACCACGTCCATGCCGAACGCCGGGCCGTCGTCGCCGTCGTCCCCGCCCATCCCGCCGAACAGGTCGAACTGGCCCTCGGCCTCCTTGCGTTTGACCTGCACCACGTTGTCGATCATCGACTCGAAGTGCTCGGTCAGACCGCGCCGGGTGTGCTGCATCACGTCGAACGCGCCGGCCTTGATCAGCGACTCGACGGTCCGCTTGTTGCAGACCACCACCTCGACCTTGTCGAGGAAGTCCGGGAACGAGCCGTAACGCCCCTTGGACTTGCGGCACTTGACGATGGAATCGACCACGTTGGTGCCGACGTTGCGCACCGCGGTGAGCCCGAAGACGATCGTGTCGTCGCCGCTCGGCGTGAAGTTGGCGTTGGACTCGTTGACATCCGGGGGCAGCACCTTGATGCCCATCCGGCGGCACTCGTTGAGATAGAGCGCCATCTTGTCCTTGTCGTCCTTCACCGAGGTGAGCAGGCCCGCCATGTACTCGGCCGGGTAGTTCGCCTTGAGGTACGCGGTCCAGTACGACACCAGCCCGTAGGCCGCGGAGTGGGCCTTGTTGAAGGCGTAGCCGGCGAACGGGACCAGCACGTCCCACACCGCCTGGATGGCCTGGTCGGAGTAGCCCCGCTCCCGCATGCCCGCCTGGAAGGGGATGAACTCCTTGTCGAGGACCTCCTTCTTCTTCTTGCCCATCGCGCGGCGCAGCAGGTCGGCCTGGCCGAGCGAGTAGCCGGCGAGCACCTGGGCGGCCTTCTGCACCTGCTCCTGATAGACGATCAGGCCGTAGGTGATGTCCAGGACTTCCTTGAGCGGCTCTTCCAGCTCGGGGTGGATCGGGGTGATCTCCTGCTGCTTGTTCTTGCGCAGCGCGTAGTTGATGTGCGAGTTCATGCCCATCGGGCCCGGCCGGTACAGGGCCGAGACGGCGGAGATGTCCTCGAAGTTGTCGGGCTTCATCATGCGCAGCAGGGAGCGCATGGGCCCGCCGTCGAACTGGAAGACGCCCAGGGTGTCGCCGCGGCTGAGCAGCGCGTAGGTGTTGGGGTCGTCCAGCGGCAGGCCGAGCAGGTCGATGTCGATGCCCTTGTTGGCCTTGATGGACTTGACCGCGTCGTCCATGATCGTCAGGTTGCGCAGGCCGAGGAAGTCCATCTTCAGCAGGCCGAGCGACTCGCAGCTCGGGTAGTCCCACTGCGTGACGACCGCGCCGTCGTTCTTCGGCGAGAAGATCGGCACGTGGTCGATCAGCGACTCGGACGACATGATCACGCCGGCCGCGTGCACGCCCATCTGCCGCACCAGGCCCTCGATGCCGCGCGCGGAGTCGATCACCTTGGTGACGTCCGGCTCGTTCTCGTACATCGAGCGGACCTCGCCGGCCTCGCTGTAGCGCGGGTGGTCCTTGTCGGTGATGCCGGACAGCGGGATGCCCTTGCCGAGGACGTCCGCGGGCATCGCCTTGGTGATCCGGTCGCCCATGGAGAAGGGGTAACCGAGCACGCGGGCCGAGTCCTTGATCGCGGCCTTGGCCTTGATGGTGCCGTAGGTGGCGATCTGGGCGACCTTGTCGGAGCCGTACTTCTCGGTGACGTAGCGGATGACCTCGCCGCGCCTGCGCTCGTCGAAGTCGATGTCGACGTCGGGCATGGAGATGCGCCCGGGGCTGAGGAAGCGCTCGAAGATCAGGCCGTGCGGGCCCGGGGCGAGGTCGGTGATGCCCATCGCGTAGGCGACGATCGAGCCGGCCGC
>Ga0123352_10009061_pt1 | contig 15548 bp, 7 predicted proteins | sample TergutLab28metaG_FD_89700 | JGI IMG/M metagenome (GOLD analysis project Ga0123352, IMG submission 89700) | Labiotermes labralis P1 segment gut microbial communities from Petit-Saut dam, French Guiana - Lab288 P1 | ecosystem: Host-associated > Arthropoda: Insects > Digestive system > Gut ... | reverse complement strand
CGAGGCAAATCCTCCAGCTTAAGACCCTGTACACGTTGCAGATGATATGGATACAGCCGATCTTCGTGTAGTATCCTCCAAACAGTATTGCGGTGAACACCCTCCGCTGCAGATATCGTACGGATACTAGTTCCAGGGTTAGCTGCTACATGGGCAAGAATTCATTGCTCCTGCTGTACAGTTCTGGCAGTCCGAGGCCTTCCTCCTTCAGTTGTGGGAATGAATTTGCCTATTTCCCGCAGACGTTGCACTATGCGCGAAAATGTTCGGCTACATGGAAGTCGGCGATTCGGAAATGTTTCTTGATACAGACGCCTTGCCTAATGTGCATTGCCGTTGGCACGATCGTAGAAGAAGTGAATGTCTGCCATTTCAGCAAACGTGTAGTCTTTGGCCTCCATCATGAATCAAACAAAAGTACCCACTTTAACTGTTCCGAGTTGAGTACATCTAGCGACGACCTTTATGGTGCCGTTGTCTGTTCACGTGACACTGCTTACGCACTACTCACTGGATACGAGTTATTGCATACCCTTCCGTACGCTAAGCAGTACTCATAGTAACGTGTTTCTTGTTGATCACAGCATTTCTCGGATTTCTACACGACAGTGGATATCTCGGAACCTCTTAACTTTTGGACCCATGTTGATAGGAACTTTTTTGCTTAATTAGGGGTGGGGAATAACCAGAAGTTTGTGACATAGGTTTTGGGACAACCTGTATATATATATATATTTTAAATTTCGTGTCATATGTGATGAAACACAAAAGAGAATCAAGTTATGGTCTTCTGTAAAATAAAGGTCATATTAGGCCCATCTTATTCCAAAGCAAACTAATAACTAGGAAAACCAAAGAAAGGCTGTATCATACGGTAATCAGACCAATAGTAGTATGTGGATCCGAATGTTGGGTATTAACAGAAAACATTAAGCAGAAATTATTGGTATTCGAAAGGAGGCTATTGAGAAGAATTTTTGTCCCAACGCAGAAAACAAATGGAGAATGGAGACAAAAAAACAAATGAGGAGTTGGAAAACCTGATTAACAATGAAAACATAGTAAGGCACATTAAAAGTAAGAGACTGAGTTGGGTTGGACATGTTGAAAGAATGCCAGATGAAATAGTAGTTAAAAGTTTTTATAAATTGAAACCACACACAACAAGACCGAAAGGAAGGCCAAGATTAAGATGGGATGATGACGTGAGAGACGATTTGAGGAAGATGGGAATAAATAACTGGAAACAGAAGGCACAGGAAAGGAAACCATGGAGAGGAATAATTGAGCAAGCCAAAACCCACAAAGAGTTGTACAGCTGAGGAAGAAGATTAGGCCCATCTAAACCTAAAACAAATTCCCCTCCCAACAACATTCACAGAAGACCTCCTCTATCAAATTTCACTTATATGGTTTAATTGGCCTCAGAACGGAAACATGTAGACAGATAAGTGGGTGTGACTTGCTGTCAAGCATTCTTAATTTTATGCATTGTGTATGGAGTGCTAATAACTGTGGTGGATGCATCTGTGGCCTGGGTAAATTGAACATAAAAAACAGCAATTTACAATCAGTGTAATTCTCTGTGTTAAGTTTAGCAGATCCACTTCCTTGGTTTCATATCGTTCTGCACTCTGTCTGTATAATGTCTACAGGCAGCACTTTTGGATGAGTAGGTATGTTTGTTTCCTGGTATCTACCACATCTACCCAACATACCTTGGGAAAAGTGGAATGAGCATTAAATAACATTCAAAAAAACCTTCTGCTTTGTGGCACTGTGTCACTGGGTGCCCAGTGACACAGTGCAACATTGCAAGAGACCTTTAGTTTCGGTAAGGCCGCTGTGAGAATCTTAGACCATGCAAACCATCTCAGAATAACAAAAATAGAGGACATTAGTGACGTGTATGAAATTCATTATTGTGTTACCTTGGCTGATCTTTTGATAGTTACTGAATTCTCAGGATGGAGATTTTGTAAATTTTATGTACTTGTCCCACTTCACATTAACATATTTTGATGTGGTAAACTTGGAAACTAAGAAAACTATTATTGTTGCAAATCCTGAAGAATTTATTTTAAGAATCTCAAGTTCTATACCATTTCATCAGGATAAAATCTCAGGTTGATTTGCTTCTGACGAGCCCGGTGTTGAATCTCGCCTTGATCCATTGCTGGGCTTATTTTTATTGTATCAAAGAACAGCGGGTTTGTAACAGTGTTTCCACCTTCCTGAACACCTGAAATATACATAATAGGACTCGTTACTGAACATGTGTGGGAAATTATCTGACCCAAATTTCAGAAAAACCTGATCAGCAACTGCTGTACTGACTGAGGTTTCTCTTTGTTTCCTCAGTGTTCCAAGGCAAATGTTATATGCCTTCAGATTCATTGCACATAACCATTCCATCATATAATGTTAGAAGTTATTTCATACAGTAGTTGGTGTAGCATTTTACAATAATTGAATAACTAACATGTAAAACAAACTTACTCCATGGTAGATTTTACTTGAGAAGTTGACAGTAATTCAGCTGATCAGAAAATTAGTGTTATAAGGAACATAATTATTCATCACAGGATTGAATATGTTGTGATAAGGGATCATTTATGTGTACAAATATGTTATATGAAATAAATCTCCGATGTGATGGTAAATACCGGCATAATGTTCATGCTCTGGTTAATTGATTGCCAGTGATATTTGAAAATTCGAGCATTGGCTTTGAGGACTCTAGTCTTTTGGGTTGTTGTGCTGTGTAGTATGGTGTAGTTTATTCTTCTGGGACTTACCATCTCTTGAAAATGGAGGTGCTACATTCCTTCAGTATGTTGGGAAACATTAAATTACCCACTACACAGTGTAATGTCCCTGAAGACCATAATTCCCCATCTATTGCTTTACTGTGCAGCAGTCACAAAATACCAGGAACCAGCTAGTACACTATTTGAAACTCTATGGCTCATTGTAATGTGATGACATTTTTTTACCTGCACACAACAGCAGAGCTGAGTTGTGGATCCTGGTTGCAATGTCCTTCAGTCCATGAGGACCGTGATAGACAGCATACATAGCTGACATGTTAGCTAGCAGTGCCTGGGCTGTGCAGATGTTGCTGGTAGCCTTGTCTCGTCTGATGTGCTGCTCTCTGGTCTGCAAGGCCAGCCGGTATGCATCATGACCGCTTGCATCTCTGTATGTGAATTGTATCATCAGTGGTAATGTGATATTGAGAAGGTGAAATTACAGTGATTCTCGGGTTATGGACCTACACATTTTAACTTTGGTAGGTTTTAATAGTGATAAAGGTACAGTGAATTACATAATCCTGAATAGACTGAGCTAAGCTGGTATTTGAACTGTATCTTCTGAATGTGATTCAGAAGCATTACTTCTTTGTTGCCTTACCCAGTAAGTAAAAATTTATATTGTCTTTGATGCTAACTGCAGTGGGTTCGTTAAGTTTTGATGCAGTTTCAAACTTAGTAATAATGCTAGGAACAAGAAATTAAAAGAAACCATGCAAGTTTACCTGTCTTGGTAGAGAAGTTCACTTTGAAAGCTGTTTGTTTCTCTGAACTTATCTCATTAGTATTTTAATACTTGTCACACTTGTATAATAACATCTGGAGTTACAAACGTAACAGTCCTGATTCTCTGCTTCAAATTACTTGCTTCTTAAAATTTCATACTCTATATTTCTTGTTTTATGCAGTCACAAGAGTTAAAGTCTGGAAGAATAAGGTCCAAAAGTCAAGTTGCTGAGCTCCTCTTCCTCATTCTTCAGTCCATGACCTTGGGAATGCTCATTCAGACCTTCACAACCAGTCTTTCTGGAGTGATGGCGGGGTCTATCAAGCTGAGAGATTGCTGTTTTGTCTTCAGAATTTGATAACACCTGAAGTTTCAACAAGTCCACAGATGGCTTATTAAGTTTAAATGAAGGTTTTTGGAACAGAGGACTGCGAGATTAGGTTCAAATCCATAGCCATCTCATTCTCCGGATCTTCCCTTTTTTATATATGGGACTATATAAAACAAATTAGTCAGTCAGCAACTTGCACAACTTGAAGCAAAAATTCAGGAAATAATTGAGACAGTAGCTCCAGATTTTCTCAGTTCGGTCTGACAAAACTCTGAACACAAATAGACATGTTCAAAGAATCAAAGAAGCTCAGTTTCGGTTACACAGGTATGCTTTCACTGTTTCTGTTACATTTATGTTCATAACACTACTATTAGAAAACAGAGAAAGTTGAAAACCGTGTTGCATCAGACATACGATACAAAAGTGATTGTCGAATGCATACCGAGTGACTCCAATCATGCGGCCAGGCATGAGTCTAACTAGAGACTGTCTGCAAGAAAAGAAGCCAGCGTGTGGACCACCATAGCCAAGAGGCACACCAAACCGCTGGCTGGTTCCCACAGAGATGTCCACATCAAACTCATTTGGAGGACGAAGCAGTGTGAGTGCTAGCAGGTCAGTAGCACAGCATACAAGAGTCTGCCAACAGACAGTTGTATTATGCCTGACGGATTACAGTAAATGGTATGAAGCAGGCAGTGTCAGTGAATGTTGTAACTTAGTGTATTTAAAAGATAAGCCATTGAGAAAACGTTGCTACTTTGTCTTATCATAGACCAAAACTTATATCCTTTATCTGATTTTCATATGAACCATTTCAGTGTCACAATCTGACAGACCAGGTTACCGTACTCTACCATGGTGTAAATAAGCTAACAGAATATTCTTTCATTCACAGTTGTTAGTTTCCAAGTGACAGGAAAAACAGAAGGGTGTCATTGCAATGATGTCATATTTAATCTCAGTGCCCTTTATTTAACAATGGTAGAATGGATGCAAGGCTTCTTCACATGTGTACAGCCCACCAAATGGAGTACACAAAAACTAGAAAAGTGTAAGCAGTACTCATCCATCTTAGGGGTTATTGTTGTTGTTGTTGTCATTATCGTCACTGCCGCCATTGTTGTTGTTGTTGTCGTCATTATCATCATCCTCACTATTGTTGCTGTTGTAGTTGTCATCGTCATCATCATCATCATCATTGTCCTTGTCAGTGGTGGTGGTGGTGGTGGTGATGGTGGTGGTGGAGGAGGGTGAGCGTGTTTATTTAATGGTATATTATCAAACTTGTGGTTTGTATAATGAATATTAATGATAAATTGGGAAGGATGTGAAAGGAGGCAGTCATAGCCTCATTTAAGATACTATGCAGCACATGTCTGAAGAGTATGAGAAATATCATGAAATATATATATATGTTCAGATAGCCACTCCTGGACTGAGACTTTAATCTGAAACCACCTTCGTGCGTGCCTACTGCTTGATCAGATGTACAGTAGAAATGTAGAACAGGTACAGTAACTATGAAAGGTTTTATAGCTTACAAACTCTGTGCAGCAGAGATAGGTAGATTGGTATTTCATTGAGGTAAATGACTGGACCTTGAATACAAAAAGTCATCCAGATTGACAGTTTTAATGGAAAATGTGTTTTGTGTTTTTGATCATAATTAAATCAGTGGAACTGCAGAGTGCCATGGAAAAGAGTTAGGAAATTAATGAGGAAGGTTTTACACCACAGGTAAGTTTTCTAGGAATGTTCAATTTTTTGTTCTTTCCAGTGAAAGTACAACCTATGTAAGAATAAGGAACAGTGACTCATTGTAAACATCTTGTTTTCTCATATGTTTGTTGTAACTTACACCATTGGAATGTGCTCTCTGGACTACTTCAGAGAAGTCATAGACAGAACCCTCAGTGTCTGGATACTGGAAGATGACACCTGCAAAATCTCGATTAGAAAAGTCTGCTGCAAACACATTTCCTAGCTCAACTGTAAGTCCAAGCGAGTCAGCTCGAGTCTGAACAACTGACACAGTTTGAGGGTGAAGCTGATCAGAAAGGAATAGACGCCACCGCTTGGTCTGCCTGTAGAACAAAAACTGATGTGAATGTAACAATAGATTGCTGTTTACAAAACTGTTGTTAGACACAGACTGTCAGAAATGTTGTAGAAGATTAGGAACATGTTATAATTCTGTGTATTGTGGTAAATATATTGTAAATGAAGTGTGCTTTTATTGAAAGAAATTAAGTTATCACATCCCAACAAAATATATTCTTAGTATTTTATTACTCCTATTTACCCATCGCCTGAGTTGGGTGGGACATGTTGAAAGAATGCCTGATGAAAGAGTAGTTTAAAGCATTTATAAATGGAAACCACATGCAACAAGACCGAAAGGAAGGCCAAGATTAAGATGGGATGATGACGTGAGAGACAATTTGAGGAAGATGGGAGTAAATAATTGGAAACAGAAGGCACAAGAAAGGAAACCATGGAGAGGAATAATTGAGCAAACCAAAACTCACACAGAGTTGTAGAGCTGAGGAAGAAGAAGATTTACCCATCGCAGTCTGCTTTCTTACAGGTTTGCCCAACAAAATTATTTATGCAGTTCTCGTTATACTCATGTGAACTACACTTTCAGCCAAAATTTCCATGATTTTACTACTTTAACAGTAATTGGTAAATTGCATATATCATGAAGTTCATCACTGTGCAATATATTACATTCTGTTTGTCCTTTGTGACAAACACTTTTTATCCAGACAATTGCAACTGATGTTATTTCATGGAAGTATGAAATAAAATCAGTAATTTTACCTATGACAAAGACTCATAGCTTCAGCTGCTGCAGTGCCTTCATCCAGCAAAGAAGCATTGGCCACTTCCATACCAGTCAGATCAGTGACCATTGTCTGATAGTTAAGTAGACCTTCCAGACGGCCCTGAGCAACCTCTGGTTGGTAGGGTGTATACTGAGTTGTCCTAAAAACAAATCACAAGTCATCTCTTTTATATTCCATAATCCTAATGGTCAAAACTGTGTCTCCTAAGTGCTGTTGCAAAAGAATCTGAAGGGTATGAAAAACTGCAGCAGGACCACTTGCACAGACAGGTACATGTTTTGATGTCTTACTTGTTGCCTCTTCCCCCAGGCCATCTGCCCCATCTTTTACACATTCACACTCACAGATGTATCATTAATAACCTTAATTCCCAGACTAAAATATTACCACTGCAGATAAGCCTTTAGAAATTGTACCACATATTAAATGTGCTCCTTGTTGTCAGCAATGTATACCCATACAAGTTCACACATTTGTAATACTTTCTAGGCGAAATTAATGGATGAATAATTAGTGAAAAGTTCCTTATTACTTCAGGCAGGACATTACTATAACAAAATGTAGAAAAGAAAATTGCCAAATTACAGTACATTTTGTCATCAAATAAGGGATTCCAGAATCAATGACTTGATGTTAACCCACTGACATATTAAGAACTGAGCAAGTTGGGTTCTGGCTTGTATTCAGGATTGCCCAGTTTGAATCTTGGCTGGAACAGGGACTACTCTGGTTAACATTTGTTGTGGTTCTGCTCAATCACTGTAAGTTCTGGTATAGAAACTGCCACTTCCACATTCCTTAAAAGCCACCATTCATTCATAATTTGATGCTATTTAGCCTGAGTTATTGATACTATCATTAAATAAACCACAAACAAACGAATATATAATTAATATCTAAAATAAACATACCTTTGATTAATAGTGGAACCATACAAAACCAATTGGAAAGAACATATTGATAACTTCAATTCTTACAGGATTCCAGAAAGATTCTAAAATATAAACTGGAAAGGTAAAAAATTTGGAAGGATTCTGTTTTATAATATCCATAATTGATCTGAGTAGGCCTAATCATATGCACTGGCAAAAAATAAATTGACACTGCATTTCTTGTTACATAGTGTATCTCATTGACCTACATGTTCAATCACTGCAATATTAATCACTACAGATATTACTGCAGGGAGCCAGAAATTAGTTTTCCTTCATTGTTTTTTGTTAAATATATCTTACATTTACAAATATAAATAGCAAACTATAATAAGTAACCAACTATTGCACAATCTTTGTATTTCCACATTTGTGTTACTTTGACATGTTTTGATCCCTATTGGGATCATCATCAGGGAGTATGTACATCAAATGATCTTGCATAAAACTATGTATTATGCAATATCATGTAATATAACTGTGTAAATACAAATATTGTGCATTTTTTGGTGTAATTATGATAGCTAAGTCATTATCAGTGCACAGAATAATATAAAATTAATACATATAAAGATAAAATTTATATTTAACCCTTTAGATGCTGAGTTAAATCCCATTTGCCATTTGCTGGCATTATTAGGAGCTCACCCTATTCTCAACATTAGCAGGATAAGGGTTAATATATAATATAATAATATAAAATAAATACCTGCACAGGTAATGACTTATCTATAGTAAATACCCAACAAATGCACAGTCTATGTATTTACAAAGGTATGTGTATAATATACATATATGCATAGCTGTAAGTATGCATTTAGTGTCATTCATGAAATTCTTGCACAATAAGTCATGTTTGAGAAAACTGATAACTCTGATTTAACCACATGTAAAGTGTGAGTTATACTGGGATGCTCTGAATAAGATTTAAATTTCAAAACAAATTCTGAGGTGTGTCATCCCCATTGTGTGTTTAAACTATATGGTGAGGTAAATTCAGTCAAAAACACAACTACCTACCCAACCGGAAAGATCTACACCCAGCTACCTACAAATTCATTGACCCAATAGACATCCCACCAAATTTAGCTTAACAAAAGCACATAAAATGATGTTGAAATCTCAACATCACCACATGGTTTAGGCATAATATATAAAAATCTTTTAGCAAGAAAGTCGTCAAAACCTGAAGATGGCCATTATAGGCCAGAACATGTAGTTTTTCCATTGCTAATAAACACCATCATTTAGCCATATATTTATAGTTGTGTTTTTGACTGAATTAGCTCACCATATAGTTTCAAAACAAAATTTCATAAAATGTCCATTCATTGGTTTGGGAGGGGGGAACCATGCTTGTACCAAGAGACATGACTTCCATATTATTTCGTTTTACACACTTGTGCCATTACTACATAGTAATAAATTGACGATGAAATTAGGAATGTAATAAAATGAGGAAATATGTGTGGCTGAGCTCATACATTGGTGTGTTCCCAAACATGAAGACATACAAAATATAGCATGGCAACCCACCAGCCTGGATTCTCAAATATATTTCTCATGATAGTGTGTGGCACACAGCAGTTATTGTAACCCATTCCAATGTAGCTTCTCCAAATCTTGTTCTTCTCAGCAATCTGCCTGATTCGATTGATCAACTCGTATTCTCCTGTAATGAGACAATGAATATTTGATGTTGGACACATAAATTGCAGTTGAAGACAGATGTCTTGTCCCAATTGTAAACAGTGAAATTTTTATGGAATCCACTACAAGTAAAAGTCTCACCTTTCATTCTTCTTATATCTTTTGAGTATTTTGGTGCTTACTTTAGCAAACATTTAATTTTTTCTGCTGTTTACTTCTATGTCTTTGACCTACTGTTACAAAACTGAAATACCTGGATAGAGCTTTTGACATGTGTGCCACAATGCCTTGACAATGAGAATGAATTAAATATGAAAATTAACATGACTGTTCCAGAAAATCTGAAACATCAGAGATGCTACTGTGAGGACATAATGTCTCTCAGAGGTCTAATTCACAGCACATCTCCTTCCTTCATCCTTTGGCATAAAATAGGAAAATGTTTCATTTTTGTTTTGTCATATATTTGTGTATCCATTTAGGGAATCATTAATGACTATAAAATAACAATACAATGTCAAAGTTGGTTATTGGAAGAAATTTGGTGGGAGAGAAATTTTTTATCTAAGCATAGATTACACTAAGAGTCCTGCATACTGCACTTCCCAAACCTGTTTTTGATTCTTTGATTCAACTTACCATAATACACACCTTTACTGAAACTTTAATTATGGTGTGGTCTTTCTTCATTGTAATGGAGCATGCCTTGTTTCATCGAGACTGTACTGCCTATTTTATAAAAAAATTGAACATTATTTACAGAATCATTCTTTGTAGAAGACTGTTCTGTCAGAAACTGTAGCAGCCAGGATGCTATAATTCTGGTCATGTATCTGAATTTCTACTGTCATTCAAGTGAGTAGTTTAGAACTGTCATAACTTCCACGTTACAAATGTCACTTACCTACTGGTTCTTCAATTTCTAAATCTTTGTTGAGCCGTATTTTGGCAGGAACAGCCTTGTCTGTCATATCATCGAGAGTCTGCAAATTAAATGAAGTCACAATGCAAAAAGGTGTTAATATTAGCATTAGTAGAAATATGGCAGGGTCTCGTTTTGCGACAGTTTGTTTTACAACAATTCACTTTTACAGCCTTTGTCGAGTTGGACCGAGCACTTCCGACTTGTGGTGCATCACTGTCACAATTCAAGTGTCCTATCTCTACTTAGCGTTATTCTAGCTCTTTTCTGGTGTGCATGTGTTTCTTCTTATTCTGTTTCAGTGCAGTTCTGTTAAGTTGATTGTGATTTTTCCACCCATTAAATCCATCAAAAAGACAGAAAATAAGAAAAAATCGAAACAGCTGATATTACATTCTTTCTTGACTTCTTCTGAACCACGGCCTGGGCCTTCTTCAACAAAATAAAAAGTTATTTGATTGATATTTTTTTTCAATTATCTGTGTAATTTTCTTTATACCTAATTCATTAAATTAAATTTGTATGTCATAATGTAAAGAAATATTGTAAATTATAAAATCATTTGACTAATTTGTTTGGCCCATGAACCTGTCTCAATTTAAACCATTTAAATATTATTAATTTTATGACAATTCGATTTACAACCAAATATTCAAGAACGTAACCCTGTCATAAAACAAGACCCTACTGTATACCTCTCCAGTTTCTGTTTCATTTAAACTGATGTCTCTTAATGGTACAAGAATATAGCATACTGGGCTCATTCTTTGGACATTCATCTGAAGTTTGAATTCTGTAAACTGTAAGTTGTCAAAATGTCCAATAAGAAAAGGGTTGACTCTTTCCCAACATGTGCCAGTGGAAGTAAATAAACTAGTTTCCAGTAAATGACACAGGTGCTCAAAGAAGTATTAACTGGAGCAGCAATTGGAGATTTTTTATTTTTTATTTTTATTGACTTGGATTCAGTAACATTAAGGGTTATTTTCTTCAGAATAGTTAAAATTTTGCCAACTTACTCTAAAACCAAGGAGTTCCAACATTTGGGTCTGCTCTTGTTCTCGTGGTCCAATGTGGCGAGCTGGAAATTCTTCACTTCTTGGAAACAGCTGAGCCAATCTTTGTTCCTCATTTTCAAATTTATTAGGTTTACTGTTCACTGTGTCACTTGGTAAGGGATTGGGATTTGTTGTAAGAGCACCATATCCAGTATATTTAGCCAGCCTCTTTTTGAACAGATCATTTAGCTTCTTATGGACACTGGCAACCGTAATTCTATACATGGTAGTTAACCACAAACTTAAAGCAACACGTAGTGTGTAATACTGCTATATTTCACGATTGATACTTTGCTGCATACTGATGTTTATGTCCTGTATATAAAATTGAAGTTTATTCTCGTGGTCAGTACAAGAACAACATATGTTAATCTTTGTAATTTCAAAATGGAAACCACATATCTTCTAGTTATATTCGGAATGGATTATTGAGTATTTTGACCTGTGAATGAGCTATAAATTCTAAAGTGTTTTTTATCTGAGGAGAAGATAAAGCGAATTGGCAGTTTCTGTGTCTGAATGTGATCCCATGAAAGTAATGAGTAGTGTGGCTGGCACATTGAACAGAACATTCAAAATAAAAACTCTCTGGTTTATTTTTGACATAAATGCTTAACTTATTACATTTACAAAACATCTGAATGATTTGCATTTCTTCTAAATTCCATTTTCAGTATCAATGTCAAGATGCTTTACTGAACTGTTATATTTACCATGTACATATTATCCTGCTACCATCTGAAAGATTAATTACAGATTTCTTCTTTAATTTCCCTGTCTTAAGTTTCTTCCAGTTCCAAAATTTCCATGTAAGCAGTGTCCTTGCTAGCTTCTCTAATTGAGAGAGGTCTAGTCAGAATTGTGACAGTCTCATATCTCGTACCAGATATGATGTTGACCATTCAGTTGTCACAAGCTGAAATTTAAGACTAAGGCCTTTGATTTGTCTGCTACATATTCCACTCATACTCTAATGAATTGTGTGACACACAGAGAATATTGGTTCAAAGTTTATCTGTTTTTAGGGTCAGCAAGATTGTAAATACCATACAGAACAAATGGCTGTAGACCATCTGCTTCCACATTTTATTGAAATGTTTAAATCTGGTTTGAGGGATGTTTCAGATTAGGAGGCTCAAAATTTCGGTCTTGGAGACATTGCTCCCTGTTCAACATTTTTTATGATACCAGTTTTTGGCAAATACTGGAATACAACTTCACAATAGGCCGCACCAGTTGACTGAAAAACATTGTGTCTTTCAGAGCTATTTAACTGATTCATTTAATAAAGCATAATTTAATAAAACAAACCAAAGGCAGGAACGGGGCCAAAATCCAAATCTGAGACTGAGAAGAGCCTAGACCTCTTTGCACAACCTCTATAGAATATGCTGTAAGAATAATGTCAAGTGATACAAGTGGCTATATATGTCCTGTGTCTTTCAGTGCAGAAAGGGATTTGCTGTAAGAAGCTCCCCAGTTTCACATGCATGTATTGCGTAACTCATAACAATAATCTCAGTTAGATGAACAGAATTTATGTAGAAACTGGCAGATGAAGAAAACAGATTGAATAATGTTCTGGAACTGATTGTACATGCAAAGAAAGAGATGAAGCTTTCTTGTTTAGCAGCAAATAAGAAGAAGGATCTATCTCAGTGTGTCATATGGTATGACTGTAATTTAAATATTCCATACTGTTCTGGGATGTATTAGTACTCTTTACATTAATTCGCCCTAATGTGGCATTCAAAATAGAATATACATTAAGAATTATCATCCTGCATGAAAGACACGAATCTCAAAAAATTTATACCGGCACAATTGCTTCTGTTGTGAAGTAACTTATGGCTGTTATGCACTGGTATGTGTTCAGCAAGAGTCAAGTATTTCAATATACACTTGTAGTACATACATGACGCATTAAATTCATCTTATGACGTATGTTATTTTGTGATAACTGTGTTCGTTACCAAAGGGTTAATATTTTCATCCTGATTGACAGATTTTATACTACTGATTAGGTCTACCATATCTCCTCTTCCTCAGACATGTACTCTTTTTGGACCCAAGAATTTCTGTCCAGGCAGTCTTTATTTTTTTAAGAATTTCTGAAATCTTTTGCATACTGTAATGTTTTAAAGCCTAGTGGTTATGTTATGTAGGTCCAAGTTTAACATTCAAAAATTTCTACATGATGCTCTAATTGTGTTGGTGTGTTGTAAATGCATCTCATAAAAAACAGTGACTTTTGCCTTATACAGCATTACAGATTGGTTTGGTATAACCGAGGTGGAGAGTGTTTACTGCGCAGTACACACTAAGTCCTTACATAAAACAGACACGTTTCATGTTTAAAGGGGTCATGGTACTGAAAATACAAAGAAAAAATATTTCTATTTTGAAGAAATATGCTGTACCACCTATGTTCAAGTCAAAAATTAAAACTTAAGTTCAGCTGTCGACCTTTGGAATGTTTCCAAAAACCTTGGCGCAGAAATTATGGTTAAATTTTACTCGATGAGAAAGATGCTTGAAGAACATCTCACTCCAAATTTCATACCATGATATTTAAAGCACTAATAGCAGAGAAATGTACAGAGGGATTTCGGTTTCGTAGAAGTGTGACTGGTGGAAGTGACTGAAGTAGGGGAGTTTGAAGTAGTTGGTACATTATTGTAGAATGCATGAAAAAGACTCTTGCAGGAAGCTAATGTTCCATAAAATAAGAGGGCACTAGAAGAGCAGGCAGACCTGATGTTAGGTGGCTGGATTCCGTGGAAGAATATCTGAAGAATGGGTGTTAGAAATTGGAGGTTGAAGTCACAGCATTGGTACCAATGGAGGGCAAAAGTAGAATAGGCAAAGGATCATGATGGACTGAAGCGCTGTTAGAAAAAGAAGTGTTCTCGCTACCTCAGTTTGTAGGCCTAACCTTATACAAATGCTTATTTAATGAAAAGACAATTGAATATGTGATACAAGAGTTATTTTATTTAGATTTCACTTTTTCTCTTTTGAGACACTTAAACAAGGTAGAGTACATTCCAGAATTGTTACAATGCACGTACAGTGTCACCTTCTTTAATTTTTATATGACTTAACCTATCAAGCGCTTCTACATAAGATGTGCAGCCTGTGTGTTTCTATGATTTTATGAGCCCTTATATCTTGTTTTGTGTCCTTACCTCTTTTCTTCTTGCAGCAACTTTCTGATGTTCATATCATGGCATTTTTTCTGGTTTGGAGTTTATTTAGTCCAGCAGCACCTTTCCTGTTGCCCTTGCTAGCAAATGCTACAGCATATACACTGTGTAATATATACCATTAATACCAAACAAAATGTAAGTTCTATTGAATGTAGAATAGAACTTGGGTGACACCAGCCTATTGTGTATTTCTCAATAAAGTGTTATTTATCAGATCAAATGCTACCGTTCAGGTATTATATATGTGTATCTGACATCTACCTGATGATAGCTGATCTGGGCAGCCAAAACATGTTGCAGTGTATACTAAAAACTACTCTCTGTATGGTTATGTTTGATCAGATAATTGACACCTTATGTAGAATGGAACTTCTTTTTTCTGTATATTCCTCCATAAATTAGCCAGTGATGGACAGGATGCAGGGCTGAGAATTGTGTATTATCGTTATTTGTTTTACACTGGAATATAGATTAGCAGCCCAATCTTGTCTGTATGTGTATTCCCTGTCACTTCAGCATCAGTTTATGGATATGAAACCTGAAATGAGTATCATGTTTCTAATTAAGCCCGTCTTCGTTCAGTGATTTCAGTTCTCACCATGTACGAACTTTTGAGTTGAGAGGAACCCTTTGTACTCTTGCACCTTACTTACAGGTGAGGTTTATGCAGAACGTGAAGGATCGCGTCTGTTTAGAGATACTTGTGGCAGCGTAGTAAGTATAGCGACTCGCTACGACGGCCCGGGTTTCGAAACCCATTGAGGGTGCCATTTTCGGCCCCCATCCATAGCGGCCACGAGGCCCTCCTTGCCTCCTGCAAATGTGTAGCAGCTGGGGCGTGATGCTGACCACCCACTCTCTTCTAGTGCCAGTGTGGATTATGGGTAGAGCTATACCTCTACCTCCCTCCGTGCCTTGCTTGGCGTGTAATGGGACAGAGCGGCCGCGATGGGGGGGGGGGGGGGGCAGGGGGAAAAAAACTGGGGGGGGGGGGGGGGGAAGGGGGGCCGGAGGCCCACACCTTAATATTATTTTTATTTATTTACGGGGG
>Ga0123352_10009060_pt1 | contig 15548 bp, 10 predicted proteins | sample TergutLab28metaG_FD_89700 | JGI IMG/M metagenome (GOLD analysis project Ga0123352, IMG submission 89700) | Labiotermes labralis P1 segment gut microbial communities from Petit-Saut dam, French Guiana - Lab288 P1 | ecosystem: Host-associated > Arthropoda: Insects > Digestive system > Gut ... | reverse complement strand
TGGGGGGGGTAGGGGGGGAGTAAGGATAGTCACTACAAGTATACATCAACACTGGCGTTTTTAACTGTTATTTTAAATATTGTCCATTCTTTCAGTTTTCTTGCACCGCGGTTCGAACACTAGTTCTGTTTCCTACTTCAGGTGACAAAATAAGGAAACAACCAGTTTCTAAACATGGTGATTTTTAAAAATTGGGATGATGTCCAGCATATTCAAATAGATAGTTATTGCTAGAAACATTTAAACTTAGCCGTGGCACCCATAATCCTATGTCTGGCAACCACTCTTAGACTACAGTGTGGATGATAACAGTAATAGTAATTGTGATCATAGATTTTATTATTAATAAAGAGGGTAAATGAAAAACACTTTAAAGACTTGTAACAGAAAGTGCTTTCTGCCACCAAAAAACCTGTTGTTGGACATGTGCAATATTGCAGGATTTATCATGTAAAGAAACTAATAATGTCATATTTGATATTCCCATGGCTGTGATTATGATAATTACTACTTCTGGTGTGTTACACAATGGTTTACTCTTCGATCCATTATGTTTCCAACAACATCTTTTTGTGCATGGTTTATTTATCGAACGTGAAGACTGAAGCTCATCTATAAAAATACCGCTGTATGAAAGTATATGGTGTTATCCCAGAAGACAGTGATTTTCAGTAACTTAACAGTTGCATATTATTTATATATCCATGAAAAGCCACTGTAAAACAGAAAATTAAAATGATGACAAAAATGTCTATTTTCCTCATATTTGCCAGTTTGTGTATGCATGCAAGTAGGCAGGCATACACAAACACACACACACAGCAGTAATTGCACGCAATCACATGGACACTCCCAGCCACAAACATGAATATTTAAAAAGTTCTAAAATTGTTTCCTCTACACTTATAACCGTAGGCTGGTGACTCACATAATGGGCTACAATATTTATGCAGTATTTTATTCGCTTTTGTTTGCAGGCTGTGCCATTCATTGCAGAGCTCTCAGTGCCCATTGATGTTGGTCGGGTCATACTGGTTGAAGGAGAAATTCTGCCACATGCTAATAGGTACAAAGACTGAAATTTCAATTTCACTGTATAGCATGGAGATAATGGTACCAACGGTTTTAACATCCATAAACATATTGTTGGATTTAGGTACTGTTATCTGTTAACTGGTTCTTCGATTAAACCATTATTTCTTAATCATTATACTAATAATTTTGTATCAGAGATGTATTATTCTCTTGGAGGTAGGCATCAAATTTTTTACTAACAGGTTTGACCTCTGTAGAGTAAACAACACTCTAGAATTGCAATGGTCCAATATCCTCTGTATTTTATAAATGATATATATTAAGGCTAATTTTTAAAGATACAGCAGTAATGCCTAGAATACATTGCTGATCTACATTATAAATGGCAGATATTGTAATAGTCCATGCAGTTTGTCATTGTAATATATTTTATAAGGCATGTAGCATCAAAAAAGCCACATATTGAGAAGTACTGGATAAGTCCAATCAACATATTCACAAAGCCTGTGTTTGTAAAGCCACTAGTCTTTCACCATAGACAAATGAATCCAGTCTACAAGTCTCCCACCACATTTCTTATAGATAGATTTTTAGCTATGTTTGCAATTGCGAAAAGAACCTGACAGCTTCGTCATGTCTGTCTGTCGGTATCAATGAGGTCCCCCACTGAATGGATTTCTGTGAATTTTGATGTTTGGGACTTTTAAGGAAATCCGTTGAGACAATGCAGATGTGGTTGAAATCGGGCAAAAATATCAGGCACACTGCATAAAGATCCAAGTACAGTTTATTGTTGCTGTTGACGTTAAATCAACATAAAAGCACTCCCTTAAAGTGAAATGGTACCAGGTTGTCAGGATAGCTAAGGAGGTATAAAAATTATGTGGATGCAGCACATTGTTACATTATATACATATATATGCATTGCCTGTGTTGTGACACTATACTCCCAACTATGCCTACACCAAAGTGGTATCTTCCCTTCAGGTTTCCTAACTAAACCTGCATATGCAGTTGAACCCGGTTATAATGACATTGGTTTGTGCGTACTCTCATCTGTAGCATCAGATATTCTGTGGTATAATTTAATTCCCCATTGTTAACCATATCATTACACTCCTCAGTTACAAAAACATTCATTTATACAACACAAAATATTCAGTAACGTTCATGACGTTATAGCAGAGTTAAACTATATTTGTCATCTGCCCCTGTACATTCTGCATTTCTGATACATTTCATCCTGCTTTATTTGAAAATTCTGATAATTCATGAATAGTACAAATTGTGAAGGTCATTAGAGTGTAGTTATCTCCATCCTTCTGTTATGTCCTTCGTCTTATGTCCAGCCACTCTCAGCAACATGTCAAATACCTATGATCAGAATTCTTCCCATACTCCAAGACACCAAGTCTCACATCAATACGGAAGAAGAGAGTCTCAGGTTGTATATTTTAACTTTTAACTAATTACAACAGTCCATTTACTTGGTTTATGACAGGTTTTCAGTTAACCTGGCATGTGGGTCTACTCCAATGTCTGATGTGGCTTTCCACCTGAACCCAAGGTTTGATCAAAACCACGTGGTGCGAAACTCTCGATTAGGAGGCCGGTGGGGCCGTGAGGAGTGTACAGCGTCGCAGAGAAACCCGTTCAAACGTGGAGCAAAGTTCTGTCTCTTCATTTTAGCTGTAGAAGATGGTTTCATGGTAAGGCACTTTGTGGGTTCATGTCTTTGAAACAAGAATGTTCAGTGACACATCTACTGAAAAAGTTGTGTTTGTTCTCCAGATATGATTCTTTGAACTGTGTAAAATTCAGTTCTTCTGGAATGTGACCCTGTGTCAGGTGAACAGTCTCCAAAATTGAAAGGATCATAATGCCCTAAAGATGTCAAGAACTATTTGCTCAGTGATGCAATATCACACCTCAGAAACTTGGGTTTTTGGCAACACTGCTATGAGAACCTCACAACTTGCATTGAACTGTGTGAATTAAGGCTGTTACAGTAAGTGCCTAGGAACGGAAAAAAGTACAAAATGTTGTATAGTCATAATGAATTCAGTTCACAATATAAAGAAGTTTCTTTCAAATACTGACTCTAAATTAACCCTCAAGTTTTCACTAATTAAATACATATGACATGTTTTGACACTTCATCATCATTAGGTATATGCATTATTTCATTAAACACTACAGATTAAATGAATTAAACCTTTTATTGGTATCTCATTTTAGAGAGTCTGTGATATTTTAAAGTTAATTCAAAACAGCATGTCATAAGTTCAGTTATGACATTCATCACCGACAGCCACTGCCCTCCTTAGCTGTTTGACACATTAAGGTTAATGGTGCATATAGAAACCAGTCTGTTTTCAAGGGTTATGTATCTTGCTTTGACAATACCAACAGCTTCCAAAATCATAGCAGGAACAGATATTTTATGACTGTCACAAAACCTGCACAGATCAAGTACTGCCACTTGGAGGAATGTAATCCCTTGCAACACTCATCTTCATCATTTTTCTCTCTCTTCTAGCCCAATTTTGTCAGAAGAAAAATATTTTTAGTGTCATCCCAGACACTTCAAGGAGGGTTTGAAAGTGTAAATATGGCATTACGTCTTCCACGATATGTGTTTATCCAGCCTCCCTTTGTCCCAATAGTACTATCTTGCAAATCTCTGTAGGGTTTATTATCTCTGAGAACACGAGGGTTCAGCATGTGACAGTCTTCTTGTTTACTACTTCTTTCTTGTAAGTGTTCTGAAGGTTAATTACAGTGACTGCTACTGTGATTACCACCACCGCCGCCACCACTACCACCACCGACACCGCTGCCATCATCAACACCACCACCACCAACCCCCTTTGACTGGACAGTATCCATTGTCTTTTGATTAGAATGTCTTTTTCTGCTCACAAGACATGAATAAAGCCCTGTTGGAATGCTGTAGTAATAATTACATAAATGTTTTGAACTTCAACAGATTATAGCAAACATTTTTCATTCTCACTGTACATTAGTACAGCCAGCCTTTGTTTTACGCCTGTTTGATCCATGACTTTTTGCCTTAACATCCCTTTAACAATTCACACCACTTCCTAATTTGAATTTTCTCATTTTTGGATTATTGCCCCATGGCTGGCTGTATTCTTTTACACTAACCCCTTATTTCTGATAGGAAAACCCTTTTTGATTTATGCCCACTTTTGCAGGAATGCAACTAGGACATAAAACAAAGCCTGGGTGCACTGGGATGGCATGAGAAACTCTGCACCATGTTGATTCTAGTGTAATTGGCTTTCCTTGCCCAAATGTTAGGTGTTAACTAATCAATATTCTGTGCTATGGAAACCTGAAGCTCACCACTTTGGCTACAGAAGTGGCAAATGGAACCTATTTCAGATAATACGATGCAATTCACACTGTCACAACATAGTTAAGATCATTTTACTATTATTCTTCCAACTTTCTGTATACAATTTCGTATGCATTTTATGCTTCCCCATTCATGGAAAAAGCTTTGCTCTTCTCATCCACCTTCATGCAATCACTGTAATAGTAGTAGGTTTTAGTATCAGCTTTGAAGCACCTGATCATGTAATTTTCTCCATTCCACGTTACTTCATGTTTACAAATACCATTTTACTAAAACAAATTGGTTACTTTGCAGGTGGCAGTGAATAATTACCACTTCTGTTCGTACGCATATCGTACTCTGCAAATAAGAATCCAGACAGTACAGATCCATGGAGATGTCATTGTGAAATCATTTGAATATCGCATGACTGACCATTATCCTGAAATACGGCTGGACATACCAGACCCAGCTGTCACAATTTCATACACCACACCACTCTCCGATAGCATCAAAGACAATGTTGTAAGTGCCTGCCATATCAGATCACGTAAAAGAAACAGCAAAATGATGTCACAGCCAAGATCAGTGGTTTTTAACATTTTAGTGTTTAAAACAGACTGTGAACATTCAACCCCCCCCCCCCCTTTTTTGCAACATACTGGAATTAGTCTAGGGAACTTAACTTTATAGCAGCAGTACACATCTGTTTAAACAATGTCATTCATTATATAAAACATAAAATCAGAGAAACTTTTGCTTAGAAAGGACACTACACTCAACACAACATGTAGAAGGATTCAGCAACACAGAACCCTGTATGCACAAGGGTAGGTATTATTTTCCATGGCAGTCTGTCAAAAAATGCAATCTGTAGCACACCAATATGCCATTTTAGACTGTTTGAGAACCACAGATCTAGTGGTATGTTTTCAACTTTTTATTCTGAAGCCCACTAAATATTTTATTCAATTTATACGACAAACAAACAAAAAATTCAATCTCTGAAAGAACAGACTGTCCATTTACCAATACACTGCAGGTATTAGTGGGCTGTAACTGTGTCACTTTTAACAATGTGTCACTGTTATTAAACAGCACTTGCAACAAAACAGTCTGAAGACAGTGTTTGCCATTAACCCTTTACCTGCTAATGTGGAGAATATGGTGAGCTCCGAATAATGCTAGCAGAGGGTAATTGGGATTTAACTCGGCATTTAAAGGGCTAAACTGATAACTAACACAGAGATCTTGCACATGTACAGTATGCTTATAGCCTGTAGATGGAGGCAGTATATCCTCAGTAACCAGTCTCAGAAAATATCAAACATCGTTTCATTTCATGTCAATAGGTGTTACCAGTTTTGGGCAACCTGCCAATGGGACTGCTTATTGGCCAAGAGCTCGAAATAGTCGGGCGGACAAAGCTGCTACCCCATTCGTAAGTTAAACACTTTTTCTTACCTATACTTGTACAGGCTTCATTCTTTTCTACCTAATGGTGTCACCAAATCAGTCTTTTAATCAGAGCTGCCTTGTGCAATTTTGCTCCTTTTCTCCTCAGTTCTTGACGTCATCCTTCCTAAATTTTTGTGTGTTTCCACTTATATTTTATACATGCATTGCCTGGCACATTTTCTTTGGGGCCAAATGAATTGTGTATCCTATTCACATCTTCAAACTATCTTACTTACGAATTTTTTTAGTGGTTTCACATCTAAAGTTTGTACCCTTTGCATACAATTTTATCTATTCTAGTCTTATTTCCTAAGTGTATTAACTGTCACATTTATGCTCATCTCACCGATGTCCTGTAGTAATGTCCATGAATCTAGATGTTGCTAAGTAAAAATACTCAAAACTTGTTCCATCAGTTGACATAATCAATTATCTGCTCAGTTTTTCATCACCCATAAATCTATGAACAAACCAAGAAAATGCACCTTAAACCAACCTGCTAATTCCCTCTCACTGTCTGTGACATATTTGAGTGTCCACATTCCCTGTTGTTATGGAATTCTAAGACCCATCACCACCATAAGAAGACCAACTAATTGTGGTCTATCCTACAGCAGTGACTCCCATGTATGTAAGAGATTGTTTACCTATAATATATTTTAAGATTTCCACACAAATAGTCAAGTATTTCAAATAAATTAAGACAAGATCAAAACTGGGGAATGCTTGATACCATTTGGTCACAATAGTTTTGTCTCCCCCTTCTTCCATCTAAAAACACATACATTCAAATACAGTGGGCCCTTAATGTAATGCAAATGCATGGGGATGTCTTCAATATCAGTGTTGAAACTGAAATTAATGTGTCTGTTTGTTAGTGAATGAAATACCATACATTAAATTTAAGGCACACTGAACAATGAGGCTTACACACCTACTGTATTTCCATTCCACTACTGCCACATAACTATTTTCACTGATATCCTGGAATGGTTGTTAAGCTCCGTTGTTTTTACAAAAGAATCCCAAGACTGGAGGAACCAGAATACTGCGAAATTTCTGTGCTACCTTCACCATACAGTGAGGAATACTGAAATGTGTCACTTAATGTACCAAAGATTGTATGCAGATTTGTAAGACATGAAATATGTGCACTTACTTTGCAGCACACGATCCAACCCATGATAGTCTACTGTACACAGAAGTATAATTTTGCCTGTGTTCTGTGAAACTTGGTCTGTCACCATGTGTTGTTAATACGTGAATAACATGAATGCATAATGGAAGGTCCTGTTAGGCTCTGCATCTACTAGTTTCATCACTCATAGCACACAGTGACCCTTGTCAAAAATGTGCATCAGAGGTTTGTTTCTATTTATATTGGTACCCATCCATTGTCACCCCTGCTGTAAATAAGATTTCACAAAGCTGGCTGATCACCCGGTTTCGATATTACAACACAAAATCCAATCTTCACCAAGACCTGTAGTTATACTTCACTAAATTATGCGTTCTTAATATTGATTAGTTTCATCAATGGTGAATTGTCTACTTATAATAAATATGAATCAGAACCAGAATCAAGAAGTAATGAATGAAAAGTTGTCCCTTTGTATGTTGTAAAAGCATATGGGGGAAGGAGATGTATAGCTCTGAACATTCTTAACTTTGGTGCTAGGTAGAAACGAACAGTCGTCATGCACTGGCAGCTTTATTCCTGGCAACAGAGACCCCAGTACCCATTGAACAGAAGGGAGGGGAGGACACAGAGCCCTTTGTGACATCTTTGATGGCGACAGTATTCTCTTGTCCCTGCTGTTATTGAACCTCAGTTCCTCAGTCATCCAGTGTGTAGCCCAGTCACTATACCAGTTGAGCTGTCCTTTCAATTTTTTGTCAAAAGGTAAAGTATTGAAGTTCATCAGTTCCTGTGTATCCATGTTACAGTTTCTATGTGAACCTTCAGAACACCATGCACATGTGGCCTCACCCAGACATCGTGCTGCACATCAACCCTCGCTTTCCAACCAGTGCCAAGTTCAATGTAATAGTCAACTCCTCATCCAAGGGTAAATGGGGCAATCAACATAAATATCCCTGCCCTTTCACACCTGGCCAACCATTTTCAATAAAGATTCTATGTAAACGAGATGAATACTCAGTCAGAGTCGACGGCATCGAACTGTGCACCTACTGTTACTCATCCTCAGTTCACACAGTGAATACACTATACATTCAAGGAGATGTATTCATCAAAGAGATTACCATGAGCTAGCAGAAGTTGTTTGATGTCACACGTGCATTTAATGATATCAAATCAGTGCAGTATACACAGAACTTTAAAGGATAGATATATAAGATCGTAATTTGTGATATGTTATGCAACACAACTGGTGATACATATGAAGTAAAAATGAACTGAGTACATTTGGTACTGGAAAGTTGTTCTGAAACATGTGCTGTTTTAAAATGTAAAGAAGTTTCTTGTATTTTGCTGATATATATATATATATATATATTTATTTATTCATATTTTGGGCAATGACAATGTGTTGGGTTATGATGGCTTGCTTACATTTCATACGCATCGGCAGTCTCCACATTCCATAACATGTGATCCTGATACTCTTGGTGTTGTCACAGTGCATGTAGCGATGTACATACAAATTCACCAATGATTATGCCCGTATTTCCCTATGTACCATGATGTACTATTACAAATACAGGACAAAGTAAGATTTGAAGTTCTCTAGGCACTGGCTGTGGAAGTTACTTAATTGTGCGGTGTTACACTGTATGGTTCGGAAGACAGGTACTGATGTTTCTGAAGAAACTGCTGCCCCCATATTTTAGTGTCTACAGAACATCACATGTAGCCCCTGCTGCACTTCATTCTACACATTAATCCTTACTTCCAGACAAGTACCAGGTGCATAGCATTAATAAACCTCTGGTCCAAGTGTAAAAGGTTCACTGCACACAAATCCCTTCTCCTCCTCGCACCTGGCTGATAAATTTCAATAAAGCTGCTGTGTAAATGGGATGAATGCTCAGTTATAGCAGGTGGTGTTTAACTGGATGATTCCTCCCCTCCTTCCTCCCCACTTTATCTTCTACCCAGAAGATGGAGGAAGCAGGCTCCCCTGAAACACTGGTAGCTCTCTACCACATCATGTCACTTCACGAAAGACGTTATCTTCATAGAACTACTTCATACAAAAGATGGAGACTATTAATTCTGTGAAATGTTAGCAATGCAATCTGAAGCAATATAGTCACCTCTAAAAAGCTGGTGTATAAGAAAAAAAATTTGTGTAATTACTGAATGTAAGAGGAATGACTGGAGTGCTGGAGATTGAGGAAGGCACAGCAGAAGTATTAAACAACTGTGGGGGAAACTTTGTCACTGCTGAGTATAGCATGAATTATCTTGGTATTTGCATCATAATGCTCAAAGTCTTTTCCTCTGCCAAAGCTTTGACATTTCCCCAAAATACTGGGGTCTATTAGCCCACAGTAAAAGCAACATGGCAAGTTTGGAGAGTTTATTGGCAGGGAACAGTATTAGAGGATGGTAGCTGATATTCTGCAGTGGTTACAATATGGTGCTCAAACAAGGCCTTGTATATATACTTGTACCTACGTTAAGTTTATTTCATGAAATTAATAGCTATGGCAACAATTTTTTTTAAGGTCACTATCAGTTATGTAGTAGCAATGTGGCACTTCCATTTGTAAAATAAAATCCCATGTACTAACGCATACAATACATACATATGTAGTGCATAATGATAATTAGATGCACATGTAGATTCCTGGCAAAGATCAAGACTCAGCTTGTCTGCTGCAACTCTTGGTATTCTACCATTCACACCCAGTATGCATGGCTTATTTTATAATCAAAAGTAAATGACTTTATTGATCCTTCAGAAGTGTTCTGGGTCCTGACCTGAAATTGGGAAGCAGTGGGGATGCAGATTATGTGGATGTTTTGATGGCACATATCAGTGCTAGAAAATGACAGTGCACATGTCATGTGTCAGAACAGGAATGAGTGCGAACTTTGTGTACTGCTCTGCAGACTAAGAAGTGAAGCAAAACATTTATTTCTGGGGAGAATTTGAGGGGAATATCAGAGGGCTTCCCTAAATTTAGAAATACAGTCATACAAAATGAAGTGATACATCATTTATGCACTAAGAACAGGTTTCTCCAAATTTTATAAAACTGATCTTAAAAGAGTATACTGAAATCCATACGTTTCTACCACCAGATGGGTGGAAACTGCAATATCAACATTTTAACCTCACAACAGATAGTCGACAACTTCTCGTCCCTTTTCACCTATGAACACTTGTTGAAGTGCCTTTGACAGATCATATCAACTTTACCAACATTAGCCAGTTAAAGTTGGTTGATTAAATAATCAATATTCAAACTTGTGGGGAGGGGGAGGGGAATAATAATCTTAATGTGCTTGTTATCAGGTGCCTATGAATCATAGGCAAGTCCATCTAGTGCCAAGGTGAAGAATGTGTGGGGCTACATCTGCAGTCCCTCACACACCTTCATGGCCTGGTGCTTATTTACGCACCCAGACAACTTACATTTGTGAGAAGCAAAAAGTGAATAATTCCAGAACCTCTAAGCTACGTCATTATTTAATAGCTGCAGATATTATGCCTGTACCAAAATGTCAGTATGGTTTTGTGAAATGGTGTGTGTATATAGTATAATTAAAAAAAAAAAAAGGTTTTGATAAAATCTTTTTTGCACACGGCCTTTCATGTACAATATGTATAATGCCTTTATAAATTAGGGTTACTGCCTTTAGAGAAACTAATCAGAAAGACCCCTAAGTTATAGTACAATCACCTTATATACATATATTTTTTTGAAACAAACACATTTTTTTATGTATATGTACAATACATTTGTATGGCAGAATGCTTTGTCTTTTTGTTGTCTGAATGAGTTATCAATAAATTAATTCCAGAAATCATATGTGTTCTTATATGCTACTGATTTAAACTTATTGTCAGAGACATCTGGTATAGATGCTGTATTACAATAGACATTTCATAGATTTTGGCCAATTGTTAAATCTGAGAGTTATGTCCCCAAATTTCACCACCTCAGAATCATAACAGAAACTCTAAAATGATATGTTTCCCTTCCACATCTCCTCCTTTCTTTATGGACACCCAATTTATATGGCCCATCCCACTTAGCTCAATTTTTACAGTGTCAAAAAGTCTAGAACCTACAACACTTCACCCAATGAGCATTAACAGCTCATTAACCTGGGATCTGCTGTACAATATGGTTAAAAATGTATGCATCTTCATTTTCTCTCCCATTTTGCATCAGTGTCATTAGATGCCACACTTCAATCTTATTAAGATGGAATGATATCATTTCTATAACATATTTCACAAGTTCTTCACTTTAGCTTTCAGTTTCCCATACAAGCAGAAAGTTCAAAGCCTGTAACATTTAGTTCTACGAAGTTTTAAAACCCACAATGAATGGATTTTAACCTTTTCATTGCCAATGGGGTTGGGCTACAAATGCTGTCTGCATTGATACTTGAAAAATGCTTTTACTTTTAATGCTTACATGAGGGGCAACACTGGATAGACAGCTCTTTCACATTGCTCCTACTCCACTGTCTTCATCTCTTTGTAAGAGTTTACGTCTGCCACTATACAGCGACAACATGTGTTCTTGTGGCCTGTAGCAATGAAGGGGTATGCTTTGTGAAAATACTCATGTTTCAACAAGCTACCAGGCTTAATGCCTAAGGCTGACAATGAAATCGTGTTACATACTCAACAGGCAAAGAGGGAACAAGATGCAGACTGTGGTTTAGTCGAAGACGCATCTCAAGTTATTGCAACCATTCAGATTTTCGAAAGCCTCTCAACATTAACCAATAAGTAGGAAAAATCTGAAGACAATTTATGGTTCCAGGCACCGTGCTTTACTATGTCCCATTCACAAGCTGTCTCTGAAATGGTGAATAATCTGAATTCCATGTTAATGTATGATCAAATCTACTTTTTCTCATAAAGAGTCGAAACACGTTGGAGATACTGTATTTTAAATTTTATATATAAATGAGGAAAAATGCTATGTTTTCAGTCAAACACAACATATATTTCATTCAGAGATACAGGCTATATGTTTTGGATTAATTAACCCTTTAAAGACGAATGACAGACTCCTTAATTTAAAGACCCAGTCTGTACCACACTGTAAACACTTTCCATCTCGGTTATAAAAACTAATCCGTTTATGGTGTAAGTGGCACAAGTTGCTGCTGGTTCTTAGATAAATACAAAACACATGAATACAGTGTGGGTAAAGCGTACAGCTGTTGAATGTTAAACCTGTTAGTGCATCACATAACCAGTAGGCTTTAAAAGGTTAATTACTCCATCATCTGGTCTCATGCTAGATAAACAGCAAGAATTCAACTTTAGTACATCTGTTTTTTTTTGTGGGATCCCCTATTACAATTAATATTACAATAAAAATTGTAATAGTAAAAATATACTATCAGGTTACTATTACAATTCTGTTGTAAAATTAATTGTAATGTTGGATCCCACAAGATAAAACACAACAAATATAATCAAATTGACATGTCATTACTTTAATCTTGCTGTTTACTGCATGAGACCCGATGATGGACTAATTTATCTGAGGTACATAGCCTGTATCTCTGAATGCAATATATGTTGCATTTGACTGAAAACTTTGGGTTTCTCCTGGATTGAGCTGTACACAATGGGATGTATACTATAAACTGAAATATAAACTTACAGTGATACATTGTGCATTTGGTTATTATAAGCCAGTTTATTCAATAATGCATGGAATAAATATTATAGTCAATATGAATACTCTGTACCAATAAGACATACCACTGTGCATTTAAAACAGCTAACAATATGTACACTCCGCATTCCTTTGGTTTCTGACACCTTGTTATAGTCTCATAATGTGGCTGAAAACAAGACTGGATGGGCAATGAGGCAGACAGTCCATAGTTTTAATATTAATTTCCTGCAGTACTTGCAGTAATTTAAACATGAAACACTTCTATATTTACAGCTTACAGGGTTTAGGCATGTAAAGTCTTTAAGGTGTTCTATATTTCAGCACACACCAAAGTCACCATTAACGGATGAATGATGCTGCAGGAGGAAGCCATCAATATATGATCAGTGGAAATAAAACTGGCAGTATGGAGTGTGGTGTGACCAAATGCAGGCTCTATGACTAATGGGGAAACAGATGCAGCTTGACTTTGAAAAATTAAATTACACATTAGATACAGCTGACATAAATGACAAAAGATGACATTACACATCAGTTACAGATGACAAGAATTGCACAAGACAGAACTTTATGTTACATACAGATTACGAACATTTAAGGAAAGCAGTACAGGTCATGTACTGTCCCACATGAAGAAGAACCTAGTGTGTTTCAACTGCTCGATTCATGTATCCTCAACAGGCACGCAGACCTTTTGGAATGCTGTGCCATGTCAATGGGATGGTGGCTCCCAACATTCCTTCATAATGTTGGGAGCAGACTGATGCAGACCAATGTCTTGCTCTGGTACCAGGCCCAATTGTACCTTGCAAGGCAGCTCACTGAGAACTTGTCAAACTTGACATCAAGAGTTCCATCTTGTTAAGAAAATTTTTTCCCTCCATTTTATCCCACCGAACTTCCTTGAAACTTCCACCAAGATTTTCCCACTTACGCTCTTTCACCAGCTGACCTGGAAAGAAGTCCTTACGTGGTGACTGTGCAATGGCGACTTGCACACCGGTTTGTGGCTCACACCGCACAGCAATAAGTCTGGAACACAGGGTCACACACAAGATTCAGAACAAGGTGTAGAGAAGAATATAAGGATATAAGGCAGGCAAGAAAAACACAGTACTTGAGAAAATTACAGAACTTATAATTTCATTATTTATATTCCTTGATAAATAGTGTTAAAAGTGACTGGATGAAGGACTATAAGAGACCCATTTAATCAGAAATACACACAAAATTTAGGTAAGAAAACCTCTTAAGAGATGACATATGAGATTAAAGTGTCAACAAGAGGATAACACTGCAATGTATCTTCAAAATATGAAATAGGGATGTGTGGGCTAGGTCCAACAGAAGGCTCTTCATACACAAAGCTTTGGGCTCAGAAAATGCAGATAATTTCTTCATCAATTGAATTACAATATCAACATCCTTTACGACAAGAAATTTGTAAACTTCTTGCTTAATGTCAAATATAGGCAGAAATTTTTATAAGGAAATGTTCCAAGACATCAAACTCAACAAACTAGTTATCTGAAGAGACCAAAAATGTAAGGTTAAAACACTGGGCTCCTGTGCCAAAGGTCTCTGGACTGAATCCTGTCAGAACCCACACAGACTTCTCTACATGCCTTTACTCTTCCATTACTTCTCACAATTTTACATCGTGCAGAATAAAACAAACACTAATCATTTTAACACAGTTCTTCTGTCAACCACACACATCTGGAATTAGTCCAGTTCATTCATATACAAGTTTCAGGGACAGAACAGGTGACAAATGGAGGCATACCCACCACATACTAAGAATACAGAACTTTAACAAGGTTATCACAATACAATCAAAATGGTTAATACAGTATACATATCTTGCAAGGCCCCTGTAGTATGGAACTGGATTCTTCCAAATGTGTGTATGTGGGAGACCTAGAATAAGATAGTCAGGTGATGGAACAGGGAAGCATGAGACATTTTGAATGTAGAATGGGAAGACAAAACCAAATATACTTTTAAATGTAAAATAAATTGTACACAAGCACACACAACAATACATGCAATCATAAATGATCAAGATAATTAATTGACTTTTTGAATCTTTAATGATGGTCATTTTCAAATAAAATAGTTATATGGCCTCAAACCACATAGCCATCACGAACGGCAATGAACAAGCAGGTGATGGCATCTTTCAAGTTATCACTTCAGTGTGTACCCGGAAGGAATACGGAATACATGTAAAACCAATCTATAGACCAAGACTGAAACCTGGACTCCAGTGAAGACAAAGCAGGCGTGCCAATCACTCACCTGTGATGTGTCATATATGGTGCTGCTACGACAACTGCATCAGTCATCCTAAGCAAAACATACATTAATACTACTTTAATACTAAACTACATTCATGCTACTGGTATCCGAGCAACTCACCGATCACCTATTGGAGAAGCCAGGATACAGCTGCTGGCATTGCCTAGTGGCTCCACTGTACCGAGTCCAAGGTGTGTGCTGTTTGCCAGGAACTGCCAACCCATGCACTTGGCAAGTCCCTGCACTGCAGTGATCTGATGTTGGTAAATCTGTGAACAGTTATATACACCAATCAGCAAACTGCAGTAAGTTGGCTATAAGAACATAACTAAATTCTTGGTATAATGAAAACTGAAAGCCAGAGGTAGCAACATGAAGTACTGTGAACAGAACAAAAGCATATACAGTAAAATGTCGCTGTAATGAACGCCAATATAACGAAATGTTCAGAATTGCGAAATTATTTTTAGGCCCCTTCCCTTTTCCCTATTTAATGTGTGTTAAAACATTTCATTTTAACGAATTTAGAACTTTCAGTATAACAAAT
>Ga0123352_10009054_pt1 | contig 15551 bp, 15 predicted proteins | sample TergutLab28metaG_FD_89700 | JGI IMG/M metagenome (GOLD analysis project Ga0123352, IMG submission 89700) | Labiotermes labralis P1 segment gut microbial communities from Petit-Saut dam, French Guiana - Lab288 P1 | ecosystem: Host-associated > Arthropoda: Insects > Digestive system > Gut ... | reverse complement strand
GAGAACATCAAGCTGCTGCTGCTTAGCAACAAGCGCAGATAAATGATTCTCAAGTGTTTTAACACTGTCAAAATCCTGGGTTTGCAAAATTTGTTTAATTTCATCGAGCGGTACATTCAGTTCACGGTAAAAGAGTATATGTTGCAAACGATCAATTTCAACCTGACCATAAACTCTATAATTATTTGCAGCAGAACGAACCGGCGAAAGAAGCCCAATACCATCGTAATGGCGCAAGGTTCTTGTACTTATGCCTGCCAACTTGGCTAGTTTATTTATTGTGTATTCCATTTTGCACTCCTTGGTTTTGTACTACGTTGTGTGGCCCACAGTTATTATAATAAACTATTACGCAACGTAAATGTCAATACAAAAAACGCCTACCATTAATTATATAACAGTAAGCGCTCAATATAAATACAGATTGGAATCTAATCAGCCATCAAATCCCAATGCACACCAAATTTATCCACAAGTGAAACCACACAGGCACTATAGGTTGTACTATCCATTGGAGTTGTAATGGTTGCACTCTCAACCAAAGCATTATAAGCCACTTTAACCTCGTCTGCAGTTTTAAACATCATAACAGGATACACTGTATGTCCTGGTTGCAACTCATTAAACACATTATCACACAACATAATACGCTGATTACCAACCAATAGCTGAGCATGAAATACCAAATTAGAATCCGTTTCAGCATTATACTTTGGTGGCAAGTCTTTTGGGTCTGCATCGGAATAACGCAAAAATACAGCAACATTCGCCCCAAATGCCTTTTTATATAATTCAATTGCCTGTTCGCACTGCCTATTAAATTGGAACATTGGTTCAATCAAAATTGCTGTTTTCTTATTAGTATTTTCAAGCGCACCCTCTACAAACCCGATATCATCAATAAAAAGGCTGTAGCGTTCTGTAGTAAAACGTAAAACACAAAAATTTGGATCATCTGGCCCTGTCCAGTGTGCACCATCATCCATTACTGGCATCCAATTCTCTTTTTTTATATCAATATCCGTTAAAATTTCAACCGTCCCAACAAGGGTTAGATTGTATTCGCTAGAATTTATACATACGCTGGCCCGGTTGCATTTTTTAATACGTATTACAGAATTCCGCGTAGGGCTGGTGCAAAATGTAAGCCAGTTTATGCCGTCTGCTTTTGTGATGGTTAATGTAGATGTCGTTGGGTAGCCATTTTCATCAATAAGAGAAAGTGCAGCGTATCCTTCCATGCCGCCGCCAATGTAACCTGTTTTTGAGTTAATAATTTCACTTGCTTTTACAATTACATCGTTACTCATTCGTTCACCTTTTCTTTTTTCTCTTATCTTAGCATTGCAAACACGACAACAGTATGTCGTATTAAGTTAATTTAATAACTTTCTTCAACAGTAAATCGACGACGAGAAACGCTACTTCCATCAAGGTAGGACTGAAACTTCTTGATATAAGGGTTATTAGCGACTTCATTTATATTCTTTACAAAGTTTTGGAATGCTTCTTCTGTTTCAAAGATACACATATCTGCCCAGCCATCTCCATCTTTAAGCAACTGGTAAGCGTATCTCTTTTTCACATTTAGCCGCACATCTTCTGCTGCAAGCTTGAAATCCTCTATAGATGCGCCTTCCTTTAGCTTAAATGTGTGCATAATAATAATGCCTTGCATAATTATAACACCTTCTTCTTGATTAGAATTATTGCAATAGAACATTGATTTATTAATAAATTACCAAATATCTTTATCCATAAAATCATTTGCTGGCTGCGGTCTATCCTTATTTTCTTCTCTATATGCAATATAACCATCCAGAATATCTTTTAAAACGGCAACAATAGGTATTGCAACCAACATTCCAAATACACCGCCATAATGCATACCAACTGTTACGCTTATAATAATAAGCAAAGGACTGACCGAAAACTTACCACCCATAAGCTTTGGTTGAATAAAATTACCATCAAGTTGCTGGATTGCAAACATTACTACCGCCGCAACAACCGCAGTTGGCCATAATCCCTGTGTAAATGCCACGACAAGCACTGCAAAGGCCGTGCCAAAAATAGAGCCGAAGTAGGGGATGTAGTTTACAATTCCTAACATAACTCCCAAAACTATAGCAAATGGGTTACCAAAAATCAGAAGTGTAATAGTCATAAGCGAACCAAGAATTAAACCATCAATTGTTTGTGTATAAATATATTGGTGAAAGTTATAGTCCAGCTTACGTGCATATTTAAAAATAATTTCGTTCGCATTGCGTGTGCTAAGGGCAGTAACCAACTTTATAACAAATGCTTTAAACCTATCCTTTTCGATTAAAATATAAATAGAAGAGACGATAGATAAAAATGTGTGGAAAAATGCAGATGCAATACCACCAAAGCCAGAAATAATTCCCTCTACTATTGCCCCTGTATTAAATCCCTCTACTACACTTAGTACGGCGGCAATGAGTGCATCCTCGTTTATGTGGTCGGTTATAAATTCGGGCAAGTCTAAGTAGCTTAACTGCTCTATCCAACCCCTAAACGTGGCTTCGTAATTAGGAAACTCTGCTATAAAAAGCGCAGCACTACTTACAATAGCTGGAATGAGTATATTTAAAATAATTGCTAAAATAAGTAGCGTAAGAATAATAAGTACCAACACACTAACCGCACGGCTTTTACGCCGTATAAATGAATTATCAATTCTTTCTACAAGACGCTGTATTGCGCAACATGGTAAATTTAAAATATACGCAAATACCGCACCTGTTAAAAAGGGCGAAATGATTGACCAAAAGCGACTGATTCCTTCCGTAAAAAAGCGAAATTCTGCAGTGAGTCTAAATGCTATAATTACCATAACGGCTAAAATAAAATACGGAATCATAGACTTCATCATGCGTGATTTGAAAAATCTATTCATATTTACACCTCACGTGGTTAATTATGTAATAATGTATCATTAAAAAGGGGTATATAGCAAGCATTTGACAATAAAAAAAGTCAAGTGCCTAGTGTCACTAGGCACTTGACTTCCATTTTATTATTCAGAACCACCCACAAGTGGGTGATAGCATAACACTTGCCGTCCGCCTTCTAAGTCTGTCATAGTCGGCCTTTCTCCACGGCATTTATCCGTAGCATACTGGCAGCGAGCTGCAAATTTACAGCATGTTAAAGCATATTCCTTTTCTTCAACATCGGCTAAGACCATGTTTTCATCCCATTTATCACCAACTCGTGGCACAGCATTCATCAAAAGTTCTGTATATGGGTGCGCCGGGGCGTCCATTATAGCTTTTGCCGGACCATACTCTATCAAGCAGCCACGGTATAATGTTGCAATATAGTCTGATACATAATATGCCGTAGATAAGTCATGGGTAATGTATACAAAAGATACATTGTACTTGTCTTTGAGCTCCTTAAACAAATTGATAATATTCATTTTCATGGATGCATCAATTGCCGCAACAGGTTCATCTGCAATAATTAATTTAGGCTTGGTAATTAACGCACGCGCAATAGATATCCGCTGCAACTCACCACCAGAAAATTGAGAAGGATACTTCCCACGCACTACTTCTAAGGACATACCAACGCTTTTTAAAACATCGTCTATTATGGCATCTGCTTCGGTCCGGTTTTTTGCAATTTTTAAACGCAACGCCGTATTGTATAAATAGCTGTCAACCTGCTTACGTGGCGAAAATGTCTCGTATGGGTTTTGGAATATAGGCTGTACATCTAAACGGAAAGACCTTGCATTATAAGATTTTTTGTCGCTATATGCTTTGCCATCTAAGTATATTTCACCTGTTTCTGGATTGTGCATACGCAAAATCATTTTACATAAAGTAGTCTTACCACAGCCAGATTCCCCAACTATGGAAAGTATAACGGGTTTTCCGTCATCAATACTTAAAGAAACATCGTCAATTGCAGTTAGCTTTTTTCTACTAACAATACTACCTATACGAAATATCTTAGAAACATTTTTTACCTCAAGTAATTTTTTACTCATTATCTAGCCGCCCCCTTTTCTTTAAGCAAATGACAGGCGGCATAATGGCCGTCGTCTACTTCTATAAAAGTCGGAACTACCTTGCGGCAATGGTCAGTAGCTTTTGGACAACGCGGCGCAAAACGACACCCGGCCGGAGGGTTAACTAAAGAAGGTGGACGGCCCGGGATACCTTCGCGCGGACGATCATCCCCAACCCGGGGTAATGCCTCTACTAACATTTGAGTATATGGATGCACCGGTGCCTTAAAAATTCGCTCGGTTTCACCAAGTTCTACCATGCTTCCAGAATACATAATACCCATCCTGTGGGTTATTTGATAATGCACGCCCATATCATGGCTTACCAGCACAAGAGAGTTTTTATACTGCCTTTGAAGCTGTACCAAAAGCATTAAAATACCGCGTTGTACAACAACGTCTAAAGCAGTTGTCGGTTCATCTGCAAGTACAACACTTGGTGCCATAAAAGTAGCAAGGGCAATAATAACACGCTGGCGCATACCGCCGGAAAGTTGGAATGGATATGCATTAAGCAAGTCCGGCGAAAGGCTCAAATCTTCCAAATATTTAGACACACGTGCTAAAACCTTCGCATCTGTTTCCAACTTACGCTGGGCCTTTGGAATGGAATCCAGAAACTGAGTTTTAAGCCTGGTAATAGGATTAAGCACTGATTGCGCCGCCTGAGGCACATATGAAATATCATTCCACCAGGTTTTACGAATATCACCGGAAGCATACGAAAACTTTTCTCCATTTTTTTCTCCCGACAAAACCACACGACCAGAATCAATTTGAAGTGGAAAATCTATAATATCATAAAGTGTTTTTAAAAGTGTCGTTTTTCCACATCCGGATTCACCTGCGATACCAAAAATTTCATTGGCTTGAATATCAAAATTTACATCTTTGATTACCTGTACGTCTCCGTTAATTGTATGATAGGAGGTACAAAGTTGCTGAACACTCAACATTGTTATTGCCCCCTCTTCTTAGATAAAAAGTCATTATAACCGGTAAACAACAGGAATAATCCGATAAATATAAACGCAATTGCAACAATTGGCGAGCCTATCCAAATCCATTCCCCTGCAAAAATTGCATTACGCGCTCTTGCCCATTGGAGCATGTTACCCAAAGAAACCAATGTAGACGGTGAAAGCCCAAGAATAGCAAGACCCGTTTCGGTTCCAATCGCCACTATAACAGCATTTAAGAAGTTAGATAATGACCACGTAAGGGCAAAAGGTAAAATCTCTGTAGTAACAATCTGAAACATTCCTTCCCCAGAGAAACGCGCTGTGTGTATAAAATCCCGCTCCCGCAAAGTAAGTGCCATAGATCTAATTTGCCTACTGGGCCATGCCCACGAGAACAAGGATAGCGTAACCGCAACTGTTAAAACCGTCGCTTGCCCTTGCATTAAAGAACCCATCAAAATCAAAATCGGCAAAACCGGCACCACTATAAAAGTATCTGTTATAGTAGATAAAACTCTATCAACTATTCCGCCGGTAAAACCTGCAATAAGGCCTATTAAAACCCCAATCGCCGTTCCCGCAGTGGCTACAATTACCCCAATAAGCAAGGAATTGTGAATACCGTTGATAAGCAACCAAAAAATATCCTGGCCTATGGTTGTAGTCCCAAGCCAATGATCCCAAGATGGCCCTTGATGGGTAGGGTAAGACATAATAAGGAATGGGTCTGTATGGGGGAAAAAATAAACTCCAAAGCCTAATAATACAGAAAAGGCTGTCATAATAAAACCCATTCTAAAGCGCCAATTGCTGTGTTTCCAAATTGTTGCAAATCCACTAAATATTTTCATACATTTGCCCCCTTATTTGTATCTGACCCGGGGGTCTATGAAAGGATAAATCAGATCTACAAGCAATGTAGATACGGAAATAGCCACTATGGATATGGTAATTGTGCCAAGAATCATGTTAAAATCCGAAAGCAAAACAGCTCTTTGGATTAGAACGCCAACTCCAGGGAAACCGAAAATAATTTCAGCCATAATAGCACCACCAAAAATACCACCTAAACTTAAGGCTAGTGCCGTTACTTGGGTAAGAATGGTGTTGCGGAATACATAATTGCGGCCTATTTCACCTTCTGATAAGCCACGGTAACGGGCGTATAGTACAAAATCTTCTTCACTTGTTGTGGAGGATAGTGCTTTCATAGAAATAATCCACCATCCAGTACTAACAAGCAGCAATGATAATGCTGGAAGCGTAGCAGAGCGTACAACGGATCTAAACCAAACCCATGTACCCCCATGAAAAGCAATATGAGCCTGTATAGGAAACCACCCAAGGTGGAATGCAAATACAATTAGCAACACCAATGCCACAATAAAATACGGTATTGGATAAATAAATATTGCAACAGCCTCCATAATTTTTGAAGATCGCTCGTTCTTTCTAAAACCTGCCCGGAGTCCTATTAGGTTACCGATTATCCATGCCAGTATAACCGTAAAGAGCGATAAAATGACAGTATAAGGCATAGACCGCATTATAATTTCCGTTGCGGGAGTAGGGAAGGCCATAAGAGAAGGGCCAAAATCAAAACGTAAAAGGCCATTGCGTAAGTAATGTACATACTGGCTAAGCAAGGATCCCTCTAAACCAAATTGAATGCGTAAACTTGAACGCAGTGCTTCAACTTCATCTGGATGTAAACTTCCTTGCAAAGATGCCATTTGAGAAATCATAATATCTACAGGGTCGGATGGAAACGCCCGGGGTATAAAAAATACCACGGTTACACCAATCCAAATGGTTAAAATACATGTAAATACACGCATCAACAAATACTTCCAAAATTTCATCTGGGGTCACCCTTTATAATTGAGGATTCGTACGAATAAATTTCAAAAAAGCGCACACTACAATATAGTGTGCGCTATAGTCGTTAGTAGCTAAATTAGTTTACCGGTTCAATAAATGGTGTAATGTGCTTAAATAGACTCCACCACCACCATGGACCATTGTATGGGTTATCTGACGATGGGAAGTTAGTCCAGTAAGTGTTTACTGTAGGTACAAACTTAATACCAGAGTGGAAACCGATTGTAGGCAATTGCTCAATACCATACTTAAGCATTTCAACTGTAACTTCCTCTGCGCGTGCATCATTTGGATGCAGTGCACTTAATTCGTCAAGTAAGCGATCCATGTTTGAACTGCGCCATCTGTGGGCTTGACCCGAACCACGTTCGCCAATAGGTGCTTGACGTGTACTATGCCATCCTTCAAGTTGCGCAAAAACGTCACGCGTAATGAAACCAAACGGCCATGCGCCTGAAATTTGATGGTACCCAAGGTCATTATGTGTAGACCATGCGGCTGGATGGTGAGACTCTAATGTTACGTTAAAACCAAATGCAAGCAATTGGTTAAATGCTGCTTGAACGCCACGTGCTGCTTGAATTTCAGCACCGCCGCCAAGATAGCTCATCGCAATTGTAAAAGGCTCGCCTTCAAAATACCAGCTGCCATCTCTTAGTTCTAGGCCTGCCATTTGGAATAGCTGTGTTGCTGCTGCTGGATCATGTCTCCAAACACCATAGCCAAATGTGTCATACAAAGAGGCTGCATCTGTTGGAAGATCGTGACCACGGCCACGTAGTACGTTTGATATACGATGGGCATACTCTCTATCGTATGGCCAATATACGGTGCCATCTGCAAGTTCTATATAGAATTCATTTTCTAACCAGTCAAGTAAATGTGGACGCAAGTAAGCCTCTTGGAAAGCTGCTGTTGCTGTAATAAGTGGGAATGGGCTTGAACGGCCAATACCATCAAATACAAACAATGAAATATCATCAAAGTTAAGTGCCGCAGCAATACCCCAGCGGAAATATCTATTGCCAAAAGGTGCGATATCATGGTTAAACGCAAGACCTTTTGCAGCAGGGTCATCACTTGTTCCATATGGGAAACCTGTATACCAACCGCGAACGTTTGGATTTTGAGCCATCATAACGTTTAACATTTCCGGTGTTACTTCTACAAGCACGTCAACTTCATTGTTGATAACTGCCATTTGGCGAGCCATATCGTCACCAAGTGAGCGGAATACGATAAAACGTGCCGCAGGCATTCTGCCATGGATAACACCAACTGTGCTGCGCTCCCAGTCTGCACGGCGCTCGAATAAAATCCATGTACCTAGTGGATCAAAGCTGTGAACAGTGTATGGGCCTGCAACAACAGGATTTGAATCTGTAAATTGCATAACGTCATCAATATAATAGTAAATGTGTCTTGGTACAATACGAAGGGTATTACCCCAAATTGTTACACCAAAAGATTTGCTTAGACGTGGGAATGGATTATTTGTTCTAATGCGCACTGTCCAGTCATCAACCACTTCAATAGATTCGAAAACAGTTTGGTAGAATCCAGACTGTGGAATAGCTTCAGTATTTTTGATCATGTTCATTGTAAATACTACATCGTGTGCATCTAAAGGAACACCGTCAGACCAATAAATACCTTGGCGAATGTCTACATAGTGGAGTGTATAGTTTTCAGAAGAGCGTGGAAGACCAGCAGCTACCTCACCAAACTGTTCACCTGTCATAGTATCAATTTCCCACATCATGGCAGACATTAACTGGTGAATACCACTACCTGCAGCAGTACCTAACATGTAGGTATTAAATTGCCCTGGTGTGTCTACAGGGTTTTGGAACTCTACGATTAGCGTTTGGCTGCGTGGGGTACCCCATTGTGTCATGGCACCTACATATGCCTCTACTGGTGTTTCATCCGCAGCATCATTACCTGTATCCGCCGCGTCTGCTGCCGGTGGCTGTGTCGCTGCAGGCTGAGTAGCCGCAGGTTGATTATCACCAGCATTGTTGCCATCGTTGTTACCGGCACAGGCTACTAAAACCATTGCCAGCATTAAAATTGCAACGATTACTAACATTTTTTTACTCATTTTTTTAGTCATTTTTAATTTGACTCCTTTCTGCATTACATTGAGATATATTTTCAGAAATCAGCTTATTGCTAACTCTGTTGTTGCCATGGGACGTATTTTTGGTAATCATAATGCTTAACATTCATCACAACTACCTAAAGTAACTAGAATACAGGATTATTAACCAATATTTACGTGTGCAGAACTATAAAAATATGTACTTTTTCATAGTGCAGTGCCATCCTGTTAATTTGCCTAAGCAACGAGATAATACCACAATAAAATTGTGAAATCAACCATTTTACAAAAATTTTGTAATAAGTCTGCAATAAAAGCACTTCACTACAAAAAAGTACGGTTAAATATAGTCAAAATTATACATAAAAAAGACTCAACATTGTTGAGTCTTTTTTATGGGATAAATTTGCTATACAAAAATATGCTTATCAGCAAAATTCCTAATCCGATATCTAAAAAAGCTAATAAATGGGCCCAAACAAAGTACTGTCATTGCCGTAGCAATGCCTATTGTTGCACCCAAAAAAATGGCTACAACCGTACATACAGCTTCTTGCCCAATGCGTATCCACTTAAACTTTAATTTGCCATTTGTAAGTTCTTCAATTACAACACCAAAGGCATCAAAAGGAGTAAGACCTATATCTGCAGCCATATAAACAGCAGCACCGATTGATAATATTATAAGAATTATAGGCAATATTACAAGGCGTACCCATAATGCAAAATCTGTTTCTATAATATAAGCCGGAAAAGCAATATAGTAAAAGAAATCGATTACATATCCGATAACAAACATACCTAAAACAGTACCTACGTTTATATATTTTCGCCGCTTCCACAAAGTCAGTATAAACGCAGGCATGTGTATGGTCATCATAGCTAGGCCCAAGGCCAAACCAGTTGTATTGCTAAGCCCAATGCTTGCTGCCGCAAAAGGATCCATACCTAAGTTCAAAACCCGAAGACATGCAACGGCAAAGCCAATAATTACAAAACCTATTAGTACCACTAGAATACGTTTTATTAATATCCTCATTAAGTTTATGCCTTACGGAGAGAGCCAAACAATTCAAATTTTTCCAAAACAGTTTGTTTAATTGCTTCAATACCAGGGGCAAGCACTTTACGTGGGTCAAAACCTTTACCCTCTTTGTCCTTACCCGCCTCTATATATGCACGCGTTGCGGCAGTAAATGCAATTTGACATTCTGTGTTTACATTTATTTTTGCAACACCAAGAGAAATTGCTTTTTTAATCATATCTTCAGGTATACCTGTTCCACCATGTAAAACCAGCGGAATACCGCCAGAAACTTGAGAAATTTTCTCTAGGGTAGGGAAGTCAAGCCCTGCCCAGTTATCCGGATACGTACCGTGAATATTGCCGATTCCGGCAGCTAAAAAATCTACGCCAAGTTTGGCAATTGCTTCACATTCAGCAGGGTCTGCAATGTCACCTGTACCTACAACACCGTCTTCTTCGCCGCCAATTGAGCCAACTTCCGCCTCTATAGACATACCGTGCTTATGTGCCAGTGCAATCATATCTGTGGTTTTTCTCAAATTCTCTTTAAATGGAAAATGGCTGCCATCAAACATTATGCTGGTAAAGCCTGCTTCAATACATTTCAAACATTCGTCATAACTGCCATGGTCTAAGTGAAGTGCAACAGGAACGGTTATATCAAGTGATTTATCCATTGCTTTCACCATTGCAGAAACAACTTCAAAGCCGCCCATATATTTTGCTGCACCACCTGATACACCCAAAATTACAGGACTTCTGTGTTCTTGTGCCGTAAGTAGAACAGTTTTTGTCCACTCCAAGTTGTTAATATTAATTTGCGCCACGGCATAATTGCCTTTTACGGCGTCTTGTAACATCTTAGTTGCATTAACTAACATTTGATTTTCCTTTCTAAATGGGGCGCTGCCCCAAACCCCGCCGCTCCATCGGGCAAAGCCCGATTACGCTTCCTCACTGCGTTGCGGGTGCGCGCTGTGCGCGCAAATAGTTTTTATTCTAATGGGGCTCTGCCCCAAACCCCGCCGCTCCGCTGAGCAAAGCCCAGCTACGCTTCCTTCGCGTCCGCTTCGGGTGCGCACTGTGCGCGCAAATAGTTTTTATGCGGTTTACAATTATCCTAAAATCGCCTTTGTATCGCGAGCAATTACTAATTCCTCGTTAGTTGGTATTACCAGCACTCGGGTTTTTGCACTTGTGGTAGAAATATCAAGTGCTTGACCGCGTTTTCCGTTTAGCTCTGGGTTGATATCAATGCCCATCCATGTTAGGTATGCACATATTTTTTCTCGGATTGGGCCATCGTTTTCGCCAATACCAGCGGTAAACACCACAGCGTCAAGGCCATTCATTGCGGCGGCATAACGCCCTACATAACCTGCAACACGATATGCGAACACATCTAATGCATCAATGGCGCGTTGGTTGCCTTCTCTTGCAGCCGCATCTAAATCGCGGAAATCGCTTGATACACCGCTAAGCCCCAGCATACCGGATTGCTTGTTTAAAAGATCGCTTACTTCTTGGGCGGTTAAGCCTTCTTTTTCCATTACGAATGCAATAACTGCCGGGTCTAAATCCCCGCTGCGCGTACCCATCGCAAGGCCTTCAAGGGGAGTTAAACCCATAGAAGTATCTACACATTTACCGCTATCGACCGCACAAACACTTGCACCATTGCCAAGGTGACATGTTGCAATTTTTAAAGATTCAAGCGGGCGATTTAAAAGCTTTGCTGCTTGGTCTGATACATATTTGTGACTTGTACCGTGGAAGCCGTATTTACGAATTCTATATTTATCGTAAAGCGCATAGGGTAGGGCATATAAATATGCCTTTGCAGGCATGGTTTGATGAAACGCTGTATCAAAAACAGCCACCTGTGGCACATTTGGCATATGCTGCCTACAGGCGCGTATACCTGTAAGATTTGGCGGGTTGTGTAGCGGCGCAAGGTCACTTACGGCTTCTATGGCTTTTTCAATTTCCTCTGTAATGAGGGCAGATGCGGTAAATGTTTCACCACCATGTACAACACGGTGCCCAATTGCTTTAATTTCGTCCTTGGACTTGATTACACCGTGGTTGGCATCAAGAAGGGAATCGATAACTATGGCCATTGCAGCAGCATGATCAACCATTGCATGATCGGCTGTATGTTTGCCTTTTGGGGATTCGTGAACCAATTTACCGTCAATGCCAATACGTTCGCAAAGTCCTTTTGCCAAAACATTTTCTGTAGACATATCCAAAAGTTGATACTTTAGGGATGATGACCCACAGTTGATTACAAGTACATTCATTTTTTATGCTCCTTTATTTGGGTATTCGTATTCAAAATCCAACTGGTCCGATTTTCGGACCGGTTGATATATTTATTATTGCGCCTGTACGGCAGTAATAGCTACTACGCCAACAATATCTTCCGCAGAACATCCACGAGAAAGATCGTTTACCGGTTTTGCAATGCCTTGGGTGACCGGGCCGTAAGCCTCGGCCTTTGCCAAACGTTCTACCAGCTTATAAGCAATATTGCCAGAGTCTAAGTCTGGGAATACAAGCACATTCGCATTCCCCGCAACCTCATTACTCGGTGCTTTTGCCGCGCCAATTGAAGGTACAATTGCAGCGTCTAGTTGAAATTCCCCATCGGCTTTAATATTTGGTGCATTTTCTTTTAATATGCGCGTGGCCTCTATTACTTTATCCACATCCGCATGTTTAGCGCTGCCTTTTGTAGAATGAGAAAGGAGTGCAACAACAGGCTCTTCGCCCATTAATGCCTGATAAGAACCGGCAGAACTTTGCGCAATTGCAGCAAGCTGTTCGGCAGTTGGGTTTTGCACAAGCCCACAATCCGAAAATATAAATACGCCACTAGCCCCATATTCACAATTTGGCACAACCATTACAAAAAACGACGACACCAATGATACCCCGGGCGCAGTTTTGATAATTTGCATTGCCGGACGCAAAACATCTGCTGTACTAAATACAGCACCGGCAACCATACCGTCTGCCATTCCTTCTTTCACAAGCATACATCCTAAGAAAAGCGGATTTTCTCCAAGAAGTTTTGCAGCCTGATCTTCGGTTAATCCTTTGGCCTTACGCAATTCATAAAGTTTTGTTGTTAATGCACCAATTTCCCCATAAGTTGTGGGATCAACAATTGTTGCATTTGAAATATTAGCCGAATTTTGCTGTGCAGCCGTTTCAATTTCAGCCTTATTTCCTATCAAAATTACTTTTGCCAAACCCTCCGCCAGTATTTGATCTGTTGCTTTTAGCGTGCGCGGGTCAAGTGATTCCGGCAGTACGATGGTTTTAATATTAGCTTTTGCGCGTTGCTTTACCTTGTCTAAAAAGGTCATTGTGTTGCTCCTTTCAAGGATTCTAAAAAACTACCACTAAGAAGATTACCACACTTTTGCAAAAGCTTCAAATTTTCGAGGAATTTTATATGTAGTTTGTGTTTGAAAAATTTTTTTGACATGCATAATATTTCTGTGTATAATTTGTTTTACGTTGCCCGAGTGGCGGAATGGCAGACGCGGTGGACTCAAAATCCACTGATAGCAATATCGTGGGGGTTCAAGTCCCTTCTCGGGCATTTTGGTATTTATCACGGTTTACAGGCTTTCTGGTTAAAACAGGAAGCTTGTTTTTTTGTGAAAATAGGTGTTTGTCTAACACCTCCAAACTTTTACTTTAAAATGCTCATAGTCTAGCATCGATATACGAAAAAATCAGTATTGGCGGTGACAATAATGCAAAAAATCCTATTAATTGAAGATGACAAGGAAATCAATGGGTTGCTCTGTAGAATCCTTGAAAACAACAACTATTCAGTGCAATCGGTCTTTACCGGAATTGAGGGTTTAGATTTGCTCCGCACAGAACAATTTGACATGGTTTTGCTTGATATAATGCTCCCCTACAAAAGCGGCGATGAGATTTTACGTGAATTGCGTTCGTTTTCAAATGTCCCTGCCATTATGATAACGGCAAAAGATTTGACGCAAACAAAAGTGGATTTGTTGCGCCTTGGGGCGGATGATTACATTACAAAGCCTTTTGACATTGACGAGGTTTTGGCCAGAGTTGAAGCGATATTAAGGCGATATAATTCTCCCCATGGCATTGCGGCAGCGGATTCACTTTCATTTCAAGATATTGTCATGGACTGTGATTCTAAGAGAGTTACAGTATCAGATAAGGGTATCGCCCTGACCATAACAGAATACTCCATATTGGAACTGCTTATGCGCAACCCCTCTAAAATATTTTCAAAACGCAATCTTTTTGAAAGCATAAGCGGCGAAGAGTACCTAAGTGATGATAATACCATGAATGTACACATCAGTAATTTGCGTCAAAAATTGCGTGAAGTAGGGAAGCATGAGAGTTATATCGAAACCGTCTATGGCATGGGATATCGCCTGCAAAAATCTTAAGGTTTTCTTTAGGGTTCATTCGGAAAATCTTTAAACTCTTTCTGTATGATTGCCTATAGAAAGAAATGGAGGCGGTATATCATGGAAAACATCATATTGGAAACACGGTCAATCGGTATGCGCTATGGGAACTTCAACGTCCTAAGCAATATAAGCCTATCCTTGCGGCAAGGCCGCATTTATGGATTTATTGGTGAAAATGGCGCAGGCAAAACAACCCTATTGCGTGTCATCACAGGGCTTGCCCTGCCGACAAGCGGCGAACTTGCTTTATTTGGCAAAACTGCAAAACGAGATTTAGAAGCAGGGCGCAGACAAATAGGAAGCACTATAGAAGATCCCGCTCTGCATCTTGAATATACCGCAGAAAAGAATCTTGAACTGCAACGTATTCTTGTTGGCAATCCAGACAAAGAGGTTATAGAGCGTACATTGCAACTTGTGGGCTTATGGGACAACAGAGCAAAGAAAGTCAAAGATTTTTCAATGGGCATGAAACAGCGTTTAGGTATTGCCCTTAGTTTGATAGGCAACCCACAAATTCTAATACTTGACGAACCAGTAAACGGCCTTGACCCAAAGGGCATTGCGGATTTGCGATTGATTCTGCAAAAACTGAATGAAGAACAAAAAATCACGATATTGATTTCCAGTCATATCTTAAACGAGCTGTATTTGCTTGCCACCGATTATATCATCATTCACAAAGGGCGCATCATTGAAACCCTCACCCATGATGAACTGGCGGAGAGATGCCAAAAATATATCTCAATACAGATGGACGATGTTAATGTTGGTGTTACTGTGATAGAGCGTGAGTTGCAAACAGATAATTTCAAGGTCATGGAAAACGGCATGGTACATTTATACGGCTATACCCATGATGTGCCGACTGTTGCAAAAGTCTTGCAGGACAACAGCATACTCGTAACTCACATATCACTTGTGGAACAAAGCCTCGAAGAATACTATTTCGCCGTAATGGGAGGTGCGAGCAATGTACAATCAGCTTAAAGTAGAGTTTTATAAACTGCGTAAATCGCTGTTTTTCTATATTGCCATGCTTGGTTTCTTG
>Ga0123352_10009053_pt1 | contig 15551 bp, 10 predicted proteins | sample TergutLab28metaG_FD_89700 | JGI IMG/M metagenome (GOLD analysis project Ga0123352, IMG submission 89700) | Labiotermes labralis P1 segment gut microbial communities from Petit-Saut dam, French Guiana - Lab288 P1 | ecosystem: Host-associated > Arthropoda: Insects > Digestive system > Gut ... | reverse complement strand
GAAGGCTAAGAGCAAATCATATTTTAACAGGTGGGGGGGGGGGGGGGGGGCTGCATTCTGTGTGCACCGTACAGAGTAATACTTGACTATGTTTTACATGCTCCGGTTTCCGTATCTAAACTTGCATGTAGGGGTTCGGAGAAGGAGAGAAGGTTCCTTTCGAACTTCTTTGCTGAATTCTCACTTGGGATATACAAATTGAATGCCGCATCGAAAATTTGTCACAGGGCTGCGGGAAAAGGGAAAAATCACTGCTGGTTGGACAGTAGTTTCAGCAAATATGCAGGACTTTAATAGACTTCGAAGAAGAAGAAAAAGAAGAAGATAATGTTAGTGAAGAAACTTTTGATGGAAAGTATGAGTTTTTAGTGACGTACTAAAGCACATGGAGAGTCAATAATACTCTGATTATTGATGGAAGATGAAGGGAGGTGATTTTTCTGTTCAATGCGAAAGGGAGGCCAATTACGAACTATAGAGAAATGAGTAAAACAGTTAAAGGTGATGCATAAAATTGTATTGTGTTAGTGGGCCGCTCAGGGGGACTCCAGAGCCCCCTTAGTATCTCCCCATTATGATGAAGACAAACTTAAAAGGACTGGTAATAAATTTGATACTCATATATCGGAGACTAAGATTAAATTTATATATATATATATATATATATATATATATCTACATTATACGTAGATTAGATATATATGTCCTTACTTCACGGAGAACACAAGCCATGCCCAACCAAAAGGCCTCTGCTTTAAGATTCATCAAATTATTGACACAAGCTACCTTTCATGGCAAAATGTTTCGGAATTTGTTATATTTCGCAAATACATTCCTAAATTCTCAAAGTCATCCTCATAGTCATAGGCCAATATGTCTACCAGTTCTACAATTCTATGTATGGTTAAGGGTGCATTAGTTGTGGTCAAATTCATATACATAGAATCCTTGTTTAAAATCGCACAGTAAAATGCAATCCGGTTTAAGGATTTTATTACTACAGACTGCGAAGTGTGTACCCTGTAAGTTGAATCGGTGAATATTGTGCATGAATGTAATCGCTGTTTATTGTAAAAATCATCTGAATCAAATGTACTCTTTGGGCGGAATGGTTTGATACTTAATTTTGAACCAGACAGCATATACAATTACCACTGGGCTTCGGAGGATTAGTTGGCTCCGATGCCATTATAAAACACATCCACATGCCTAACAAAAATCATTACATTCTCTTGACCGAAATTGAAATTTTTCCTACTGTGTGGATAGAACGAAATTGCGTCATGGATTCGGGTCACATGAAAGGAAAGACATGTCGGCAATGTGAGAACCAATAGTGTTGAGAAGTTTCTGAAAATGGGACTATACAACTGATGACGTCGTAGGGGGAATGTGAATAGAACTTTTCATAATAAACGCTGAATGCTGGCATTAAAAACACCGTGTAGATGTGAGAGGCGTGTTGATGGTAGAGATGGCGCAACGACCACAGATCGACAATCATGCTGCGAATATTGAATGGAAAAGTTTAATGACAGACTGATGGCGGAAAGCCGGAGTGTGAAGTGTATTTGAGAGGAAGGCAAATTCCAAGTGATCAAGCCGGGCATAATAAAGAGATGGTTATTGGAATGTGTAAGTACTGCCACGGTTTAATTCTTAACTTAGACTTTCCATAACTAGCAATGCGAAGACAGATCTACAGTCCTCATTGCTGTGTTCATTATTTCCGTCTTTTCGGATATGCCACTGCTTAGACTGCTATAGAAGTACCAATATGCAAAGCGTAATATCCTTAGAGACGGAAATCTTCAGGACATTTTCACACATAATCTTAAAATAAGTAATTCTCTCTACTGGAAAGAACAGCTAAAGTAGTACTCAAAACCTAACCCATTTTCTTGTTATATTTGCGTACATATCGACTGTTCAAGGAGCAGAACACATTACGAGGCCTAAAACCCTGCAAGCTACATGATGATGATGATGATGATGATGACGACGACGACGACGATCCGTGGTAGTCTTTTCAGAATATGTTCTGCGAAACCCTGGGCTTCCGTGTTTCGTCCTTAGGGCTTCCATGAAGATTCGATGACAGAAAAATTTTCCTGACTCGAGTTCACTGATATCTTTTGTCAGTTGTTCGAATATATCTGGTTCCCCTGTGACGTTGTGTGCTGTAAGTAATAGTCTGAGACTCAATGCGAAGATTTGTATTTAAATATGACGAAGGTAGAAAGTACGAAGGGAGAAATGTTCTTGATTTCTCAGCTTCACACCATAGAGACAGGAAGGCAATTAATGAGAGAAATCCCTCTTATGCTAACGAATTACAGATGGGAGGGAGTTACGAAATTAAGTTTTATTTAATGTAATTTATTTTTGACGAAACTAATAGACTTTGTTGTGGTTGACGGCGATAGGTATCTCAATTTTGATATTTTATTTGCTCTAATTTGCTTTAGTATTATCTAGACCGTTTTGGGTGTATGAATTTATGTTTCAAACCGAAGGGTTTACAGTAGCCAGGAAACTTCATAAATGCTGATATACACTTGGCCCTAATGTCATATAGTGCAGATGTAAATATCTCGTGCTTAATCCTTGTATTACTCGTATACCTCAGAGTGAAACTGATCAGCATTTATTCCGTTTACAGTTCATGTAACGACTGTATCAGTACTTCAGACAACATGTCGGTGTTGCCTAAAGGGAGAGCAGTGAGTACTGAAATGTGAATGATATTGAAGGACGTTTCGTGGCCTAATTTACGTTGCTGTCCACAAATATACATGGTGGCCTGGGGACTGCAAACACGAAATCCCCTTCAGGGTGGTTAAATATTGCCCCCCCCCTCCGCCAAATAAAAATGTGTCCTGTATATTCGTTGCACAAAAACACAATAAGTAATAAACTATTGTATTGCGTTGTGTATTGCGTTGTGTATTGCGTTGTGTATTTCTGTATCAACTCAACTCTGATTTAGAAGCATTCCAGCCCTGTCCTTGATAGCACTTTGTGTTTGTCCGTGTGCATGAAACACCGCTTCACCTGCAGAAAACATAGTCATGAGGATTTAATTAAAATTATTCGGCGCATTTAAGCTTGCCAATGTGTTAAACACAGGACACTCTACAAAGACCTAAACTCGTTTGCACAAATGTCGAGTTTGATCCACAAGTACCTTCTTCAATTTGTTTATTTATCACAGCTAAAACACAAATTAAAGAAAGAACTGAAAAACACGGTGTGTCGAAAAGAAATTCTTCGTAAGCCTTACGGTGTTTGTGACAATGAATATACAAAAACTATGCAAAATTTTAGAAGGTTTGTGTTACTTATAACAATGATATGGCTGTCACGCTAATTGTAGTGTTTAACTTTTCGTCTGATAGCTGTAAAAGATCGTTTGATTCAGGGTCGTAATAATATTATGTCTGCAGGCAGATAACACTCACTGAACAAGCTACATAAATTCTCTCATATTTTATTCACAATGAAAGATACGAATTTCAACTACTGTGCAAATCTTTGAGGACTTATGTGACAAACTTAAGTACTACTGAAGTTGGTACAGAAGTTAGTCGCTAAGTGATATAATTATTGAAAGAAATTTGAAGTTATCACTGCGGTGCCTTTTAAGACGGCGATTCCCTCGGTCTCAGTGCAGCGACATGGGTACAAATTTACCTTCCGGGCACAACTACTGAAGTATCACATCCAAATAGACCGCAGTCTTAATGTCTATTACAAACTTGCTTCTAGCTAATCTCACTGAATAATATTCCATAACTTCTTGTAGCTGAATCTCGTTTGTCAAACTATAACACAATTTTGTGAAGACATCAAAAATATCCACCGTAACGTAAAATAACTATATTTCAGGATCAGCAGATTTATTTTATTTCTGTCTACGCGCTACGTGACCATTGACTGTTACAGATTTTTTTATTGTATCTTCAATTTGTGGCAATCAACGACAGCTGCACACAGACTTCCCCGTCTCCTTCTCCCATACTCCGTGGGACGGTTCAAGCTGGTTTTGCTAGGGGATGGCCACATTCGATACCGGACCACCTTCTATCTCTGCCGTAATACAATAAGCCAGTTTGAGAGACACAGTGGACTGGACAGTCTATTGTGTTGTCCGCCAGGATTGAACCTAATTGTGTCCTTCGCACATCTCCATATACTTCCTCGCATGTAACGAACATATTTCAGCGAGGTGAAATGATAAAAAAAAGTTGTATCTCTGATTGTACTTCAGGCCTGGAATCAAAAGCAAGAAACGCGACAGAAAGGTAAACACGAATTACTTTCATAGAAATGTATGGAACATGCCGACAGCCGGCGACCTGTCACAGACAACCGACGGGACGCAGCAACTTCTGTTTCTATGAACTTTCACTTTTATTCTACAAACTTTTCTCGGGCAAACATCCGCGCTAAGATGTGACAGCTTTCCGACGTTTCGGGAACCATTTCCTTCCCTATCTTCAGGGTGTTCTGGTGGTTTGGTAGCACCAAAATTGATCAGTTTTGGTGCTACCAAACTAAGACGGTTTTCACTTTTATTTTAGAGGTGTAAATGAAATATATGTTATAAATTTTTGACATTTAAAACCACTCATAAAAGTGAATTTCCATTTTGTTGAGGATCCCGATTGTTTCAAAGTACTGTCAGAAGAGGCTAACCAAGCGACAGAGGGTCGTAACCAGGAAGACATGGATCTTGAAGAATGATATAATTTACAATTGAAAGCAAAGTTCAATGCGAACGTGATTACATACTGGAACGCACTCGACTAGACCAGGTTTACAGTTTGTAAGTCTGTTAACAAATTTAAATTCCGGACATAAAATTGCATGAATCATGGGCAGATACAACACATTTTTCTCGCTTTGTCTGAAGCAGGACACCTCATGCACCATTACTTCTTTTTTTAGTACGTGAAGGAAAAGAGCAAATATGTCCGGTTCAGACGAAGATTAGTGCAGAATTACATAGGAGGGAAACCCATAGCAACAAGTCAAAATCCAGAAGGCGAGGAAATATATCCGGAAAGAGAAGTGATGTTCAAGTAATTAGCAGTATTCATTCATAATCATGAAATTAATTAAAAATATGTTTCAGCTTATTCCTTTCTGGAAACAAGTCCGATTAAGAGGGTAATGTCACAACAAAACTCCTAAAACTGGCCTTATTACACTTTTGGTATAAACAGAAATCGTCTCCCTCTTGATTGTCACCGACGTCTTCACCATTTGACTTGTCTAATTAGTGTAGTTGAAAACGCGTTTAACGGCGAGAAATGTAGCACAAGGCTGGTCTTCGTAACTCCTTTTCGATCATTTTGGCTCAGGTTTGTGCAGTTTCCGTTTTGCGTATGAGACAGATCAGTTCTCGAATTTTTTCACGTGTCCGCACCCTTGATATAAATGGTAAAGGTAAAGTTCAACCTAGAACAGACCACGAAGGCCAAGAGGATGAGTAATAGAATAGCTCTGCTCTTTCATTAAACCTGGCTAGATGGAGGTGGGTGGTCAACGCCACACTCCGGCCGCTTTACCCCCCCCCCCCGAAAAGAGCCGATACTCATCGTAGAGGAAGCTGGGTGGGCCTCAGAGCCTGTATGGACAGGTACGAAAAATCTTGCCCCAACCGCGATTCAATCCCCGGACCGTCCAGCTAGTAGCGAGTCGCTGTCCCGACTGCACTCTCCCGGCTCCAACCCTTGATGTACAGGAGCATAGTAAATGCGAACATTATCGGGACTTTTTAAATGGCTAGTCGAAAAATCACATGTAAGTTTTGAAAATTTGTAGGTTCATAGATTGATACCGACGATCCGGCTGAAACGGCAGCATACTTAACCAAGGTTTACGAAATTGCGCCCACGAGAATACTGAATTTGTTCAGCTGTGGGTTTAAACGACTCTGAAGATGGAAGTAGAAAGATGTTACGAAATGTTGGTACATACTTACCAAAGTACATGACATCATATTCCATTATAACAGAATTTTGAACACTGTTTATTATGTTTGAGACAAACAAGGAGATGTTACTACAGAAAGTAACCTATATAACTTGCTCACAATTTCTGATCCTTAAGGTTTGTGCATTGGGGCCGATGTGATAAGCCACATGTGCACATTCTCAAAGTATAAACCCGAACATCAAGGTAAAGTTTAACAAAAGATTCAATTTTCGTATCACCTCGTGCGTTGCCGCATTATGCTTCTATGTCTGACATATTCCCTTTAATATCGATTACTTTCTTCGATGACGTGAAACGTTAAATTTCTTATGCGTCTTTATGTAGTCGCTTTGTGATATTCAGCAAGAGCTGCCACTTGGCTAGAAAAAGTAATCGCTTATTTATGACACAGTATGTATAATGGCTTCTGAGGATTGCCAAATTTTAGCGTGTGATGTGTGATGTGGAGCTAGGAATTATTTACCATAATTGCAGGGATTTTTTTTTATTGAAGTCAAGGTTTAATTTAATAGTTCAAGAAAGAGTATCGTAGTCAGAGTGCTCCACATGCTCTTCGTGGATTTCGTACGTCATATTAAGCAAATTTTCAACCCAAAGGTATATACTGCAAGAATAAAAGTTATGATATGAATATTCCTATTATTCAATTTTCTCCAGTCTCACAGACTGAAATTATTCTGTTAATTCGAAATACTCCCTTCAGAATCCAGTGCACAAATATTCTTAATGTTGTGTATTAATGCAAGAAGACTGGACTGACAGCCATAAAACTTCAAGTAAAACTGTGTTTAGAAATTTACCTATCGTGTAGTGTTCTAAACTCACATTAATTTTAATTTATGGAACACTAGATGGTGCACTAAGTACCGAAATCTAATTAACTTGTGCCTAATAGTTACAGATCATCGTCACAGGCCTATAGCATTGACAGAACTATAGAATCCTCACAATTCAACTTTAATTTTCCTGAAAAGAGACATGACGAAAGTTTCTGAACTCTTACCAAGCATTCCGCGGATATAAACTACTCTTAATTTTCTCCCTCATTTAATTTTTACGGTACATTAGTTAAAATATCCTTGCGTTTGGCACGTTCTGTAAGGAAAATTGGATCCCTTTGTCTTACGACATAAGCACACTCAATGTGGTTACAACGATAGATGTGTGTCAGCCATAAGTAGCATCACTGTTAATCAGACTCTGTAACACACGCTGCATTTACGCATTAGTCAGAATGGAACCTACTTGAACGTCCATTAAATAGATATGCAACTTTGTTATGTTAGTCAGTATAGATAAGAAACTGAGCACGAGAAAAACAGAAATCGAATGGTTTTAGACAAATTCAGGACTCTGTGCTACAGACTTAAGCCGTCATGAATGAGCTAGTTTGCGATAATTCGCATCAATCTCAGTTATTACGTTTTAGTTCAGGAGGGAGTGTCTGTTATTTATTAACTGAAGGAAAAGTCTGCCAGTATAACGACAACCAATAGCCTGAGGGCAGACAGTGTGTCGAAGACAATGATAGTGCAATTTATCTGAACCTGCCACAAAGCTTCAGTAACCCATCTCAGATACTTTCATGAAATTTGTCAGGAGAAGCATGTTTGCAACTTTCTTGTAGTTCTCACTTGTTATGACGCCAGATATTTTTTCTGCTGCAAACTAAGAGGCGAGAAGCAGAATGCGGCAGTATGTGGGGCACAATAAAGAGAGAATTCTGGTTGGCACCACAGCCTCTAGCATTTCTAACCGAATTACAAAGGCGAAGTTCTGCAATCTTGTTAAGATGTCTGCGGAGCAGCAGAAGCGTTGGGAGTTAGAAGAAGCGAATTGCGTTTCGCGTTGCCATGATGACTGCTAACGCTCAAAGAAGCGGTTTCAAATAATGTAGTTGTTTAAATATATTTGTATCATAGGATTTAAAGCCCGGCTTACTTAATGTTTCTTGCGTTGTTAATTAGTGTTAGATATTATTAAAACAATATCTTCTTCAAAAGTCACGCTTGATTCAATTAGATCAGGAATACCTCAGTCGAAGAGTCTGGTATTTTTAAAATCCCGTGGATATATAAACTGCAGCCAGAAAGTTTCTTTGAAAGAGTTGCACGGTTTTAGGAATCCATAGGTAGTGCCTTCGTTACAAATATCATTCCGTCTGGGCTCCGTTGACTAATGTTATGTTGCAGGCCTTACACACAGGACTTATATACCTTCATGCTTCCGATGAGAAGTAGACGAGAACTGTGATCTTCGGGGCTATTACGCAGCGAGTACTGGTAATTACTTTCCGACGTTTCGGGACAGGTTATCTGTCCCATATTCAAGGAAATTCTTGGATTCTTTACCTTTGACGATGGGACCGACATGTCCCGAAACGTCGGTAAGGGTTTCCCACTACACGCCGGGTTATAGACCAGAAAAGCGCATTTCTTACATGGGACTTAAATGTTAAATAAGTCTTACATTTGACATCGATTAAGCACAAATGTAGCAGACATGTTTTATATCCGTACTATTCGTTACTCCCAGCCGATTAAAATTTGTCTCGACAAGGAAAGAAATAAAACAGAAAGAGAACAGAAGCGAAATGAAGAAAAAGAAGGATAGTAGAAGAAGAATAATAAATGAAGGAAGAGGAAGAAAAGGAAGAATGATGAAGAGGAGTAAGAATTAAGAATGCGGGAGATTGAATGACTGAAAGAGAAATAACAAGAAGAATATATGAAAGCAGATAACGAGAGTCCGATCCCGATGGCTGCACAGTCTAAGGCATGGGTCTATGTCTGCTTGCTTGCTGGGATTCTGGGTTCGAAAAAGGCCGGGACATGGATGTCTGTCTCTTAAGAATGTTATGTGTTGTCGGGGAGAGGTCCTTGAGACAGGTCGATTCCTCGTCCAGGAGAGTCCTAAAGTGTGTGTGTGTGTGTGTGTGTGTGTTTGTGTTTGTATGTGATCAGATGCAACAAGAACCCTCTACACTTACAATGGATAGACGAAATTGGGTCAAAAAAAGAAGCTAAGAAGAGAAAAGAGGAATAAACGTTAGGAGATGAGAAAGAAGACAGAAGGAAGTACGGAAAGAAGGAAGGAAGGAAGTGGGACAACTTAAAAGTTGAATAAAGATAAAAAAGAAGAGAAATTGAGAAGAGGATTAGAAGGAAGGAAAGACAAAATGAAGAGGAAGAGAAAATAATTGACAGAATATAAGAAAAGAAAAGAAAGACGAAGATACGGAAACGGAGAAGAGATGAATTAGAAAGGAAAAGGAAGGGGAAGCGGAAATAACATGTGAAAGGATATTCGGAAATTGCATAATCTGAAAAAGAATATGATCAATTGTAAGAATAAGAAGAACAGATGAAGATATATAACATGTTCTACAGTATCAACACACAGTCCGGAATATCTCGACTAATTTTTTCTGTTCCTTCGAAAGGCATATGACTGTAGAAGCAAAATTAAGTAGTGTTTAAATCAGTGATGGCAAACACACGGTCCACTGCAGTCGCGTTTGCGATTCGCAAGTGTTTTCAAAGTCTATTTCTTAACACTTTAGGAGATTTAAATATTCGGTGAATGCCACAAGCGTAGTTACAGTTGTGTACAGAACTGAAGACGTAACGCGACTTCTACATATCGTATGGGCAGACACCTTATGTTGGAAAATTTATAGTGTGCAGTGCGGATGATAAAATCGAGAAGAATGAGATGGGCTGGGCATGTGGCGCGTATGGGTGAAGAGAAGTGGGGGTGTATAGGGTCTTGGTGGAGAAACCGGAGGGAAAGAAACCACTGGGGAGACTTAGGCGTAGATGGGTGGATAATATTAAGACGGATCTCCAGAAGGTGGGATGTGGGTATATGGACTGGATTGAGCTGGCCCAGGATAGAGACAGGTGGCGGACGCTTGTGAGTGCGGTAATGAACCGTCGGGTTCGGTGAAATGCGGGGAATTTCTTGACTAGCCGCAAACCAGTTAGCTTCTCAAGAAGGACTCTGCACCATGGAGTAAGTAAGTAAGTAAGTAAGTAAGTAAGTAAGTGTGAAAACAATACTGAATGGTAAAGTTTGTCATACACTTCGAGCATGATGGAATAACAATAATAACTGGTGCAAGGATATTTCGGACATAATTTTGTGGAATGGAAGTCCGTTCATTTCTTAGAGAGTTTCGGTGGGAAATAAATTACACAAGTTTCTCATTGACTTTTTTTCCAATTTTAAAGAAAGATATGTTTTAAAATAAATTATAATCTTTTGCCATACGATTCTTCCTTCTTATAACTACTTTCCGATAATTTTACCCCATTAGTCGCTTAATAAAAATAAATTCTTCCCGATAAAATAAGACTTTTTTTCCTCTTAAAATGATTTAATATCCGCTAGGTTTTGGAGATTTTCAAATTTTCCCTGTGCGATAAAGTGTTGCTCTGCACCCTTTAGAAACAGCGGTAGCAGAAATATATTTATGCTTAAATTTACAAAGTTGATAAAACACTTTAAAAATAAAACTCATTTGAAGGTCAACATTAAGTTATTTTTCACAAACTGTACCCAGAAAGAAGACAGAGCAGCTACGTAAATGCTAGTATAATTGCTTGGTCTGAAGTTTGTTTTCAGGGACCATATGTGCAGGAGGAGGAAGACAAAAATTAATACAGAAGTTTGGTGAGGAAACCTCTTAGAGAGATGGTTTGTAAGGATAGGAGATGCACTAAATTGGGTCACGTTCGTGTCCAATGGCAGACTTTAGCTTCCACAACGCTCAAACGTCTGTTTCTCATTCCAAAGTGTTGGTTTGTTATCAAGTTTTAAATGAACACGTAGTGCTTTCTCCCTTCACAAACGAGTCTCGTGGGACAGAGTCACGGCAGTAAAGTTACTGGTGCAGTAGAGGAAATGTCACTTCCATGCATACGTTAGTGTAATTACAGCATTAGCATCTGTTTTGACGTGATCATATTCTACGTCCCATTGTCACAAAAGACGAAGTGAAGGTCGAGTTATGGCTCTGCGACCATTCGACGCCTAACCGAAAAGTTTCACTGCCACACACAGGCTGCTGTTAATACTAAAGCATACACCATATGTAAAACGAGAGACAAGTATGTGACTCTGGTGTTTTATGCAGGTTTACACACACACACACACACACACACACACACATATATATATATACATATATATATATATATAAACACACGAAATAAAATTAGAATTTTGGTATGTAAATAGTAATGAAAAGCCATGGAAATTGAGTAAAATATTATTATATTATATTATATTTAAAATATAAACGAAACGTAATATTCCTATAGGATGGTATTGTCCACCCCTGAATTACAGTCACAAAATTACCCCTAAAATTTATAACGGCATGCGAAACTGAACGGCACTGGGATCCGAATAACTAATAATTATACTTTTTCTGCCTTGCAAAGCTTAAATTGTATGTGGTTGTGATTCTGAAGGTGAAGGTTTGCGAAATAACTGGCGATTTTCAGCAAATATTTTCCCACAGATATGTTATTCCATTTTTATATTCGCATGCATTTAACTCTATATTACTGATTAATTTGGATGTTAAAACTTTTATTACCTTCATTGACAAAGTGGGCGAAGTCATTTTATGTACTTATAAAATCTCGTGTCAGCATATTACACTAGAAAGAGTTTTAAAAATTTCCCCCATATCATGACTGAAGTCTGTCTTTCACTGTACCGTGGAGGTACGGGCTAGATCCCGGACCAGTGCAAGTGGTATCTGTTTTTGGACAAATTGTCCGTGAAACACGCTCATTGCTTTATGGTTTATATTTCCCGTCTATGTGGCATTCCTCCAAATTCCGTATTCTTATTAAATGCACTATATGATCCTACTATTTGACATCGTCGTGAAATACAACATTAAGCTCCTGTTGCAAAACCAAGTTACGTTTGATATTGAAGCCGACACTTAAGTTTATTGAAGAAATTGATTTTCTTATTTATAGTTTAAATCAAGCAAGTCGACAATTACATTCTTTCGAAAAGTAACTACAGAACGGAGATGCTAAAAGTAGAGAAGAGAGATTTAATTAATATGATACAAGCACCGGAATCACCGTAAGCTAATATGAAAACAAAAAAAAAGCAGTCACATAATATCTGACTCAAGTGTCATCCGTAGTGCAATTTGTCTGCAAGTATCAAATTTTTACCTAAAAATACTCAGGATTAAAATCAGTGGTTTATGCTGAAAAGTAAAACAAGGCATCTGGAGTGCACCTGTGTAATCTTTTCTATCGTCCCTCAAAAATTAAATCTAATTATAATAAAACGTGTAACTTCGACTAACTTAAATATCTTTTCTTCTGCCTGTGAGTCATAAAAAAACATGATTTCTCTTGTCAGCATTTCGTCTAAATGTAAGATTTTACTCCTGAGATTAACGTACGCAAAATATTTAGGCCTGTTTTGAGACGTATGTGTAATGATAGGTTTCCATTTTAAAACATAACAATTTTCATTCTGACAAACCGTTTATCAAATCAAGAATTTCCTTCTGTCACTTATCTTGAAATCTACTGTCACTTTTAAAAAATCTTCGACAGGTTCATATCTTGAGTCAGACGAATTAATTCCACACATTAACACAGTAAAGTTTATCCATTTAATAGAAAGCTTGCCCGGAAAATAATGCCTCCACTATTGTGTTCTTACTCCCATAAAATTTATCGAAGCGAAACAAAACACAAAATTTGTGTCTCACAAAGCCTATTTGTTTTTGCACCACATAGTCTCCCTCTCATTAGTTACAAGGTCGCCTTCGCTGAACAAGATGTTCGAAATAGTCGCTGTGAATCTCTGTGCCTGTTCTCGAAAAATATTACTGTAGCAACTTGAATAGGTTCATCACATGTGAGACGGAAACCTTCGAGATATTTTGAGAGCTACAAACAACCAGAAGTTAGACAGTGCCAAATCCGTGTTGTACAGAGAGCATGGGAACACTTCACGCCTGATGTTCTGTATGGCCGCTGAAGTGGCAACTCTATTGTGGAGTTTGGCATTATATGTTAAAGAATCATTGGGTTTTCCCCGTATGAAAGCAAATGATTTGTTACTTCAACTTTGGCCTTCGCGTAATTCTCGAAGAGGGGTTTCAGGCCATTGAGCATGTATCCCTGGTGAACGAAGCTTCTTTATCCCAAAAAATGTTTTAGAATTTGTTTTCCAGCGGAAGGCAGTGTGCTGAATATCTTCTTTCCGGGTGAAGTGAGATAATGATATTCACATTACTAGCTCATTTCTGGCTCCTAGTGATACACTAACTCTCGTATCTTGTGACAGTTTTATACAGAGAGTCATTACACTTGTTTTCGCGGTGAGCGGGTAGTCGTTGACAAGCTTCCAAACTTGCATTTTTCATTTCGGACATACTTGACGATGCATTAATCGAGCACACTATATGTTAACCCGGACTTACAAGAATCTCATTGAAACTAGATGAACCAAATTTTACTTTTCTGCTATGTACGTCTGAGAAATTCGTACACTTTTTGTAGTTCTTTGAGGTATTGCCGGGTCAAATCGTGACATTCGGTAACAGGATTTCCAAAAGGCGGCTGGTTGTTCAGGTGCAACTTCCAGCTACTATCCCTTGACTTTCTAACCCAAAGCACTTATGTCCACAGTTTCTTCAATATAGAAAGCCCATAGTCGTTGATGAATTCAGAAGGGTGTTTTATTTTGCTGCGTCGAGAAGTTACTCCTTGCTGTTAGATGCGCCTCAACATGGTTGGAAGCAGTTCTTCTATTTCAAGCCGAATACAATGCAAGTAACTGTGTTCATCAAGGCATTCCCCATGGCAAACTGAAGTTCACGAAACAACAAAAATGTTTGGATAAGTTGCGCTACAATGGCACCCCGTCTGCACGAGCAACCTCCGCGGAGACATTACTTTTCACGAGCCTTCGTATTATTCTCTTTAAGTTTCCTCTTCTTTTCGCATTTCCTGATTAAAATGTTGCATTTAAATTTGATTCTGAAATGTTAACTCCTACGTCAAATTAAACGTAAATTATTACTATGTGCGACTGTCAGTGCTGCGATAGAATTATCGTGTCTCCACATTCATCATTGTGTCGAGATTATCTCATACTCAGTGTTGACACTGAAAGAATAAAGTGCGCAATCCGCGAGATAAGAGCAACCAGCTGCTGTCATATCTGTAACACAGGAGGACGAGTATAGTCATATCTATCAGCCAAGAACATGCGTACATATAGAGGAGATACCTAAAATGTTTGGACAAAGTCAGGACTGAGTCCTTCAATTGAAAAAAGCATGAAATTTCATAAAAAATGTGTCCTCAAATATCTAGTTTAGGCCCTAAGCTCTCTGGACCATAATTCTATTTCTATGTGAAGGAACACTTAAAGTCCATAGTGTATTTAGCTCCAATTTCAGGTGAAGACACTTCACTAACGCACTTTTATGTCTGTAAAACCGTTTTCAACTCTCATGGGGTTTTTGAAAATTGCGACTTTCCATTATAAAATATTCCCATACTTGCATTGATTCAGATGCAGGACATTTCCCCACTTTTCAGAGTTCATAAAATTTAAGCTCTCTTAATCTATCATCTTTTTAAATATCAATATGCAGTTTATGTCTAGCTCTTCCAAACTCTCCCTTCTTTTCGGGTTATCGCGTAAAAATCTTGTAAGCATTTGTTAAGTGCACTTTCAGAATATGCAGAACCTGACAAGAAACATTAAAATTGAAGCCAACGAAGAAACATAACTGATATTCCTTACAATAATGGTTGTTCCAATTTTAATATGTAATTTTGCAAAACTCAGAATGAACAGAACTCATAAATGGAGAACAGAAGTAACGTAGGTAAATTTCCTGAGAAGTTACAGTTTTATCGATAACACACTCAATCAGAACAGAACGGAACATATGCAACCTTGGTAATAAAGGGAAGCACCGGAAAAGAAACTGGAATGGTTATGCTTTAAGAATGAAAGATTATCGACTGCCATTTGGAACATGTTTCTACAACACAAACTTACTAGTGAAAAATTAATTCGTCCTCAACGTAGATGAATTGGTTTATTTGAAGCTGGAGGAGGCCAAAATGCCGAATTCTTGAGACTGAAGGTGACAATGACTCTTATCTTTCCGATTCGAGTTTCATGTCTGTCCAAATTTACTGAATAACAGAAACATATTCGCGGAGTAAAACGCGCTATCAAGATTTGTATTATGTAATTTTCTCCACTGTACTGTTTACTGGCACTAATTCAGGCCCAAATATTTTTCTTAACACCCTGTTCTAAACACCAAACAAACAAACTCCGTGGCCTTAGTCCGCACGCGAACTATACCGACAGAGCGGCCGCCGCCGGTCGGCGAAGTTAGTGCCAACTTTGCGGATAGAGGGGTGTCACGTGGTCAGCGCAACGGTTCCCCACAGCCGTTAATCTCTGTTTTCTAGACCTGGAGCCGCTACTTTTTTCATTCAAGTAGCTCCTCAATTGACCTCACGAGG
>Ga0123352_10009051_pt1 | contig 15553 bp, 20 predicted proteins | sample TergutLab28metaG_FD_89700 | JGI IMG/M metagenome (GOLD analysis project Ga0123352, IMG submission 89700) | Labiotermes labralis P1 segment gut microbial communities from Petit-Saut dam, French Guiana - Lab288 P1 | ecosystem: Host-associated > Arthropoda: Insects > Digestive system > Gut ... | reverse complement strand
TTCTTCCAGTCTGGGTAAAGGTTCTGGGAAGGTATAATAAGTATAGCGACTACTTTACAGGCTGGACAACCAAAGAATCATACAGGGTGCAGAAGGGGCAAGAAGATTTATTTTTTTTTTGGGGGGGGGGAGGATGGGGTGTAAAGTAACTGGGACATGAAGCTGGTCACTTACCTGCGTCTAGTGTTGAAGTTAAGAATGTTCGGCTATACCTTTAATCCCTCCTATATCTTAATCTTTATCATCTGGACTTTAAATCACAGTGTAGGTGCTGATGGCAAGAGTTATGTTTGTAATATGTTTTCTTTTGGGTAATTCCCCAGTGTCACAGTGCTAATAGCCGACGTTTCGGAACCCTCTATCAGTTCCATCTTCATAGGCAGGTGGATGAAGTATGACAGGAGATGGGATGTGTGGTGTATATATCCCCTGTCATACTTCATCCACCTGCCTATGAAGATGGAACTGATAGAGGGTTCCGAAACGTCGGCTGTTAGCACTGTGACGCTGGGGAATTACCCAAAAGAAAACATATTACATATAGAACACGGTGAAAGCTTAAAATCAAGAAGAGTTATGTTTGTTTTTAAATGCCCATGTCTGCACCTGCAAGGGGCAACATTTTCCTTTTCATCTGTAATCAGAGATAAATTGAATGGTACATACATGTCGTGTTTGGCTATTGAAGTTTAATGGTGTGTTTTGGAATTACAGTTCATAGATGGTGGTGGTGGTAACCTTGGATGTATCATAGTACATATAAAAATAATTACACCCTGTGCAATGTCTGCTTCTGTACCACAGCTCGAACAGACCAACTTGTGAAGCATGAAGATGGCAGTGTCTTCACTGTCGAGCCACAACACAGGCGGGATCTTTGTATGCTGGTATTAAAGTTAGTTCAGGTAAAGCTGTTTCTTAGATCCTGCTACATGTATAGTTAAATTTAGATATTATCTTTATAGTTTTGACATATAATTAATTATATAGTTTGAAATGTATTCTTTGTGAAGCTACTTTAACATGGTAAATTGTTTTGTTATGTTTATGTTTATGTCTAAACATGGCTTTTTATGTGTCGTACTGTGGGCATCTTTTTTTATGAACCTTCATGTGTTTCTGTGGTTAGGACCTGTAAGTGGTGTGTTGTTTGTTGCATTAAATGAAACTTCTTATGTTTCTGTCTTTACTACCATCACTAAGTGGCATGCCATGTGCTATTTGCTGCATTATGTAAACTTTTACATGTGTCTTGTGTTCAGCACCAACAAGTGGTGCACAATGTGCTGTGTGCAGAATTAGATGAACATCTTACCAACGGTTCATAAGAAGGCTCTATCTGTTCTGGAATGTCTTGGCAGAAGCAGTAGGAGGCTGCCTTTAATTGTGCTTTGTAATATTGTTGTGCACTCATTCATATTTCTGAAGTATTCAACTCTTAAGAGTTAATTATATACTAGATACATAGAATGGAAAGTAGAAACAACAAAGGCATGCATAATTTTGGTGGAGAAACTTCCAAGAAAGTGGCCATATGACCGAAAAAGTAGGACATAGAGGGTAATATTGCAGCTTGTCTCACAGAGACAGTTTTAAGTGTTTGATGTTGTTTGACATGACACGGATTTGCCCGTTTTCTGGCTTCAGTGTTAACAGTCTTTCAGGTTTGTTTATTTCTGTCAGGAATTTTTTGCCAGTGATCAGTATTACGTTTACAGGTAAAGTAAGTGTAGATGAAGGTTAAGTTATATGGGGTATTGCACCATGTTGACTGGTAAATGTATGGGTATAGTGCCTTTGCAACATCAGTTCCTGTTGAACAGTTTCATGGTGTAACATCCCAGAAGACTTGAATCTTGATCAACACCATGGTGAGAGCCTCACATCTTGCAAAGTAATCTTAATATTTGCAGTGTCCAGATTTAGAACTGAATGAACTGCGGGCAATAATGTCATCAGGCAAATATGCTTTGCTAACTGCTCATGTGCAGAACTTTGACAAGAAGTTAGTGGAAATTCTACAGAAAGGTGTTAGCAGTGTTCTTGACCTCATACAGAGTTTGAGGCGTTTAATGGTTGAACCTTCACATATGGTTCCAGCAATTGTACACAAAAGCAGTGTCATTGGTAAGTATTTTGGGTACAGATTGTACAGATGTTCATGTTATTTGCCCTGCTAAGTACACATACACCCACACACACACCCACCCACCCACACACACACACACACACACACACTCACACACCCACACACACACACACCCATACCCATGCACACACACACACACACCCCTGCACACATGCACACACACACACCCATGCACACACACACACACTCACACACACACACACCCATGCACACCCACACACTCATGCACACACATATGACCATTGAAGTTATTAAGACATTTTTTGTCTGTTACATTTTATAGCATGAAAGTCTGCATGCAAGTTTTTTTTTTTATTCATGTCTTCTGGCATATGATGCTGTGTTTTTGGATAAGTGGTTCCTGCAATTCCAAAGCTGCAGTCCAATTTTTAGGAAGCACTTACCCTAAGACACGTATCCCAGAAGACCTGAGACGTCAGCTATAAAACTCTGAGAACCTAAAATCCTGTAAATTTACCTTTCAATCTCCTGTTATTTAGATAGACTGTCCAACAAATACAAAATGTGGGTGTGGGCTTCCGCTGAACGCCAATACTCACTGTGTTCGTATTATTGTGTAACAATGCTGATTGTACTAACATACTCATGGAACAGTGTCCTTCTTGAGAAACTAACAGGTGCTTTGCTAATTAAGAAATTCCCTGCATTTTATGGAACCAAGAGGATCATTACATTGTCTGTAACAGCCTGTCACATGTCTATATCCTGAGCCAGATGATTCCAGTCTACATGTCTTCTACACATGCTCTTTCCAACACCAGGTTCATTATCCTTCCGTCTATGGCTGATGTCTTCCAAGTGCTGAATTTCAGGCTTCTGCTGCAGTGGATATGAGATCTTTGCTCTTCTGGTATGTTATGTGGCATGTATTGGTAGTTATGTATCAATGTTCGTGAGAACCTATCGGTTGCAGCCTCAAGGGACTCAGTAGGTCATCTCAACATTGGTAAATAACTACCAGTTTGTTCCATGTAACATCCCAGTTGAGCGAGGATCTCGTCTTCCAAGTGGTATCTTTCCATCATGATTCCTGCCAAAATCATGTATACTTTTCTTCTCTATACAAGACACATGCCCAACCCATCGTATCCTCCTCAGTTTTATCCCCACAATAATGTATGCAGTACAGATCATGAAGCTCCTCATTATGCAGTCTCCTCCAGTCTACTGTAACCTCTTCCCTCTTAGAACAAAATAGCTTCCTCAGTGCCCTATTCTCAGACACTTGTAGCCATTTTTCTTTGCATGACGTGAGAGGCCAAGTTTCACACCCGTATAAAACAACAGACAAAGGTATATTTCTGTATATTTTAATCTTTATGATGCACATTATACTATGCAAATGCAGTTGTTTAAATACTTTTATGTGTACAGTAAGTCAACACTTTCAACTCAAATAGAAGAAAAAATTTTTATTTTTTCAGGCTTGTACATACGGAGGATTATGGTGCTTTTTGACAAACTGTCATTTTCTCAAGTTGTTGGAATTTTTCAAGCATTCAAGCTGTACTATGAAAGGAGTATTTCCAAGCCACGACTTGCAGCAGATACCTCAGAAGAGTCCGAAGAGGCCGGAAGTGACATGGAATGTAGTTTGTGTGTAAATGAACCTTCAAAACAAATTCTTGAAAAAGAATTGCCAAGGTAATGCGCACTGAAAAGCACAGTGGATACTTTGTAATTAACATCTTTTTTTGTGTAGATAATATACTTGATATTCATTAAAATTGAATCTGTGCTTAAGAAGTTAATAATTTCATAACCTGTGTAAATTCTGACAAATGTGTGATTCTGTAATTGTTTATTGACATTTTGACCTAATTAAGTATTTTTGTATGAGTGAGTAAGTATAGTAACTGACAGGCAAAAGTTGCAAGGGAGGTCCTGAATAAACAGGATATTTCATTTTTAAAAATAATCAAGCAACTGTCTGGTCACAGAGGAAACAGACAGCAGCAGACATGTGGCAAGTTTTGTATGTGTTTGTGTGTACTGAGCATTTTCTATTAATTAGTCAGTATTGTAACAAATAGGCCCTGGGTCTAACAAATAACAATGTTTATTGACACTAAAGATACAATAATTAAAGCAGTAATGAATACAGAACACTGCAGCAGAATCTCACATGTTGCTTTCAACAGATAATTCTTTTCTCCTACATCCCGTTATCTGGGCTTCTAGCCCTGACCCTGGTCTCGAGCACAGTACTTCACTAACACCGCACTATGCAATCCCAGTGAACACTCGCAATCCACCTTTGCTCTGCCGTGATCACTCGCACACCACTATGCCACATGCTGTCTCGCTTGTGAGCAGTAGAATCCCTCACTATCTGCTGGACGCTTGCTATCTCACCGTGAGGAGACTCCCTCGTTATACACTGTACTATTGCTGTGTCTCTGTAAGGAGACTGTTGATCCTCCTCTGAACGCTGGTATTATATAGTGCTGTCTAGTTTCTTGAGAATTTCACACTCTTCCAGACGACACTATCTGTCTCTTTCTGTCGAAGGCACGAGAATTCTGATGGTCTGTCCCTTTAACTCGAAGGCACTGGCATAGCGGAAGCTGTGATGTCAGAGGCTTCACAGGTTGTCTTACTGCTAGGTGCTGCTGCTCCCTGTTACAATATTATTTCCAACAAAAAGACGCATTTTAATAATAAAAATTTTGAAACAAAACGTGACATGTTTTGTTGCTGTGAAGGTTAATTATTAACAAAATGGAACATGTTGGGTTTTGTATAAATGTTACTGTTGTTAAAATGCGTGCTTTTGTTCGAATAATGTTGATTTACATATGTAAAGTATTTGCCAGCAGTCTACAGAAATTAACTGATTTAAGTTCTAAACTTGCCATATGCAGTTGTGCAGAATATTCTGTAGAGTGCTTTTAGTTACAATTAGACTTGACAGTATGGTGATCATGTTTAATGTCTGATTGCGTTCACTGATGAGACAACTTGTCTTAACAAACTGGAGTATTTTCAAGTTAGTTATGAGCACAGTGGGGATAGTCATTAGGTAGGTGTGCTTGGTGCTATCAGAGCTTGAATAGGCCTGTATTATTTCAAATGGTCACTGCATGCATGAAGGATGTCTAAAAGTTACTTCACCAAGATCATACATATGTTCCAGTGTAAGTTCTTCATTTAAAACCAACCACCATCACAAAATGACAGTGTGGTTGTACAGAAATTTTTCACACTGTTTTTCAACATGTTCAATGCACATTTCACATCTCCTAAACACTGGTTCCTAGATAATTAATAGGAAACTGTTTTTAGTTCCATTTCTGCACATGTAGCAGGCAAAGCATGCAAAGTAGACATTGGTGTCCATGCACATTGGAGCTGTCTAATCGTAACTACATTGAAGCAGCAGTTGTTTTAAAACTGCGCAATTCATTGGCGTGTTTTGAACTGCATGAGCTGACCTGAAGATACCCCACAGAAACTGAAGTATCTCTGTTCAGAACTTTGTGTGTCACAACATTTTTTTTCTCCTCTTCCTCCTGTAGTAGATTCATTATTCCCATTCAGGGTGGGCACACTGAATTGTAACTTGTTTCAGTATTACACATATACTTGTGAGATTGAAGTGTTTTATTGTTAAAAGTAGAACAGAAAGGTCTGTTATATTCCAGTATTACAAAATATTAATACCGGTGTGTCATTACGCATCAAATCTTGCACCGTTTTTTTTGTTTTTTTGCATGAGACTGGAGGGTTCTTCCTATGCTGAAATCTGAACTTGTACATAATTTTAAATAATGTTCCATGTTGCTGTGTCATGTCAATTGTGTGTGTGTGTGTGCGCACACACTTCTGTATTCAGACTTATATGTGTTTCATTATTATACAAGATTAGCCCTGTTTGCATCCTACATTGGGAATAAGGGAGGGGAAGTAACAGGTGACTCAAGAAAAGTTCATAAAGTGGACTATCTAAAGGAAGTCATCCCGTTGTGTTATAAAGAATTTAACTTTATTTATTGTAATCTTACAATATGTGTTCCGTCAACACAACAACATTAGAAATTAATGTATTACTGCAACATGTTTCGACTCAGGAGAGTCATCGTCAGGCTGATTATTTAAGAACCATTAAATGCATTACCCTTTACAGTATTATACATGTAACTATTGCTTTAGGGATCCCATATGCATTACATTGAGTGAGTATAAAATCTGGTTTTGTTACTAATTTAGGTAGGAGTAAACTATGCGCAGCTGTGGTTGTGGTTATAGCTGCCGTTTTTCGTCTAGCCCGTACTTCTCAGAAGGGAGGTGGGGTGTATTCCTCCTTTCTGTCTATTCTTCTGCATTTCTTATTGGTGCAGATCTATGTTACTTCCTCTAGTTTTCTCGGGGTTGTTGGTTGGGTCCCTTGGAGCGGTGGTGGGTAGGGTTGGGCTCCTGTCCCTTTTGTAGTGTACCCTCCTTCGTGCCGGGCGGATGGTTTCACACGTTAAAGTTAAATTCATAAAGTGGAGCTTAATGATATTTACTCCTCACCAGATATCTGATAGCATCAAGATTATGAGGTGGGCAGGGCATGTGGCTTGTATGGGGAAGAAGGGAAATGCATATGGGGTTCTGGTGGGGAAATCTGAAGGAAAGAGACCACTTTGAAGAACTAGGCCTAGCTCAAAGGTTCATATTAGAATGGATCTTAAAAAAAAGTAGGTTGGGAGGACATGGACTGGATTAATCTGGCCCAGGATAGGAACAAATGGTTTGCTGTTTGAACACAGTAATGAAACTTTGGGTTTGATAAAGTATGGTGAATTTCTTGACTAACTGAGGAACTGTCATCTCCTGAAAAAGGGCTCGGCTATGTGTAGTTCGTTAGGTTGTAAATTTCTCTACTTGTTTGCTTCTTGCTTCTGTGCTTGCTTGCTGGTTAGTTTGCTCCTAAGCACACTGCATAGCAGTTCCCCCCCCCAAGTTGCCGTCACTGTGTGCAGACAGGACTGAGACCATATAATAATGGTAGAATGGGGCAGACTCACTAAGCCCTTTATTCACTGAGTGTTCTTCCCTGTGTCCTGTTATGTAGTTCATTACTTTACAGTCTGGCTGTTGGTGACAGTGGCAGTTCAAACCCCGAAAGAGTCTGCTGGTCCAGGAGACAGGCTGAACTGTTCATTGCCCAGCAGTCATCCTTGATGCAGACCAATGAAATGGCAGCACTTTCACCACCAGAACTACAGGAGCGAATCAAAGAGCTGCTGAGAGCCAATCCGGAATATGCTGAAGCAGTTTGTGTTCACTTTTTTATTCTTCTTTTCCTTTAATATAAATTGGAAGTCTGTGAGGCCACTCTGTTTTTGTGTCTTGAGAGACCAAATTAATGTTCTTCTTCTTTATTAAAATAGTTCGTTAAGCTTATCCATGCACTAAATACATTAATCAACAAAATTGTGTGACAGGATTTAAAGAAGAAGAATGTCAATTGTATGCAGACAAGTGGTACTGAACCCCTGCTACAACCCTGTGCTATTCTTTGAAGCCTTATGCCCTAGTTATCTGAAATGTATTTCACACTATAAGCATGCTTGTGATCAACTCACAGTTAGGTAGAATATTTTTGGCCTGTACTTAAATGCATGTGTTCATAGGTTTTGGCTATGTCACAGGGCACATACTTCTTTGAAAGAAGATTTTGCTCTAAAAGAATACACTTGCTTTCTCATATTTGGTGGTTAAGCTTTGTAACACGTTGAAAGCAAGGTGGACTGTGCCTGAGTGCCACCAGAATGCTCTGTATGCATACACTTCCCAAATCCCTGACATTTAGCTTAGCTTAGTTTAGCGTAGCGGTCATAGTGTGCATTGTTCATTATCATCGTAATATAGTCTGTGAAGAATACAGATTTGTGTGTCCCCTTACTGTGCCTGCTCTGTCATTTCATGTCCCTTAAGTGCAAATATTCTGCTCTCTGCCTCATATCGAAACATTCACAAGCTCTGTTCTCCTCTCACACCCGTACAGCACAACAACAGGTACTGTATGTACATCTGATGTAAGACTCAAAATGAACACTTACAGATATTGTGTATGATGCAGGGAGAAACAAATATATACAGACATTTTGGTTGAAGGCAAAAGTAGCCTATTGGAATACCAAAGCATAGTTTGGAAGATGAGTTTAACCTTTTGGCGCCGGAATTATTTTTTTAATTTTAGCACCCCCTGTGTATAAAATGTGAATAATACAGGAACCAAATACGTTAGAATTATGAAACAAACTGCATTTAAAAAAAAAAAACCGGAGAGTATATACCGTGTTTAAAATATTCAGTACGTATATTTGTTGAATAAATATATAAAATGCAACTTTAGAGGTTAGCGGTGCGGTACGACCACTATAGTTGACATTAGGCGTCTAAAGGTTAAATTGTCACTGGTTAATGGGTTGTGAGATTTTTGAATGGGTTGGAGCAGCTCAGAAGAGGTCAGTGTCAGGGCTTTGGTTGTAACAGCAATGAACCTTCGCATTCTGAACTAAAAAAGGCAGGAAGTTTATGCTAATAGGAGAACAACTGTTAGTTGGTCAGGGAAGATGTAAGAAGGTGTTTGTTTACATATTGAAACTGGTGTTCTACAAAGCACACAGAATTAGTATATAGCTTCAATGTGTTGTAAATCTTTCCTAAGAACATTTTTTATTTCAGAAATTGGTGTGTTATTCATAATACTTACAATTTTATGGTGTAGAAATAAATGCATTACCTACTGCATTGTTCATTACATCATGTAAATGTAATACATTCCGCTCTTGGTTTGTGCAGCATTACCTCAGCTACCTTAACTGCTTGCGTGTGAAGGAGTTCTGCGGAGCCAGTGACAGTTTGTTCCATTGCTTTGACAGAAACTCATTCATTTCAGACAGCAAAGGCAACAACCAAGATGAGAAGAGCAGAGGGTTTCGCTATGCTGCTTTGAACTTGGCAGTGCTTCACGCACAGTTCGGACATAAGTGAGTTGCTGTAGGTTTTGTAGGATGTTGTACTACTGTGATTGTAACAGTTGTACTGATCAACTTAGGGTGTGCTGTAGTAATCTATGATAAGTGTACTGATCAACTTAGGGTGTGCTGTAGTAATCTATGATAAGTGTAATGATCAACTTAGGGTGTCCTGTAGTAATCTATGGTAAGTATAATGATAAACTTAGGGTGTGCTATAGTAATCTGTAGTAAGTGTAATGATGAAATTAGGGTATGCTGTAGTAATCAGTGTTAAGTGTAGTGATCAACCTAGGGTGTACTGTAGTAATCTGTGATAGATTTAGGTTGTGCTGTAGTAATCTGTGGTAAGTGTAAGGATCAACTTAGGATGTGCTGTAGTAATCTGTGGTAAGTGTAATGATGAAATTTGGGTATGCTGTAGTAATCTGTGGTAAATGTACTGATTCACTTACGGTGCGCTGTAGTAATCTGTGTTAAGTGTAATGAAGAACTTAGGGTGCAATGTAGTAATCTTTAGTAAATAGTTTACAGTTTGCATTATTTTATTTGTGAACTGTTTCAGGAAGGAAGCCCTGCATGCACTAAAAGAAGCCATCATGACATCCCATGAAGCCAATGACAATGTTTGTCTTCAACATGCATTGGCATGGTTGTACAAGTTGAGTGATGACAATAAGGTGTGTTTATCTTGTCAGTTCTTTATAAGAGACGTTAAATTATTGTGTAAGGCTTGAGATTTTCACTACACTGAAGATTCTTGCTGTCATCGTCTTTTGTTCTGATTCCTTCCAGTCTGGTAGGTTGGTGCTGGTGTTTTGTAGGAACATACTGCCTTCATGTTCAGGCTCAATTCTGGACTGAAGATGGAGACTGTATGCTTCTGACATTAGTGCCGAGCTACCAGAATGTGTGTAGTACAAATGTGAGAAATCTGTCTATGTAATGCATAAGTTGTTCTCATTACAGGAAATGTTGATGGAAAGATCAATATCAAGGAGCGGTGATCTGAGCCTCAGCTATCTCACTTCACTTGGTATCCAGTCATTTGCACAATATGCTGGGGTCACAGGTGGAAAACCAGCCCTTGTTTTTGATGTAAGTCATAGCTATGTGTATGACAGTTTAGCAAGGTTTGAAGTACACTGCAGTAGATGTGATAACTAAGTTCTGCCCCCTCTCACATGCTGCTATTTGATGTTCCTGATGTTTGGTGAAGCAGTAGAGTGCCTAGGTGTGGGATGGATGATCCAGGGTTTGATTCCTGGCAGGGGCAAGAGATTTTCTGCTCCAAAAGCATGCTTGGAATGGCTCAGGCCCATCCAGCCTCCTGTTCAGTGGGTACAGGGGGTTCTTTATGCATAAGTAAAATGAGCAGGGTGTGAACCGGCCCGGTTGCACCCGTCTAGTGCCAAGGTCAAGAATAGGTGGAACTATACCTCTTTTCCACCCATATGCATTCATGGCATGCACAGGGACTACTGTCCCTTTATCTCTTCATTTACCTGCCTTCAATCTGGATATCAGAATGACCCAGAACTGTACATAACATTCTGCATGCTGTATTGTTATCCCTGTTTCGTCTGAATTGCTTAGCACTTTGCTTTGAATTAATTTCACTTTCTTTCTTTGGAAGTAATTTGGACTCTACAGGTTTGGCATCTTTTATGCAGAATGCGTGGTAGTTGGGGGTTTTTGGATAAGGGGGTTTTATGTAATTTGGAGTATCATTCTTAACATACATTAAAACACAGTTAATAAATAAAAGAATTCAGTCACAGTTAAGCCTCCTCAGTGATGGTATGTAATGTCAGTTATTGACAGTTACAAGATGTCACCTGAGGAGATACAATCAGGAACATCTGGTGGAGGTGGGTGAGCTGATGGAGTTATGTGGCACTTCTTGTCAATTTATACTGGAACATAGCCAATTTTTAGAATGTTCTGCTAAACTCCAGTGCCAGGTAAAGGGTGTCATACCTGTAGTTACTCAGTTTCTCGTACTTTATTAACCTGTCTGTACACATTAATTGGCATGCCCTCAGTTCACGTAATTCTGTTACAGTTGTTGATGAAGAGTGACGTACTGAACTGCCAGCATTCCATGATTGACCTCATGACAAACAGTTACGCTCAGAAAGCAGCCTTATGGTGTCTGTATGGTAAAACAGAAATGTCTTCTCTCTCAAGTCAGTTACTACTGCATCTCAATACTTCAAATCCAACGCAGGGGGTTCAGTCATATAATGGTGAAGGCACTTGCCAGGCAATCTGCAACATTGCAAATATACTTACTGAAGAGGTATGTTGCATGTATGGTCTATGTGTGGATGGACTGCTGCTTCAGATTGTTGGAAATGCTTTGTTGTGTGACATAAAAACAAGTAGCCAGGATAGAGGATAAGGCCTGTTGCAGGATAGTGTCTGGTTATAAGCTGTTGTGAACACTGTAATGAACCTTCTGGTTGAGAGAGTTGAGGATCATACAGCAGTGTTATAGAGGTTTCAAGTCTTCTGAGATGTTACACTGTCATCCTTTGAAAGACTTGAATCTTCAACCTTGGTGTTCCATTAAGGGCATGGAATTTTTTAACCTTTTGGCACCAGAATTATTTTTTTAATTTTAGCACACCCTGTATATAAAATGTGAATAATACGGGAACCAAATATGTTAGAATTATGAAATAAACTGCATTTTGAAGAGAAAAAATGGAGATTATATACCATGTTTAAAATATTCAGTACCTTTATTTGTTGAATAAATATATAAAATGCAACTTTAGAGGTTAGCGGTGCGGTACGACCACTATAGTTGACATTAGGCGTCAAAAGGTTAACTAGCTGACAAACTATTAGCTTCTCATGGTCCATGGAGTTGGTTACTTTTGTACAGTGGTAGACTTTTGTACAGCAGTCGACTTTTGTACAGCGGTTGACTTTTGTTTCAGGGCGAGTATCACCTTGCCACTCAAATTTTTGTAAATGCAAGGGAGAGGTTTCCACATGAACCAATATCCCATGCATGGATTTTCTGCGAACAGATACTCTGCTTTACTAAAGCTATGTATCATGGGAAATGGCAGGAAGCAGGACACGCAGTGGCACGCCTGGCAGCCATCAATAAATGGGAAAGTAAACTCAGGTATTTCAGGATAAGGAGCGGAGCACCTGGAGTTTTGGGTGATATCCATTGCTTTTGTCACTGAGATTTTGTGAAGGGAATGTCAGGTCATGCATGGAGAGGACACTTACTATTGCAGGGTGGAAACAGACCCAGAGGATCAGAATTACCATGAGAGACAAATGTTTGTGAGATTTGAAGTTCTCACAGTTGTGAGTGTTCAGATTTTGACCTTCTTGGTTGTGACACCTTGTACTGTGTTGCATTACATTATGTCCCAGAGGTCAGTGAATTCAGTTTCATGGTGTATTCTGAATTGTGCTAGTTAAGCTGCTGTTTGTACATGGTGTTTATACTTGCTAGTCTGCAGGTGTTTGTAATCTGGTTTATGCTCTCTTGACCATCTGGTCAGGAATATTTTCACCTCCTGCTAGCCACTCTTGATTGAGACAGTTTCCTGTTGCCTCCAGTTTCAGTAAATACTGTAATCAACCAAACTTAAGATGACTCTGCATTTAAAACAACCCACATTCAAAACCTTAAATTTCCAGAAGGGAAGTAACTATACAAAACATGTTTAATGCTGTGTGCAATGATAAGGCATTCCCATAATTTCAGATTATTAATTAGGAAAAATTCTTGCCTTATGTTCAGGTAAATAGTCTATAATAAATTTTGGTTGCATCTGTAGTGATAAGTCAGGGGTTTTAGATAAAATTTATTGTCTGTTCAAAAATATTTCACACTTCTCAGTGGTAAGATGGTCATGTTTTGTTAAAGCTTCTAGGGCTGCAACAAGCATGCTGGTCTGGAGAGTTAAATTTGTTTAATTTATAATTTGAACATCTGAGAGGACAGTCTGAAATTACTTACTTTGAGTAATGAAAGATATTGTAGTAGCATGTGGCAAATTCCAGAAGCAAGCAAGTACAAGTACATATGTTTGTGTCTTCATACACTCTGAATTGCAGTTAATGTATGTGTATTTGCATGCATACCTTTTTGTATGTCATCTTGTATTCACACATAAGTATGAGGACAGTACTTTATCTGACAGTTTGCATCTGGCCTTTACTGAGACTGTTGAATGTGATGGCAGGCTGTGCAGCGTTCACTGCTATTCCAGTTTGCAGTGAATCAGGGTCCATACGTTTTAGTTTAGTGTGTTGCAGTTAATATATGATTGTTACTCACCATATACAAAGAAAGTGCTGGAAGTGTTTTGCTTACACAGACACCTGTGACATCTACCAAGCAAGTTGTTGCATTTCAGAGTTCTGCTGGGTTTTATAAGCTATGCAATATGTGCCCAGTAACAGCTGTCAAATAAAATAATGCCCCTTTATATGTGTGTGCCCATTCACACAAGTGTTTTTGCAACGTACATCATTGTAAGTGTTCTGTAGTGTATGTGGTAGTTACAGTCACAGTTGCCTTTGCTAAGAGAATTAGATTTAAAACCTTTTGTATAAAATTGTGTTAACCAAAATTTGCGTAAGTTAGAATCGTATTGTTTTATGTCTGAGTATGCTGCTACATGTGTATGAGCTCACAATGAGGCATTGTGTTTCATTGATACAGGAAAGCTGAACTGTTGGTTGCAATGGGCAACTACCCTGGGGCAGCAGTGTATGTGCATAGTGTTCTGGATTACTTTCGACATCGATCAGAGACTGAATGTGTGTGCCCATCACTGCGTGTGAGAGCTTTAATTCTTGCAGCCGAACTTCAGAGTTCTTGTGCGAGTGCCACCAGTGCGTCAGCTGGTGCCATCTCACTTCTCACCACAGCACTGGCTCTGGCACAGTTGCATTATTTGGATTATCTGGCTGCTATTGTGGCCCTGCATTTAGCAAACTTGCAGGTATGCAACAATGGAACAAGAAGTGTAAAACAGTAAGGTAGCAAACACTCTGCTGTCAAGAACTTCGTTCCAACGAATTGTATATATATATATATATATATATATATATGGCACGTGGAGAACCATTGGTACACACCAGACATCCACATAGTCATTGTTGACATTAAAGTATTTGTCCCACTGCTGCACTAAAGCCTGTATCCTTCTGCAGCAGAAGGCAGTGTTGAGTGTGGCAGAATGCTTGATATCAGTGTCTTTTGCCACCACTGGCCAGCCGGTTGCTTCTTATGGGGTCCAGAGAGACAGACAGTGTGCTGCATACTGCACTGGGTGTGAAGCTATGGCTAGGAGGTTAGTGACCACCATCCCCTCAGTCCTGATCTCTTGCTCTGTCATTGGCACATCTTTGTTATACCGTGCTGACTGGTAAATAGTTGTGAGTTTTGAGGTGTTCAAAGTGGTACAGCTGAGGGTTCAGTTCTATGACACTCGTGCATAGGATGATCAGATACTGTCCTTTCAAGGCAGCATAATATTCTCTGGTTCAAGGGTTGGATTCTTCTTGGATTTCAATCTTTAAAGATGAGGATAATCTGTTGCCGTGAAACAATGGTGTTCAGTTAGTGATGCAGTGTCAACCGAGAAGTATGAATCTTAGTAGACAATGAATGACATTATTGAATATCATAGTGCCTTCATCATCAAGGTCAAGCAGTCCAAGAAGAGTCGTCAGTAGCTATTAACCAGGTGACATGGCAAAACAACCCAACAGGTGATCTGCAGCAACACTTATGTCCAAACCTCCAATCTCATAACAAGTTGCTTGTTTCTTGTCAGTTGCAGATGGGTTTACCTTCGCAAGCATTGAAGCTAACTGATCAGTCCCTTCTAATAATTCTCTCTCATGGTGGCGCTTACAATCAAGGGAGAGCATTACTTCTGTTTGCTAAATGTAAAGTTGCAGCAGCTGCTGGGCAGCCTCCTGATGTCAGGAAGAAAGCATTCAATGAAGCTATTTGTTTGCTTAATAAAGTGAAGATCAGTTTTCAGAAGACTGAAGCGTACTACAGAGTGAAAGATGTGCTTTATCTGCAGGTAAAATCATTACTGAGAGATTCTTTAAGAATTTTAGTTTAACTTTCATATTCTGCCTTCAGCAGAGATGGAATTGACTTCTGAAACCAGGTACCATATGTAACTGAATGTAAGGTGACAGTTTTATTCGAATTCTTCATCATAAAAATGGTGGGGTTTCCTTTTAATCATACACAGAATTCAACATGTTCAGTTCGTGTGTTTTCCCAGAGATTGAAGATTGTGGGGGGGGGGGGGGGGCTACTTTCCGTGCTGGGTTGTTTTTTTTTGGTAAAATTGGGGGGGGCGCCCTTTTAAGGAGGAAAGGTCAAAAAAATAAAAGCAAAAGGCAT
>Ga0123352_10009050_pt1 | contig 15555 bp, 9 predicted proteins | sample TergutLab28metaG_FD_89700 | JGI IMG/M metagenome (GOLD analysis project Ga0123352, IMG submission 89700) | Labiotermes labralis P1 segment gut microbial communities from Petit-Saut dam, French Guiana - Lab288 P1 | ecosystem: Host-associated > Arthropoda: Insects > Digestive system > Gut ... | reverse complement strand
CATGGGCACCATTTGACCCTAGCACGATTACATAAGGCCGATACGTACGACATCCGGCAGAGAAGTCGCACAGTTTTTAATATTTGCTTTATTTCAATCCAAAAATTGTCAAATCCCTTGAAAATTCAGACAGTTTGTGTGTAATTAAGGTTTTCACACTACTCTTGTCTTTTACAAAGTTTGGTGCAGTTATGTCATTGATAAATTATAACTGACATCTAATAAATATGCGAGAAAAGAAATAAACGGTAGTATTTGACGTATGCAAAACGAACTTGCGTATGCTTTCGAATTTTTTATATTATTCACTCCGCGAATTATGCTTACAATCAGTCACATTCACAGACAACTGGACATAACAGGAATATAAACAATACAGGAGCGTTAAAACTCCTACGTGTTTCGGCAACGAGGCGCCATCCTCAGGGAATCTCAAATATGAAGGAGTATAAGCACCAATTAATCAATCATGGAGGAAAATGCAAAGTATTAACGCATTGAAAAATATTAAAATTATAAAAGGATCAGTATAAAATTAAAACGTTATTGACATTATGGTGATTATAATTCTGGTGATTTCAAGATGGAAGCCCACTGTCGGTTTAGATTACATGCAGTCCGATACAGACATCTCAGTTCTTCCTGTGCGATCCAAGACGATCTATCTGAAAATTAAGGTAGAACAAGTACGGTTTTCTTAATTTAAGTGTATCGTTTGTAACGTGTCTTAAGAATTTACATATTTGTGATTAATTTTATGGATTAATTTTACATGGAAAATATTACATTATAAAAGAACTGCCGGTCCCTGTGCCGAGATTTGAAGATGGGGACTTCTGAATATGGAGCACAATTCAAAATTTACAAAATATTACAGTAACCTATATTAATTCGACACTTATTCGGTAAAAGTTACTTCCGTCTACGGATAAAGGAAGATCGCACTTTCAAAGTACCACTTTCACAGTAAATCGGAGGGAGTAGCGTAGTCGGTACACTGACTCGTTACAAGATAGACGGTCCTGGGTTTGAACTCAGATGGGGACAAGAAATTTTTCTCTTCTCAGTATTCATCCAGACAGATCTCCAGGGTCACTCAGCCTCTTCTACGATGTGTACCGGAATATGAAGGCATCGGGGCGCGGCGTTGACAACCCAACACCATCTAGCAGGCGTTAAGCATGCGTGGATCTATACCTCTACACCACCCCTGTGCGAGTCACGGCAATTCATATTGAAATAACATCAGCAGGCAGATGCATAATATCTGAAGTTGGCTTTAAAATGTTTACTCGAAACAGATGGGGAAACAAAAAAAAATCTTCTTACCTCCCCTCTGCAGCCCACCACGCTTTGATGTCCACGCCAGAGCTGAAGTTGCAGCTTCTCCTTGCGCTACACACCACACATCGTCATTTTGCTTCATCAGAGTCACATTTGGCGATCCTAAACACGACATTTGCACATGTAACTAACTGAGTTATGTCACATCATAAGCATAATAAGCATGTGTCTGTATTTACATTCAGAGTGTACCAATACTGCTGCACCCTATTCAAATCGATGCGAACCGTATCGTAACATCCAGGAAGCTTCCGGATAACTTGCACGTCCAGTATCATTTCTCACACTGTGTGTAGCAGAACCGTGCTTACTGTAACAATGAAGTCACTGCTATAACCTGTCGTCTACACAAGAACGTCGGTAATATGCCGCTGGATTGCTGACCATGAGGTATGATATACTCGTACTTGGTGTGGTAGACAAGTAATGAGACTCTCAACGCTGTGCACGAACCGACAAAGCTGCTGCCTCCCCCTTCACATTGCAGTTAGGTTAACCCCTGCCGTAGACTCAGTACAAGTTTGAACTTGCTACAGTTGCTACGCGATTGTTGAGAGCGTCTGAAGTGAAGTTGTGTTTGTGAGGTGCCTTACGAAAATGGACCGGCAAATTTTTAGCAAACTTGTGCCATCAAATTTTGTGTAAAGCTTGGCGAATCCGCTACTGTGACTTATGATAAGTTACAAAGGGTTTATGGAGAACATTCCCTATCCAGGGCACAAGTGTTCAGATGGCACAAGTCCTTTTTAGAAGGCCGAGAATAAGTGGAAGATGAACCTCGTAGGGAAGACCTTCAGCCTAAAAAACGGCCGACAATGTGGAAAGAGTGAGGTTTTTTGTGAAGTCAGATCGTCGATTGACGTTGAGAATGATCAGTAGTGAGTTAAATTTGAACCGGTTTACCGTCCATCAAATTTTAACACAGGATTTGGACATGAGGAAAGTGTGCGCCAAGATGGTTCCAAAGAACCTCACGACTGAGCAGAAGGCCAATTGGACGGATGTGTGTCTTGATCTTCTGGACCGCCTTGAGAGGGAGCCAGAATTCTTCAGTCGCATTATCACAGGTGATGAATCATGGATTTTAGAGTACGATCCCGAGACAAAACGCCAAAGTCGGGAGTGGCACACTGCAAACTCTACCGGTCCCAAGGTAGCGAGAATGAGTAAATCCAAAATCAAATCGATGTTCATGTGTTTTTTTTTTTTGACATTCAGGGGATCGTCCACAAGGAATTTGTGCCACCAGGACAAACTGTCAATCAAACTTTTTATCGGGAAATCCTTGAAAGGCTCAGGAAAAGGGTGGCACGTGTGCGACCAGGCATTGCACGCACATGGATGCTGCACCACGACAATGCCCCATGTCACACGGCAGTCACCATCAATGAATTTTTGGCAGAAAAAAGCATTCTTGTGGTTCCTCAGCCCCCCTATTCGCCGGATCTCAGTTCCTGTGACTTCTTTTTATTCCTCCGGCTCAAAAACCACTTGAAGGGGATAACATTGGTTTGTAAACAGAATAAAATTCATGGTTAAAACAAAATCAGTCTCGTTACTTTTCTGCCACACCACGTATCTAGGTCCTCCTTAAAATTTTGAGAACAGAAATGCACGCGGGATCAGTTTCTGGCATCTACACTTAAGTTTCAAATTTGTTTTTTCACCTCAATTGTATTCAACCACAATTTGTCTGTTTTGTATCACAGTTCATTTCACGATGTTCAAGCAACTCCTTTATCAAAATTGGCGTTGAATGCAAGGATTACTAAGTATAAACCTTAAACTGTTCCTTGACATAATGGCGCTCCCGAGAAAACAAAACAATTTTGATCTGTAATTATGTAAGAATTAAAAATTTATCACCTTACTTTGTAGAATAACTCACCTTCGGATGACACAAAATTCTGAACACAAGAAGCAGCAATGTAGGAAATCCTGAAATGATGAAACATTATTTGGAACTTACCAATAATGTACACTTATAGCGAAACTTCAGTATGCAAGTATGCTGTACTACAATATAGTATACAGAACTGCCACAATATATTGTGGTATCGAAGTTTAATATTTTCATAATCATGACACACAACCAAATACACCAAACAATAAATGACTCCCCCTCCCCCCCACACACACACACACACACACACACACACACAATATACACCAGTCCAGTTCCACTTGTGCACTTCTTGCAATATGGCGTATAGTGACGGCAGGAACCGTCTGCACAGACCCAGACACGGTAGAGTGCGTCTGGTTGAGCGGTTTCGGTAGATGATTGAAAGATGTACACATGTACTACTGTTATATAAATTCTAGTTTTCTGCTCGCCCAGACAATAAAACCGAAAAACCTTAAAATAACTTCAATTTCTCTTTTTCCAGTTGATGTAAGTGTATTGCAACACCTTAAGGCAAATGGCACCTCCTGTGGTAGTCAGCTTCATATGTATCAGCCACATTACAACAGGCTCATGTATGGAACTTCATGAATGGACACTGAAATTTGTCATAGCTTCGCTTCTGTTTCATTCAGCTGTTTACACTAGTTACAGATACAAGTAAAACGGTTCCTTTGTACGTCATGAAGGAATATGGAGGGACTGCAGTTATAGGTCCACACAATGGTAACGTTAGCACTAACAAGAGAGGAGTGGCCAGCTTCACGCAACGCCGATTTACTTCCACATTGAATAGGACGCTGGTTGGGCCCGAGAGCCGGTCTGTAGGGTTTGGAGGATTAAACTATTGTCCCTGCTAAGAATCAAACCACTGTTCTTCGGTCACCCAGCCCTAGACTAGTAACTACAGTGACTGCACCATCCAGGGCAACATGGTCGTGTATAAAATTGTTCCGATTGTTCTCACAGTTCTTTACAAATTCCCTCTGGTGGTATGCAAAACATAAAACATGTGTTCTACCCACAGAGTTATGAATGAGACCTGCAGGTGGTCAGGCCAGCGTCAGTGGGGAGACGACATGCGGTTTGTATGAGATCTGGTAATAATAATGTGACAGAAGCGCACCTCATGTTTTACATTTGCGTTTTTGCGTGGGACTTCGGTAATATGCGTAAGATACCATCGGCGTACTCGCCTTTGGACTCGATCTGCGTATATTTAATAGCATTCTAACAAAACCAACACACAAACTGGCATGATCCCAGACGGTTACGGCTTGAATAAGGTTACTGTATGTCTGAAAAAGAGATAGGAGTTTCGAAAAACAACATAAAGGACGTCAGATATCAAGACTGAGCATGAATACATTCCTGGCTATAACTGGAATGATATTAAGTTGTTCTGATTCAGAAATATTATTTTATCTACGTGTCATGTTGTCATTTGAATTCCACATACAAAAATAATTATCGAATATTACGACTAATTCATACGCCGAACTCGGTTTGTTGCGTGATTTAACCTGTCCGTTGTGACAAATACTACAGGAACCCGGACTTCCTGTGTGGTACACAGCATTATGAATTCTCAGTTTAACACTGTGGCACTCGCTTCATCCATTTATTACCAACGTAAACAGCGCGTATGAGAGCACTTGCTCCAGGGCGCTCCAAACATTCCATCACTATTAACTTGTTCCGCATTTCCTTGGTTATCTGCTCCCGCGATAGTCTTGTGGTTCAGTGTACGCACGGTGAAGGTAACTGGTAGTTAACTTTTTGATGTCATTTCACGTGACGTGAAAAACTTATAATACGTAAAGAGCTTATGTTTATCTGCATGCCTCAGGAAGCCGATCCCAGTGGCCGCGCCGTCTAAGGCGTGGGTCTACAGTCGCACGTTTGCTGGGATTGCAGGTTCGAATGCCGCCGAAGAGTTGTGTGTTGTAGGGTAGAGGTCCCTGCGCCGGGCTGATCACTCTTTCAGAGGAGTCTTACCGAGTGTGGTGTGTCTGAGTGTGATTGTGAAGCCTCGATACTGCGGAGGCCCTGACTCACCAGGGACTGGTGTGCAATAGAAAAACAAGTCTCAGGGGGGGTAAATTAATATTATTTCGCAATTTATCTTCCTCACGATGAAAACTAATTTACCTGATTGTCGCATAACCGAAAATACAAACCCTTTGTATTTCCGTCATGGGACAGATGAAACATTGAATTTTACATGATTTTTTTGAGTTCAGGATCGATAAAAATTAGTTTTTCCAGCAATAAGCAAGTAGCGGAGACCACATTATTACTGGATTAGAGGTAGTGTTTAGTTTAGAAAAACAATATTTTATAAACCAATAACCACCAATGTCGTGAAACATAATACGGAACGTGAAATGCGGGTTATAAGTGGAATACAAACATAATTAGATACGAGCCTATCATCGGGCACAATGAAGTTGCACAGCGTATTTACGATAAGGGGAATAAACACACACAACTCACTTGTTTGAATTAATACTTTTCAAGTTATGAAAAAGTACTTAATATTTCACAATAAAACTATATTTTTATACGCACAACCAACAAAAATTCACAAAACCTCAAAAAATATACCTGATTGTGCCATCCTCGTGTACCACAACACAATTCGTATGCAAACTATGGGCCGCAATACCACAGCGATCCTATAGGAATCTGAGATTGGATTCGTAAAGCCTAAAAAGTAATTGAAAGCTACAACAAATAACTGACGGCAAAAAAAAAAGCCTCACTGTGCGCGTCAAAATGTCAGACAGATCCAAGCTATACGAGTATACAGTCACTGGTGCTGGAACATGGACATTTTATGCCTTGCTGAAGAATGCAAGAATTCTTCAGCCGAACTTTGAAAATGAAATGCAACGTGCACTTTCGTGCCCAAAGCTATGTTAGTCTCCGGAAACTTTCGGTTTAGGATGGTTGTGTTGTCATAAGGGACCACAAAAGTTACGTACGGTCCCTACGATTTGCCGACTTCGTCCATACTTTCATCTCTTATTCCACAAGAAACACATTTCCAAAACTGCCTCTCTTCTTGTACTCAGGTTAAAGGAGGGCGGAGGGGAGAGGTGCAAACAGTGAGTGGGTCCAAGAGTAACAGCTCTTCTCAATCCCAGGGACCCAGTAGCTCTTTCTGTCGGACCCATCTCTTTTTCTAACTCAGAACGCGCGTTCCGGACGCCGGAATTGTTGAACATAAACAAGGTTAATTATCACTTCCATTTTTAAAGTTCATATTACCAACAGTAGGCCTTTAATGACAAAACTAATCCTTCGGGTGACATCTGACTGCGTCAAGCCGATAACTGAGTTCCAGAACCTCGATCAACTGTTTTCGATCATGAAATGACACACGGCAAGACACTCTGGTCATCACATGAGCACAATTTTTCCTCTTGAGGATTCGGATCAAAGCAATGGCTTACAGCTGACGAGAAAGCGTGACGTGGATTGATGCTAACTTATGGTGCGATAGAGCTACTTACAACAAAACCTGTGCCAATTCGAGTCTTCCCATGATGCGTCTCTCTTTTTGAAGAACAAACTGCAATGTTCCTTACGTTCTACGACAGGTATATAAGAAATTAATCTTCTGATAATGCACGAGTACACAATTTGGCGGGTGTGCCCTTGATTCATTGCTATTTATCATTACGTCTTATCAGTTATCCTTGCGTTTGCACAGTATGCTGCAGGAATTTTCCTAGTCAACCCCTCCTCTCCCTCTCAAAACAACTGTTCCGTTCCATCAACAAGGGAGCTAACCATAAGACTGGGGATAAATGTGTAGGCGTTTTCTTCCAATAAAGAAGTTTCACTAGTTTAGCGCTATTTTTCAGACCTATTCTGGTCAGTCGCAACTGCTGATTGCAGCCTAGCACTGGCAGCTTTAGACTTGGAACGTATTTCAAGAATGCGGATAGCGTGGGATGGGTTTTGCCTGGTGCTATACATTCACACACTTTAGGTAAAATTTACCCTGCATGATGCCATGAAGGCCCAGATCCCCAACTGGGGAACAGAGATAGGTACAGCTCTACTCGTTCTTTAATCTGGGCTTTAGATTGGGGTGAGCGGTCAATTCCACGCCCCTTCCGCTTTACCCCCAGGAAAATACATTCAGACATGCACTGGCCTGTAACCTCGGCTGTTCTTTTCCTCTTCTTTTCCCCGCTTTCTCACATTTTCAAGATGTCTGTCCTAGACTGTACTTTGTGAATTCCCTATGCATCCTGAGCAAACAGCGTCTTATCAATGTTTAGTTAACACTGGGAGCGACTTCCACACATGTTACAAATCAGGCCGTTTTATGTTTTCTGTCAGTGAAACCATTTACTTATCAAACACGTTCAGCAGATGATTAATGGGCTGTTTGGATACGAATTCGGTTTATATTAAAGTGCGTAATAACATTTTACCGACATGACCGTACGGTTGAAAAGACACCAGAAAGGTAACGTGAAAGGGTACGGCGTCGCTATGTTTGCATTTCGTGTGTATACTGCATCGGTTGGGTGGGCCCCAGAGTCGGTGTGAATGTTATCGACAACATAAAGTTCTCTTGTCCTCACCGGGATTCGAACCCTTGACCTTCCAGCCTAGAGCCTCGTCACTACAAGGTCTACGCTACTCCGGTTCCCACCACGTCCTTTATGTGGCCCATGAATCAAACTCAAGTCATTCTCCGCTCGGAGAAAAATGTGTTTGCATCATAAGAAAACACTAATGTTATGTCAACTGCAACCACGAGAATGGACCAGATGGGTTAGTCGCCAGTTCCTCACGGCGGAGTCCCGGATTCGCTCACAGTTCAGTCCCTGTGGATCATGCTGTGAACAACGTGACTCTGGCATTGGTTTCTCTACACACATCAGCAGTTTCTTTTCCTCATTCAATCAGGGCTCCATATTTATTCAGCTATCAAAACTTTCGTTCATTAACAGTCGCAGTTACATAAATACATAACAAACTGCCTTCTAAATTCGCGTTTTTTGTAGGAACTGCAGTTATCACGGCTAGATTAAGGGGCGGGTCAGCGGGGCAGCTGTCCGGAATGGGCACTAAATGTCACTGTAACAAATGGAAATATGGTGCCAGTAAACTTAGAATTTCCTGATTTGCAACATGCGTGGAAGTCGCTCCCAGTGTTAGCTAAACATTGATGAGATGCTGTTTGCCCAGAATGCATAGGGAATTCACAAAGTACAGTCTAGGACAGACATCTTGAAAGTGTGAGAAAGCGGGGAAAAGAAGAGGAAAAGAACAGCCGAGGTTACAGGTCAGTGCATGTCTGAATGTATTTTCCTGGCGGTAAAGCGGAAGGGGCGTGGAATTGACCGCTCACCCCAATCTAACGCCTAGATTAAAGAACGAGTAGAGCTGTACCTATCTCTATTCCCTAATTGAGCCTCTGGGCCTACATGGCCTGATGCAGGGTAAATTTTACCTTAAGTGTGTGAATGCATAGCAGTGTTTCTCAATCGCCGGGCCCTGGCATCAATTATACCGGGCAGCGAGAAGTTCTCCTGGAATTTGTCATTTTAGTTGTCTAAGCATTTTTCATGAATAAATATTTTATAGTGGAAATATTCTGAGGAGAATAATATCCGTGAATGTGTCAAAAAGCTCAGACCCAGAACGCCTAAATAACATCTGTGTAGCAAATGTCACTGACCAAGCCGCGTATTTTTAAACATGGAAATATTCACGAAAGATCGGGAATTTTCATACATCGAAATCTTTCAATATTCTGGAAAGGGAATACCGCTGTTTATGACCGGTCATTAAAATTGCCTGCAAGCCGATTACAACAATGGCGGCGTATCCTCTGTTCTCAGAACTGAACGAAATAACGTCAGTGTTGCAAATGTCAGTGACCAATCAGCAAGAATGTATAAAGAAAAATTTTTCACTGAATTTGAATATCAAGGCAGTCTGTATCCGGTTCTCAGATCCAGTAATACTGAATGCTGTTTCTTCGTAAGTTCACATTGCAGTGTGTAAGTGCTTGTTTCGAGACCCGAGTGCCGTGTTTTTTTTTTTAATTTAATAGGCCTACAGATTTAAATTTTAATGTGAATAAAAGACTAGGGACTTTAATTTTGGTGTTAAGAAATCTCGTATTGAAGGTGTTTGTGACGCAACAAATAATGATTCATCCACCTCAAGCCTACAGAGCGATCTGCAAGATGTACAAAAGAAGGGGAAAACTAACAGCACACAGAAGAAAAAGTCCGCATTCACTCGTAAATACATGGAGAGCTACTTAAAATTTGGTGCCATACAATGCCCTGACACTGACCAATTGCCACGAACTCAACGTGTCATTTGTGCTACTGTTCTGGGAAATGAAGCTATAAAGCCATCGCGACTTATCCGACATCTCAACATAAAGCATTCCTATCTAGTCAACAAACACATTGAATTCTTCATGCGTAAAAGAGATGCACTTAAAATATAAAAGAAAATTATTTCCCAAGCTTCAACTACTGACACTTCATTTCTGACGGCATCCTATTTAATATCATTACAGATAGTCAAATGTAAAAACCCGTATTTCATTGGCGAAGAACTCATTAAGCCTTCTTTGATTGCTGCTTGTAATTAAGTATTAGGCAAGTCTGCGGCAATTAAAATGAAAGATATCCCATTGTCGAATGATACTGTTGAAATTCGGATATTTCATATGGCAGAAGATACAGAAACACAATTCATTGAAAAAATTAAAAAATCGAAATTATTTGCATTACAACTGAACGAATCCACAGATATTCAGAACAACAGCATTTTACTTACGTATGTACGACATATTGACCATGATGAAAGTGACATGAAGGAAGACATTTTAAGTGTTTCTGAATTACCTACGCACACTACCGGCAGTAACATTTTTAAAGTTTTAAATGGTTTCATTGAAGAGAGAGGTCTCGAATGGAAAAAAATGCGTTGGAGTTTGTACTGACGGCGTTGCCTGTCTTACAGGTAGAAATTCAGGTTTAGTCACTAAAATTAAGGATATGGCGGGCAACGACTTACTGTCAAAGCATTGCTACATTCATAAGCAAAACCTGGCCCCCCCCCCCAAAAAAAAAGGCACCTGGTCTTAATGAAATCCTGTCTCAAGCTGTCAAAATTATTAATTATATACAAAACAGTGCTTAAAAGCACTGTGCGATGAAATGGGCTCCGATCATCAAAATCTTCTTTTCCATTCGGAAGTTCGTTGGCTGTCCCGCGATGAAGCTCTCAAGAGGTTACACGAACTCCGAAGGGAAGTTGAGTTGTTTCTTATTGATAAGAAAAGTGACCTGTCCCATTATTTCCAGGATAAGAAATGGGTAGCCAGGCTGGCATATCTCAGCGACATATTTTCTTACATAAACGAGTTGAATTTAAAACTTCAAGGTCCAGATACAACAATATTTAATGCTTGGAAAAAGATCGAATCATTAAAAAAAAAAACTCTGACTCTGGTTTGACATGATTGCAGAAGGAAACAGTGAAATGTTTCAGTCATACTCTGATTATATTATGGAAGCAGATGACTTTTATTACCAGAATTCAGTTTCAGATATTATTGCAGCTCACTTGAAGATGTTGTTGTTGTCGTTTGAAAAGTATTGTCCCGAACATGAGGATCCCCGGAGGCAGAATATGTGGATTGCGAACCTTTTTGTAGAACACAAGGAGACAGCCCTTTCCCATGAAGAAATCCTTCAACTTATTGAATTATCATCTGACAAAGGACTGGAGAGTAATTTAATTCTATGAGTAATTCGAAATTCTGGACAAGAATGAAAAATTAATATCCAAATTTACATGAAATAGCAATGAGATTTCTTCTTTGTTTTTCCACCATATTTCTTTGTGAAACTATATTTTTTTCTATGACTGTGCTTAAAACGAAACAGTGGAACTGCCCGCAACTTTTTGTCTCCGTTTGGTTATCGCTTCAATTCATCCCAGAATTAATAAGTTAACGGACAGAAAAAACAACAAAAAATCTCACTAGCCTACCTAAAACCTTCAAAAACTCAGTTGTAATAAAAGAAACTAAGTTTAACTTTTTCAGTACCTCATAATTGGTGTGTTAAAGTGCTGCGTTTTTAAAGTAAAAATATTAATTAGTGTTGGAACTAGCGTTTAGAATTGACAGATTCATATATTTTTATTTATTAAATTACATACTTTTGCAATGAACATTTCGATAGCATAGAAAATTTCGTAATTTTATAATTTTGTAACTTTGAAAATGGGACATTGTGTAAACTAGGAAATGACACACTCTGTTAGAAGCTGAGTTTAGCGATTACCACAATGTAAACTGTTGTGTAAACTGACCAAGCTACAGGAAGGTATGTCAACGTGTAAAGAATGCCTGACTTCAGCACTCCACTTTCACTGAGTTCTAAAGACTATTACAGTATAGAATGTATGAAACTCGGTTAAGTGATGTAAGGATGTGCTAACACACAGAAAAATGCATGATACGAGCAAATCGCCTTTATATATTCTTACGAATATTTGACTAGGTAGCTTACTTTTGGCTTGATTTTGGTCAACGAAGTTTGGACAACAGAATACTGATGCTACACAGCTGTCTCGAAGAAGATTACTAGCTACGAAGAATCTTTGGAGGACTGAAGGTTGACATGCAGTTCAGCATAGCGTACCTTCTGATAATTAAAGGTGAGTCGCTTTGGTTGAACTAAATTTTGGAAATTAACTTGAAAGCTTACTTTGGAAATTAACGGAACGCATTGAGATATATATAAAGGCGAGACAGCTGGTTGTGCCAGAAATCGGAACTTTGATATACAAGTGTAATTATGCTAGTGAGAACACCTCTGGCACTTATATGTAGAAATTGTATATAACTGTAGTGAATAGAATTTAGCAATTAGCCATAACTGTTATCGTTGGGCTCGGGTCGTACAGTTTTTGAACCTATCTCCGGTCGAGTCAGAACCCCCTGAATCTGGTGGCAGCCTACCGCCTACTTGACCCGAAAGGACCATCGGTGACAATAGCGGTCTTTTCCCCTTCTCGTAGTACTAACAGAGCGGTCGATTTCGGTACACTCGTCGCCTGACACCGTGAACACTACACTTTGCACATATAAATATTTGGTGTGTGTATGTGATAACAAGTGTTGACACTTGACAGTTGACATTCTTCTGCTGCTTCCCTTGCTCAGCTGACTTCTATGGTAACTTACAACGCGTAAATATTTTTCTCACTACCGTTTTTTTACAAACCAACATCATTAAAATCAATTTAATAATACAATAATCAATTTTACTCTGAATAATATTATAAAATGTTTGTGATAAGAATGGGATATGTCAATGAAAATCAGCACAAATTAATTTAATGATAAATGTTATATTTGGATTTCTTCAACCCTAACCCTCATTTAATACCTTCCGAAGGTGTCTCCACTTTGAAGTAGTGGGAGGGCTTGTGAGGTCAAATGATCCTGAGAGCTATGCCTGCGGTAGCGTAGCTACTGGTAGGGTCTCCCATGCCGGACAGGTCAAAGGTGATGGCCCAGACTAAGCGAGACACCCTGGTTATCCGGGGCAGGGGGTTGGGCGTGCAGGCGGCGACCGCACCCTGCAAACACCTACATTGCTGAGAAGGCTCAAGAGAATAATTCCGGTAGAAGTAAAAAAGGACGACTAAAGCGTGAAAAGGATTACGATATGAGAATGAAAGTAGGAAGCTGGAATGTGAGAACGATGTTACAAGCAGGAAAAATGGCAGAGATTGCAGACAAATTATTGAAATACAATTTAGATATTACTGCACTTCAAGAGATATGATGGAAAGGTTACGGAAGAACTGGTAAACCAAGATATACCTTACTATATAGTGGAGCAGAGAAACAAGGTGAACAAGGTGTTGGATTTATAATAAAGAGATCATTGGAAAACAGCATCATAGACTTTGAACCTATTAACTCAAGAATGTGTAAGGTAAGAATTAAAGGGAAATTCTATAACACCACAGCAGTTAATATACCCCATATGCCCCTAAAGAAAGTGCAAATGAAGAACAGAAAAAGCAGTTCTACGAGAACCTGAACAGATGCTGTGATCCGATACCAAAGCATGATGCACTGTTAAAATTGGGAGACTTTAATACAAAAATAGGAAAAGAACCAGCCAAAAAATTAGTTGCGGGACAACATACAATTCATGATAAAACAAGTGAAATTTGACTTATCCTATTTCAGTTTGTTGAAGCTAATGAATTAATAATTAGTAGCACATGTTTTGAGCACAAAAATATTCATAACGGGCAACTGGAATGACCCAGCAGGAAGAACAGTAAATCAAACTGATCATGTCCTCATCAATAAAAGAAGAGCAACAATTGTAGAAGATGTGAAAACTATGAGGGGAGCAAATCGCGACAGTGATCATTTCCTCATCAGAACTGTAATTAGACATCAAATATCCCGCACATACCAAAAGAAACAGAAGTGTAAACTTAGATGGGATATACATAAGTTGGAAAATAAAGATAAGAAAAACGAACATCAAGAATACATTACTGGAAAGCTAAGGCAAATAGAAAGGAAGCAGGATGTGAATGAAGAGTGGATAAATATAAAAAATATCATCTTAGAATCAGCTAATGAAAAAATTGGAGAAGAGAGGAAAGAAAGAAATCAAGATTGGTATGACGAAGAATGTCAGATTGCAATGAAAGAAAAGAATGACGCTAGGAAGAAACGTCTGAATAAGGAAACACGGAAAAATAGCGAAGAATATGAAGAAAAAAGGAAAATAGCAACAAAATTATGTAGAAGAAAGAAAACAGAAATTTGTTATAAGAAAATAGAGGAAATAAAGGGTTCAAACATAAAGAAAAATGTAAGAAAGTTTTATAAAAAAAGTCAAAGAAATGAGTAAAGAATATCAACAGAACATAATTTACAAAGATGATAAAGGGAAAATATTAAACGAGGCGAAAGATATATTGCTAAGATGGTAACAGTAATTTCAGTACCTGCTAAAAAGTGAATTACAGACACAAGAGAAAGATGAAAAGGAAAATGAAAATATAGAAGAATTAGAAGATATTGATAAACCAACTTATGAGGAAATGATTGAGGTCATCAGCAAAATTAAAAATGGGAAGGCTTCGGGCATAGATAATATAACTGTGGAATTAATATAGAACGGCGCACCGGAACTACTACAAAGAATATTTGACCTCCTGTTCCAAATATGGAACCAAGAAAGAATGCCGGAGGAATGGGAAATAGGAATTATTTGCCCTATTTTTAAGAAGGGAGATCGTAGAGAATGTAGTAATTACCGAGGAAACACCTTGTTTAATATCACATACAAAATTTTTACATGTTTAATATATAATAGGTTAGTAAAATATTCAGAGCTGACCTTAGGTGAATATCAACGGGATTCCGACCCAGCAGACAAACAATAGATCACATGCATGTAGTCAGGCAAATTTTGGAAAAGTGCTATTAGTTTGGCATAGAGGTACACAATATATTTATTTACTTCAAGCAGGCCTTTGATACAGTCAATAGACCGAAGATGTATGAAAACCTCAAAATGTTGAAAATTCCGACAAAACTGATTAGATTAGTGAAGACGACGTTGCCAGATTCAAGAGCAGAAGTTGAAGTACACCAGGGAAGAACAGACGTGGTTAATATTAGCAATGGATTAAGACAGGGAGATGCCCTGTCGACAGTTTTATTTAATCTGGTGTTGGAAGCAGCATTATTAAAAATAGACTTAAGAGGAAACATTAATACAAGAACTAAACAACTATGTGCCTATGCGGACGATGTTGTCATAATAGCAAGAACGCAAAAAAAAAGCACTAAAGGAAACCATTATAACACTACAAAAAGAAGCATAAAAACTGGGTCTTATAATAAACAGAAATAAAACTAAATATATGCAGGTAACTAGGAAAACAAATGTAATAAAACAGGGCAATGAAGTAGCAAGAAAATCTTACGAAGTAGTAAACCAGTTTATATATCTGGGATCACAAATAAACACTAAGAATACAAGCGGGAAATAGACGTCGGTTTGCAAACAAAAAACTTCTGAAAAACAAATATCTTAATGCTGCCAGTAAACTGCAGATATATAAATCTATCATACGACCTGTTGTAACCTACGGTTGTGAAACATGGGCTATGACAGTCACAGAACAAAATCGCCTACTGATATTTGAGAGAAGGGTACTTAGAAAAATATATGGACCAACACAAGATAATGATG
>Ga0123352_10009049_pt1 | contig 15556 bp, 7 predicted proteins | sample TergutLab28metaG_FD_89700 | JGI IMG/M metagenome (GOLD analysis project Ga0123352, IMG submission 89700) | Labiotermes labralis P1 segment gut microbial communities from Petit-Saut dam, French Guiana - Lab288 P1 | ecosystem: Host-associated > Arthropoda: Insects > Digestive system > Gut ... | reverse complement strand
AAGCATGTAGTGGCAACTTGGAATCTTGGGAACCATCTCAGCATTTGCTTATAGACACAGGGAAACCAAGAAAAACCTGTGTCGAGGTGGCCGGTCGCAGGACCTTCCGAGTACTGACTTCTAACCAGACGTCCGGCATCTAAAGTAAAAAAAAACAGCAATACTGGACATGTTTCGAATGTTAATACATCCATCCTCAGGAGCTTGCGACTTATTTGATGAGTTATTTTATGGGTTGTATTGCTCTGGTTCGATGAGTGTTGGTGTTATGGTGTGGTATCCTTATGCTGGCTGAAGCACTAGTGCTTCAGCCAGCATAAGGATACCACACCACCCTAGCCGAGCCACACCGTAACACCAACACACACCGAACCAGAGCAATACAACCCATGAAATAACTCAACAAATAAGTCGCAAGCTCCTGAGGATGGATGTACTAACATTCGAAACATGTTTTGCATTAAATAATGAAATAATAAAGCAAGTGACATCAAGTTGGTCTATCTTTATTCGAATTATATGTCATTACGATATGTTTAGCCAAACTGTACGTTTGAAGAAGGCCATAAGCAGAGAAACGTCCTTTTGTTTCAATGCATAATTTTTATGTAACGAATGAAAAGAGTGCAAATAGATTAGAATACAATTTCTTTCAAAAACCGGTACACATAATTTGCAATGTTGTCGGGAACGTAAATTTACAACAAAAGTTTTGTTTTATATAACTGACAGTGACACGTAAGTAAATAATGGCACAAAGAAAATTCGTTTGCACTGCAAAGTGGTTACGCGAACGAGCCATAATATAACGTTATAAGCACATTCCATATCTTGTTATTTATTGATCATTCAATTCTGACAACACAGTGGGATGAGTGTAACTAGGAAAATAAATATTATATTTTAGAATCTACAGTATCCGTCCGTGTCTATGCACCCCTCACTTGTCTATTCTTGAAATTAATATCAATAGTTGTTACGCGTATATATATATATGTGTGTGTGTGTGTATTTCGCTAAGAAAGAAAAATTGTTAATTTTGCCGTGAAATTCATAGATTCGAGTAGGCGATTACTTCCTCCACTGTTTTACACACAAGGGAAGCACTACAACCCTGAATACACGAGTATATTTTCATGGTAACCATGGTAACGAAAGTATTATGCAGCTCACAGATGTTTTGTGTGTGAGTCTATGAAACTCCCTTTGCAGTGCTGCCTTTGCCTCACGGTATGCTACAAACAGACCTGCAGCCTTACAGTACTGGCTTTTATTTACAAGTCCGTCTCACATGAATACACACAATTTCTACGCTGAAAAGTCTTCTGTTGTGTGAAGACGGGAAGTCATCTGTCACACTCCTTCTCAAAACAACATATAAATGCGATCTACAAGGATCTCAGTGCTTAAGATGATCAGCCCTGGGCGTAGTAGGGAAAAGCTTGAAACGTTGCACCTGCAATGTGCTTTTAATGTGGTTGAGAAATGGTCTCTCTATATCTGACGGCACCGAGGGGACCGATACAGAGGTAGCGTTCAGAAACTGTATTCAAGAAGAATTCAATTCCGCTTCCAACCGTGCCACCAATTACACTCACATATCCTGGATATATAAAAAATTCGTACACAAAGATTATAATATGTAGTAAACCAACGAATGTGATTAGACAATATGTATTTTATTACATATTGATAATAACTGGTGATTAACAATAAGTAATAAAATTTATTTTACCAAAGTGCATTCTTTGGTTTACTATATATTATAACTTAATGCACAGGTATGGAATATATTAAACAAACAATATATGTAATTCAAATCAGCATATATTTAGTTCAGTCAGCCACATGTTTCAACCATACATGGTCAACATCAGGCTGGCAAACAAACAGGAAATAAAAACACCGTTGCATTTAGGAATATCTCAATGTTTTACACGGGCATTTGCACAACAGTATGTTCGTCTAGTTGGATGGTCTTGGGAATGAAGTTGGCAACAGTTGCAATGCATAGAATTTTTAAAGTTGTAAAAATATTAGGTATAAAATACAATAAAATTTTATCTTGGCGTGTTAAAATATTTAAGATACAAAGATTGTGGGCGTTTTCTAGAGGACGGCTATGAAATTGTCATTGTAGTAACCCCTTTTTTAAAACATGTCTTTTTTTTCCAGAAAGAATGGTAGTTGGGATGTGTCTTTTTTTTAATTTAGAAATCTGCCCAAGGAATTTTATTATTTTAAATTGCGTTAACGTGATGAACAGAAACGTCAAGTTGGAGGGATAACGTGTCAAGTGATTTTACTTACTCGTGTCTGCAAATATTTGCATAATTTCTTGTTATCTGCACACTTGGGATGATATCTCTCCGGGTATTGGTGAACGTATATTTAATCGTATATCTGTAAAGCACATTACTGTGGAACACACTGTGGCACGTCCCTCTATGGTAGTGTCTGAAGGCCTATTGCATGTTGCTGTGATTCGACCGTGTTGAATGAGATAAAGAAGTTAGGGGTATCGGTTACGTCATATGGTTACGTCATATGGCCTTCACCTACACAAATGGCTTCAGAGTTCTAATTCTATCGTATGTTTACCTTGTAATTATAATTTATAGATTCTTTATAAATGAAAAAGATTCTGTAGTGTTCATATGAGAATCCTTTTATTGAAATGCAGCATTTGTATAATGTTTTAAATTTGTCAAAAGTGTGTTGCAAATGTTTTGGGTACGAATTATTGTATCTGAGGGAAGGATGGTGCACCTTAAGCTTTTTGGTAAAAGGAGAGTGATAATGCCTTATGATTTCCACCTACATGAATGGTTTCAAAGATTTTACTTGGTTATATCTTATGTGTATCGATTAATTGATTGTCATTTGTAGTGTCTTTGTTGTGTGCCGGCCTGAAGATGACCACATATGATTGAAACGTGTAGCTGACTTGAACTAAATATAGGCTGATTTTAATTAAATATATTGATGTGTGTGAATCTCCTATATATCCGAGATTATTTAGGAACAACGGAGATGAAATGCCCAAAAATGTACTTTCATTTAACTTTTTCAGGGTTTTTTTTTTTTTTGGCTCAGATGACTTACGGGACAATATTCCGAAAAGGGATTTGAATTTCTTCTTCAAGATCCTACCTAACCACGATTCAGAAACAATTATTGACCCCATATAACCCTTGCAATTAAAACACTATCCATTAATACCCTTATCAGTAACGAATGGTCATGAAGACAATACAAAATTCCAGTCTATGTAGATAAAGGAGAATTAGCCTGCAATATCAAAACCTCTGCCATCTTCGGCACTGCAGCTCATGGAAAGGATTCGAAACGATACATACTGAAAGGATAAAAACGGCTGATTAGCAAAAATATTCCTAGAAGAACTTTGTCTTCTAGTATGTGATGCCGTGTGGTCTGGTAAATATTTACCATCATCTCACAAAACATAATAATATTTTATCAATATAGTGCGTAATTAGAAAATATCCCCTTAAAACATTGTTTCTGCACCTCCGTGGACCGCGACTCAGTTAAAGGCAATAGCTTAGTTTCGTTCCAACAGCAGACACAACTATAGATGACCGTAAAATAAATAGAATCATTGTAACGAATGTGACATTTGGGTTATCTAATGAATTGAAAGCAAACCTACACGCATTTACACAATGTTTGCATGAGCCGCTCTTCAGTATTGAGGCTCCTCTAATGTTTCTTATACCTGTATTCAGTCGTAATGATTTTGAAAATTTGAATTTTTACGTGTTTTTCAAGGTATTCCTCAACTAAAAAATGTTTGCCAACCGTATGGAAACTTCGAAAGAATTTTTTTTTCCGGTGAACCGAAAATTTTTTATTCAGAGACTGACAAAATGGCGGTCAAGCGGACATTTGTACAAGGTCGCTACAAGCCATTACATGTACAATGTACAATGTGCAATGCACATCCGTAGCAGGGCACTCTTCACAACATAACATTACACAACACAGCATGTTGCCACAATACCCAACTTGTACAACGAAATTGTTCTGTGACTATTTCTTGTGTGAATTTAGCAAGGAATATATAGCTCCCTGATGATGGTCTTAGGACCGAAACATGTCGGAGCGTTTTTTATGTTTTAATGTGCAAATTTTTATAAATTTTATATATGTGTAGTGGTTGGTGTAATAATTGAGTATACTTTCTTTGTTAAAATGGAAAGCACCTACGTAAAACTGCTGTGCAGACGGCATATTTTATGAATTATTTAGGAAAGTAATTCTGTAATATCTTTACAAAACATGACACCTTCTTCGTATCAGACCGCTTACCATTTCCCCTTATCTTGGGCATAATACCTACGGTCCAGGCAGATGTTAATGTAGTTACAGTCTTCAAGTTACAGCAAAAAGATTTACAATGGCAGTCATAATAAAATGACATAGGGTACCGAATACGAAACCGAGTATACTTTTCCACACATTAGTTAAATACAAAGTACACCGATTTAAAAATAAACTATGTCTACTGCACACTTAACTTTTACGGAAATCACTTAATTGTTATGTATAATTTTTAATAACATTTTGGTCATATAGAAAAACAGCCAGTCTTTCAAAATTGCAGCAAATGTGTATTCTTTATGCTGGTTCAGTTATGGTTATGTTCCATAAAGGAAGCATAAAATATTCTAGGGAGGCAGAGGGTTCATTGTTATGTTACGTTTATTTCGCTCCTTAACAATACTCCCTGTGTTATTCTTGTTCCCCATTTGAGTGGTAACGCGAAATTTATCCTGCTGAAAAGCCATTAATATTTATCTGCACATATTCGTGGCTGTAAATGTTTATTTCAACGACCTCCTTAACGCCAAATAACCTGCGACAAGGAAAGTCAGTCCTTTCAAAAGCGACAACTTGTGCGTAGCATCAGAAGTGTTAATTACTTGCGACGGGATTGTATAAACGACTGGATAAAGTTAGAATATGCGTCACATGGCGAGCTTGACGGCTTACTGAACGTAACCTACCTGGCATTCGTACGTGCCATTGTCGCGTTTCTGAACGTATTTGATCTGCAAATTCCAGTCGTCTCCTCCCTCTGTGTGCACAACCTGGAATCTCTCGTCATTAGTGTAGGTGAAGAGGCCTGAAGTCAGTATGTGCCAGTCTCTGCGCCTGATCCACGACACCTGGAACACAGTCCAGTCACAAGAACTGGTTAACCAACAATGCAACAACATCGTTTCCCACAGACTCTTCGGGGCTTCATGGCGGCATACAGCTAAGTTTTCCATGCAAGAGTAATGGCAATTTGTGGTGGTTCACTCTTCTGGCGTTTCGGTGAACCTAGATTGCGCCATCTAAAAGATGTGCTAAAGGAGGCCTGGTTCAAGCTTCTACACTGTAGTTTTAATATGCGTCTTCCCGCTGTGTTTGTATAGATACTTAACAATAAATAAGACAATTGGCCAGATGTTTATCGGACCGTGCATCATTGTGATAACTGAAGAATAATAAACCAACTAGATACTACTTGTTATTTTATTGTACTTCGTACAGGCTCAACATGTTTCGGGCACTACTATGCCCATCATCAGGAGCTCGGGACTATGATGTTGACTACCACATTGGTCGTTTCGTTTTTGGTTTGCTGTGTGTTGGAGGTTAGGTGCGGTTAGCGTGGAGTAGTGTCCGAGCTGCAGCTGCAACACGGACACTACTCCAGCCGATCAATGTGGTAGTCAACATTATAGTCGCGAGCTCCTGATGATGGGCATAGTAGTGCCCGAAATATGTTGAACCTATAAGAATTATAATAAAATAACAAGTGGCATCTAGTTGGTTTATTATTCTTCAGTTAAGACAGTCAGCCTGTACAGAACACTTTAGGGTAATCAAGAAAGCTACATGTTTCTGTTATGTAAAAAAACATCATCAGGCTTCGTATTTCAGAGGTACACTAAGAAGGGAGTCAAACAGCTACTGCCACATGTTCAGTAACAGTACTGAGGGACGGGATCTCGCCTATATATGAAACGTTTGTAGATATCACATTTGGGAAATATTTTTACAAAATATAAAATTATTGTAAAACATTATTAGTAAGGAAGACGTCAGGCATAAAATTCTTAAAATTGGCGATGAATCTTCAATGAAAATTTCAAAACTTATGACTAGCAGGCTGCATGGTTGAGCAAAATACGGAAGCGATGGGCCGGTAGTCTGTTGGAGGTATATTGCTGGACTGTCTTATTTATTGTTACGTCAGCACTACAAGTTCACAAAATAATTTTCTATAAACTCAGTGTTTATTTTTGTAACAATAAGTCGGCTTGTCAACCCATCAGCTCTGTAGGGACGTACGAACATTTACAAGTTAAAAATTATTATTTTTAGAACATTATCCCTTACGCCATAGATCTGATATTTACAACCAAATATTGAGAAAAATAGACTGACATTGTATTCTTTATCAGCTACATAAACAATAGGCTTGTGTGTTTTCTGTGTTACGCGAGTTTTCATAGTCACTAAATGTCGGCACTAGACGAATAAGAAAAAGCAGGCAAGCAATGTAGGTAAATGTAACACTATGGCGCTTTTGCGTAATGTTTACACCGTCTCGACTAACCTAACAGCTTGAATCCATTTCACTCGATGACAGCGCTACTTTAAGTCACCGACAACAGTTAAACGTACTTAGGTCTTCGCGTAACATGACCGATATTTTCGACGGATTGTAACCGAATTTGGATTTTATAGACAGATTTAAATGAAACTCTCTAATACCAAATTTTAGGAAAATCCGTCCAGTGGCAGCCGAGTTGATACATGCGCATAGACAGACGAACGGACAGACATGAAACTATTAGGCGCTTTTAGTGACTATTTGAAAGCATCTGAAAAGAAGTTTATCTATAACTGGAATGGATGGCCACGAATTCCACGGAGTAAAAAATGAACGGCACCCAGAAAATACGTTACTACGAACAGCATAGTTTGTTTGCTGCCTTAATCACTCGGTTTTATACAACTGTCAGTTTGAACAGACAGTACACGAAATTCACGCAACGAGTCTCGAAAGTTCTTGGCTTAGACGAATGTGAAATCAGATTTGTTTTATCTGATAATACAGTGATGTATTGCATCACGACTTTCGAGCATATTAATCAACCCGAAACCATGAACCAAGAAAAAATATGGCGCACAAGATGTGTTCCATGTGCTCCTCTGAATCATCTGTTCAAACCATTTGTAGTTCTGACATATCCTTCGCAAGCCGCTTTCAAAAGGCGCAAAAAGAAAAAGTATTTGAGATTCTTTCAGTGAATGCGTCCTTACAATTGATTGATTTAAATTAAAATTGAAATGGCTCAACACTACTTTGTAAAATTCTCAAATAACTGAACGACATAAGTTCATGAAAGCAAATTATCGGTTCTCCAATATTTACATGCATACAAACGGAAGGAAACACATTCTAAATGGCGTTCCGGCAGGATAACGACTGTCAACTTCGTGATCAGCTTAACAATTTAGCTAAAACAAGCTCATTTCTTATGTGGAATCGAAAAAGTAAGAGTCGTTGTTCTGTATAGTTCACATCATGCAACAACTTTCATAAGAACAGCCAACTTTTAACGATATCGATATATTTCTTTTCACTTTCACAAAAACCGCCACGCTATAAACCAAAATAAAATTATCGCAAAATACTGTGTGCATGTCATACAAAAACTAAATCGAAACTTCCTAAATTATTCGTAGTATGGTAAGTAGAACATGTGGACAGAATAACAAATGACTTCTATACTAAGCGTTCCCCCTTTTTTTTTTTTTTAATAAGTATAAAAGTAGCAGGGTCTACTTTTATAGGAACTGTAGTTGACTAGTCAAAATAAATAACAAGTTTATATGACGGTTGAAAACTTCTAATGATAAACAAATATAAATATTCCACATAAAACTGAAAGCAATTTTCTACTTTGTATACTTTCCAATCCTTTTGTATGAGGTGAAATTTTCATCTCATTTTTACGCATCACATCACACAGCGTCAGAATGGCTCCTTTGAAGAAAAGGGACAGTTAACGAATACCTTGAGACTTTGAAAACCACAAACCTTTCAGATTTCTGATGAGTGTGCTAATTATACAATATCTAAACACAAAACTATGTCAAAGGCGCGATTTTTAGTATTCATCTCGCGTACCGTCTCTGGGGGGAAAATTTAAGTTTTAAACAAATTACTCTGGCGCTGACAACTTTGATACGCGGTTTCATCATCTATGCTATTTTGTACGAATGGGCTGTGAAAATGTTTGAAGAGCAACAAAAATAAAATTAAATTGTGACAAATTTACGCTATTCTGAATAGGAAGAAAATGCATCTCGTACAATGCATTATTATTTTTAAAAAGAATTTCTGGGAAGTATCGGTTTGGCAAGCCAGCTTGCCTTAGTATTACTGTAGCCTATAAAAAATTCTCACGAAAACCTCAAACAAAACGTAAATATTCCAAGACTATATCACCTACAGCGTAATCTGTAAGTTTCCAACGTCACCATTTTAATCTGATGTTTATCGGACCGTGCATCATTGTGATAACTGAAGAATGAAAAGCCAACTAGATGCCACTTATTATTTTACTGTACTTCTTATAGGCTCAACATGTTTCGGGCACTACTACGCCCATCATCAGAAGCTCGTGACTATGATGTTGACTACCACATTGGTCGTGTCGTTCTTGGTTTGCTGTATGTTGGAGGTTAGGTGCGGTTAGTCTGGAGTAGTGTCCGGACTGCAGCTGCAGTCCGGACACTACTCCAGCCTAACCGCAACTAAATTCCAACCTACAACAAACCAAGAACGAAACGACCAATATGGTAACCAATATCATAGACGCGAGCTCCTGATGATGGGCATAGTAATGCCCGAAACATGTTGAGCCTATAAGAAATACAATAAAATAGTAAGTGGCATCTAGTTGGTTTTTTATTCTTCAGTTGTCACCGTTTTAGTAACACAACATAAAATAATGTCTCCCAGAAAAGCCTAATGCCTATGAATTCTCTTCTCCGTTACTGTGGGTTGTGGCGACACGGTACTGGGTGACTGGTTCCCGACGTTTCGATATAGCGTAGTGTTCTTCAAAAGTCGTACACAGAGCACCCAATGACGTGGCGCCATATCCCAGAGGTACTGAGTGCCAAACGTACCGCTGTGAGGGCCTAAAATTTTGCACAGTAAGAATATCATACATATGTTGTTTATCGCTATGAAACGACAACCTTCGTGCAGATATCATACTTTCAAATACACTATAAATCTGTTAACAAAATTTTGAATATATATATATATATGTCCTAGGTACAACCATTCCATTTCCCCAAATGAGTGTTTTCTCCGCCCTGAAATTGATATGAAATTCAAAGCAATTATGAGGTAGTTTCAAACGGCATGCGATCCGAACAGGCCCACAGTCGCTAATTATGGCGGTGGTGGTAGGCATGTAAACAAACAAAAACACACACACACAAAATGGCATGTGAATTTGTGATCAAATCTAAATCTCTCGTCAAAACTTCGAAAATGACGAGAAACTTCCTTCTTCTTTAGAGACAACCGCAGCAGAATACTGCCGCAAACTGCAGTCATGTGTTAAAGGGCGCAGCAAGAAAAAGAATCAGAAATGTGTTTGTCCTTCTGGGAATTATTACACTTCGTTCACGGCTGGCAGCCCTGCAGGATGGGCGCGGAGTAAAGGTAAGTAATTTAATCTTGGAACGTGCCAGCTGCCTGAACGCAATCCACCCTCCCCATGGGTATAATATTTATGTTGAAATGTGAGCCACGAATGTAGATTTGATCAGTGAGACCAAGCTCTCCCATTGGTCGTACTGAACTCTGAAAGTGTTGAGAGACCAAATACACTAGTTGCATCACAAAAACATTAGTTACTGAGCTTGGTAACGAAGAAGCTGCAACCGTGTTCATTATTATACCTAAACATTCTCCACATTACATGTGGAGAATGTCCCTATACATGAAGCAAGATTCAAATGATTTTCAAATAGCCTGCGACAAACTGAAACACAATTCACTGCCGTTGTGTTTAATAATATTGTAGCCACTGGAAGCTGCTACACGTTTATATGCTGAAGAATAAAACACAACGAGATGCCACTTATTATTTTATTGTACTTCTTATAGGCTCAACATGTTTCGGGCATTACTGTGCCCTTCATCAGGAGCTCGCGACTATGATGTTGATTACCACATTGGTCGTTTCCTTCTTGGTTTGCTGTATGTTAGAGGTTAGGTGCGGTTAGGTTGGAGTGGTGTCCGGGCTGCAGCCCGGACACTAGTCCAGCCTAACCGCACCTAACCTCCAACATACATGGGCTGCAGCCCGGACACTAGTCCAGCCTAACCGCACCTAACCTCCAACATACAGAAAACCTCCGGGCTGCAGCCCGGACACTACTCCATCCTAACCGCACCTAACCTCCAACCTACATCAAACCAAGAACGAAACGACCAATGTGTTAATCAACATCATAGTCGCGAGCTCCTGATGATGGGCATAGTAATGCCCGAAACATGTTGAGCCTATAAGAAGTACAATAAAATAACAAGTGGCATCTAGTTGTGTTTTATTCTTCAGTTATCACAATGACGCACGGTCCAATAAACACCAGACGTCTATAAACCTTTACCTTTAAAAAGGCAGTACGTTGCAGAACAACACAAAAACATAAAATTACACTCTTTCAGGCCACGTGCAGTGAAACAGTCACCGCCCACCGATGCGAAATGCCATTTTTAACCATTAAAACCTAAAATTTATGTACGTAATTACAGTATGTATACACACAAATCTGAAATTTAATTCAAATAGACAGGACATGATGTAGCAATTTGTTCACGTGAACGAGGTGCTAACTTTCCGTGTGCTACCATGACATAGGGTTTAATCTTGCAGAAAGGATTATACTGCCATAAACTTTGAAGTTCTGAACCAATTTCACTATTCGTTATCATTCCCTATCAGAAGAAAATGAGACTAGATTCCTCCGAAAAAATTTGTATTTAAAGAACGAAGCAACATTTCTCCGAAACGTTTGAGGCAGCAGGATCTTCACGACAGTTGGTACTTGAGGAGTGTCAACCCAACTGCAGTTAACAAATATATTAATATCAATATTAGGATGAAGTAGCATGATCTTCCGAGGCCATGGTACTTGAAGAAGGCTACATCATTTTCCCCCGAAAAGTTATTACTTGAAGAATGAGGTTGCAGATTCATCCAAAAGTTTGCTTATTGGGGAAAGAAGCAACAGGTACCTCCGAAACTTTGCTGCTTGATGAATAAATCGACAAATACCTCCAAAATTTTGTTACTTGCAGAAGTGTGTACCAGTTTCTGCCGCAACACTCATATCTGCACCCAAAGCTGCACAGTGCCACTTTTCGCAAAACAGCGACCAGAATATTCGAAGCAGAGGAACCCTCACACCATACACACGTTCTTCACTACACTTGTTCAAATTCACTGTTCCCCACAAACACCCAGTCCCATCTATTTACATCAGATGACTAAAACCGCCCGGAACGTTATTTTGTAATAAAGTTCTTTGAAAAATGAAATGATAAGGGAATTTTGACGAAAAATGCTAATTATATTCACATGTAATTTTCGGTAAATGAATAAAAATGGGAGAAATTGCCTGTACGCCCTCGTTTTTATCTGATTTCCAAACCTATTACACGGGGTCCAATAATGACTGGAACAAGAAGGCGGAGGATGTAAAAAAATTGAGTTCTTATTTTTAATCTTGTTTCGAAACTACACTATAAACTACAACCCCTAATAGATGTAAAGTTTAAATAGAATTTTCAAGTCTTCAAAAGCAGCTTGTCGATGAATAATTTTGTACGTGACGTAAAAACTGCTATTAATACTTAAAACTCCTTTGCATGTATCACGATGCCGATGTGTATTGAGGAACTTCATAAATTTATAAATAACTGAATAAATATTATTTACTCTTTAATATTAAAGAAGGCGAGACAGTCAGGGCATGCAGCACGCTTTACAGGGATAACAAATGCACACAGTACTCTGGCAGAAGTCCCTGCATGAAGAACTGATATTAAAATCTAAACAGGGTAGTAAAGTAAGTCTTGATTCATCTACTTCGGGACAGAGACAGACGTGGACTGTTTCAGTCACAGTAATTAATATTCCTGTTACAGGCAGACACTAGCTGAGTGGCTCCTGCTCAAGAAAGACTAGGCTCCAAGGCAATAATTACGCCGAGCGTTATTTAACAGAGAACACGGAAATATATCTGTATGCAGAGGCACATCAGCATTATGATTACGTTGTCAACAACAGTTTTTCACCTGCAATAAGCGAACATCATGTCCCATTAGAAGGTAGCCAAGATGTGTTTGTAAAATAAAAGTTAGTCCGACTCAGTTTTATGTACACCTTTTTGTTCCAGTATAAAGTCATACCGTACATTACATTATTCCTTTATCTTTTCTGGGAGTGAGCTCTGGTCCACAACCCTCCCCAACAACTTTGACATTCAGAGGACCGTGTATCGCATTCTTATAATAAAGCCTCTCAAACAACTTACTAGACAACCAAGTCGTGATAATGATGTCACTGAAAGCAGGGACCATTATCTTTGTGTCACTGAAACCCAATCACATTTCAAAGACTGGCACAGAGTTTATGGAAAGCTAGTAGCCTTATAAGTCGGAACTGCAATACGTACCTTTGTCTATGTGGTTTGAATGTACGCGAGCTAACGAAGCACATAAAATGGTTCTTTTTTCCTAACCGCAGTAAACTGTAGGTGTAAAATGGGATTTTATAACATGCCTAGAGAAAAAGATCTTTCGGACAGAAGTCAGACAACTCACTTCGCACTGAAGAAACTTGATTTCCTACTAATTTTGTGTTTTAAATTCTGCATTTAGCTAGCGCGGTCGTCAATGAGCTAAGAACTGCAGTAAGGTTCATATGTTAGCGTGTGGAGCTAATGTCCTTATCTTCTACCTGAATCAAAATTCTAAATATGTTATAAACTGCTGTAGATATTTTGTATGTTATCATTATCACCATCGCTAATGTCTTTCTGGAAACCACTTATAACTGCGCACAGTTTAAATTGGACACACAGCCCGACAACCTCAAATTTTCGGGCAGTAATATTTTCAATTATTATCGCATAATGCAACGTGCCCCATGCCAGATTGGTTCGTGACGAAGGCCAAGACTAAGAAGCAATCCAATCGGTCCTCCAGGATTGCTGGAGGTTGGACGTAAGGCTGGCATCCTGCTCCGGAAAAAATATTGTTACGAAATCCAAAGAAGCAATGGCCGGACGGTCCGAAATACGACGACCTATGAAACGATTTAAGGACCTGAGAATTGGTTCGTGGAATGTTTTACGGAAGGTGCCAGGAAGTTAGGGGGAGAGAAACTGGAGGAATGCTGCAAGGAATGGGGGCAGCTGGCACAAGCTTCTGAAGAAGGCCTTGGCTCAAAATGGGTTTTTGTGCCAATGATGATGATGATAATGATAATGCAACATAAAAATGTTTGAAGAATGTTTATAAACTATTCTCACACAAAAGTCTTATTCTTGCTGCTAATTTTGCATTTGTTAACGCTGTCAAATTGCGAGCTAAATGAAAATACACGATCAGCCACTTTGTCGTTTTTACGCACTCTGCTGAAACAAAAGAGCTTAAAACTGCGTATCTGTCGAAGAGCTATTACCGCAAACAACTCAGGCCTAGGAGAAGCTAGTTCTGTCCACCATTACACGGTTGTGTGTCTGCTATGTCTTATTAGTGTGCGTAGATATCAAAAGCCACGAATTTGATGTTTGTGTGACCCTGCATCTCTGATACAACAGTACAAACAACCAACTAGATGTAACAGTAGCAATTTATTAGTAAATTCAATAAGCTCAACATGCTTCGGGCGATAATTTTGCCCATCTTCAGGAGCACAAGACTGTGTGTACAGCTTGTGGTATAATGTACCGACGATGCCGCCTGCTGGTGACAAGGTTACCAGCAGGCAACTTCGGTGGTGATGTGGCTGCAGCCACATCACCACCGAATTAACCACACCGATGTATTTTTTATTGACTATTTTAACAACTGTAACTTTAGTAAGCACGAATAACGCGCACCCTGATGATATTGTGATTGCACCGAAACATGTCGGAACTGTTTTAATGTAAATTTTAGTATTGTTTTAAGGCATTTCTCTTGTGCATCAGTTGGTGGATAAAGACTTTGATCTAATTTAATTTGCGCGAATGAGATGCACACTTTATTTGTCAGAACGGTATTCTTAGACGGAGAAATGTGTAATGCATTTTTTTTTTATAATTATCAGTCCAATTTAGAATGTAATAGTGTGTCCCCTGATGCTGCAGTAAAAGTAACAAAACATCAGTAGCGCTGCCATATACTCCGTATCACATGCACCGCCCTAGGCTGACAGATTTTTAACCAATTTAAGACAAACGTTTTCAAGAAAATTATTTTGCTATTTTGTTTCGAAGGTAACGAGCAATTTCACTGCTGAAAATGTTAAGAAATCTTCACAGTAGTAAACGTAAAGAAACCCTTTCGTTTTCTTGTTCTCTTGGACTATCAAATAAGTAACGACGCAAGAGCCAATACTCTGAGAACGATAATTCTGTCACAACATGTAGAGTGCTAAAGACAGTAAGTAGGAAAGAATGTGTAACTGCGTTATTGAAAGCTAAATATTGAACTTCGCCGCGTTCAAGAACATTTTGGAATATATTCTGTCCATAATTTTAAATTGAGCCATCCCCGTTGTGTATATATAAATAATAGGTGTGGGGTCAGTCTATAACACAACAATATTTAAAGGTGTTTAATAATGATAAAAGTAAAATACATGTTTCGGCCTAAGTGGCCATCATCAGGTTTACGTTCGAAAGTATAGTGGTATTTCTTTACAGGGTTGGAGTGGATACGTCACGATGGTGAGATCTCAGCATCTGTGACGTTTGTATATGCTATTGGGGGGAGGGGGGTGATCTGTAACGTGCGCTATCTTGGGGCAGCTTTAGTTTTCTCGTTGTTTTCTTGGGCGTGTCTCCGGTTTCTGTATTCCTTTCTGCTGTCTACTGCTGGTGGGCAAATGTGTTGTGTGTGCTCTCTATCCTTTGTATCTGTGGTGTGGTGATCTCTGTGTCCGGTCCGTTGTGGGTTCGTGTATTTGTCCTCCATCCAGGGTGTGTCGTATTTGGTGGATAAGTGTTCCGGTGCTTGACCTGTTTGGTGATTATTGCATGGCACTGTGATGGTACAGTCACTTGGTATTGTGGTATCACTGCTGGTGTATATATTTGTAGTCTGGTATCACTTGTATTCTCCGGTTAGCGTGTCGTACTTGTGCTGGTTCGTAGTTCAGTTGTTATGAGGAAGCTTAGCGGACTGCGTGCTTTTACGCGTGGGCAGTTGGATCTGCGACTGGTGGTGGTT
>Ga0123352_10009048_pt1 | contig 15557 bp, 10 predicted proteins | sample TergutLab28metaG_FD_89700 | JGI IMG/M metagenome (GOLD analysis project Ga0123352, IMG submission 89700) | Labiotermes labralis P1 segment gut microbial communities from Petit-Saut dam, French Guiana - Lab288 P1 | ecosystem: Host-associated > Arthropoda: Insects > Digestive system > Gut ... | reverse complement strand
GCTCGAAACATGTAGAGAACGAATGACGACTACCCATGAAAATAAAGGATAGTCCACAAGTGACATCGTGTTGGTTATTTTTTAAACAATTACAATGATGCACGGAACAATGAATGTAAAATTGGTTGTAATTATTTTGTGCCAATTTATAATGGAACTGGGTGCTCTTAAGCTACAACTTCAATAAACAGGAGTTGATTATTATAATAATTTAATGTATCAGTACAAAATTTTAAAATTCCCGGTGCAATATAGCTCACAAATGTACAACCGTACAATGTAAGGGAGAAGAAACATTCAATTCCATTTCGCTCTATGTAAGCCTAGCATGTGAAAGACAAGGTAATAGTATTTTCATAAATCAGTATGCAGTACAGGATTTCTTAGTGCATGCGACTTGAATGGGGACCTACTATATAATTTTATTTTTTATGTCGTGATTGTTAGAATTCAACGCTAGATTATTAAGGTTAATCCGTCTGTAGATGTTTTATGAGACAACCTCACCTCATTATGACTTATATTTCCAGGTTTATAACAATAGATGATTTATAGGGTTTAAAACGACATGGAAAAAGATACACATGGAATTTTTTGTATGTATAGTTTATTTGCATACTCGCTGAAGTGACGCTAGATGTCACGGCAGAGTGACGTAAAGAGACAGCTCAAACAAAGCCATCTCTTAATGGCGTCTTCTTCGTTATACGTTTGTGTCTCATATCTCCGCAGGGAATGCGGCTTTTTCATCAATCTGCATATTCCACACTGATTTATACCCTGTTTAACTAACATTCGCTTTCGGTTCACTTGAAGAAAATTAGTTAATAAAGTATCAAGTTGTAACCCTAACATTCGCCGTTATTCGTACCTATTGCCGTACAACAAAGAGGAGTCAATCGAAGATAATTTTATGTTTTTTTAAAATTCTAAACCCAGAATAGTAATATATTTCATCATGACTGCAAGAATGGCAAATGTGTATTAAAGGCTGGACTCAAGAATTTATGAATTTTTCAGTTGTCCCACATTCCAAAATAAATGAAAAGTTTCGGAAACCCTCTTTCAATCCTTCAAAGAAAATTAGATCCCAGTAGCCTACGTTGTGTCCATTAGAAAGTGTTAAACCTATCCAAGGAGGCTAAAACAACTTCCAAAACCTTCGTGCTTTGTTCGGAATAGCGTACGTAACGAAAAACACTTTTGTTAACCGAGACCATTTAAAGAAGGTCTCCTATTTTCTTTTTTTGCACTCCGTTGAATTTGGATAATTTCCACCATCTGTCCCGTTTATTGACACTTTCCATGATATCTGTCAGACTTGGCATGTTAGGGTGTGGTCATTGTCCATTTATTCGGATCCGTTATTTACATTCATAAACCTAAAACCAGAAGATATGTTCTCTTGTTATGTAATAAATGAGACCGAATCTATCGTCACTGTTCGTACTACGAGACTATAAATAACGATTCGCTTTAAAGAATTACATTTAACTGAATTATATTCATATGTTAAATTCGTAACGCGCAGGAAACACGTTCCGTCTCGGTTATAAAACCAGTCGCAAAGGTTGTATGGGGTAATATTATCTGTTTTTCTGAGAACCATACAAAACACAAGAATGCACTGCTTCGACAGAAAGTAGACTTCTTGAATATACAACTTGTGGTAAATATAGTAACTACTACATTTTAAAGGGCCATTTTCTGACTTGAGGCAAAAAGGCTGATGTGTTCAGTACAATTCTTATAATAAAACCAACCAGATTCACTGATTTCTCAAATTTATTTTTGGAATATAACACGTAGAGTTTTATTCCAAAAATAAATTTCAGAAATGAGTGAATCTGGTTGGTTTTATTATAAGAATTTATCACAATGCACGGTAACCTGAACGTCAAATTGATCAGCACATGTTAGTCACCACAGAACAACAAAGCAATAATAATAATTAAGCAAGTACATGAAGTGATAATTATTTTTATGGGGTTGAAGGAAATTTTTATAAAATTTAACTACATATTAAGCTATGCAGAGATCAAAACGTGTACTGATTCACTTAATGCAATAACATTAAAAGAATTAGACCGTAAATAAATAAATATATTCTTTAGGAATGTCACACAGTTTAATTTTTCAGGCAGTCACCAAGAAGAATTCTCCCACTCTGATGTTAGCCGTATGTGGCAGCCCAGGCTCCTCTGAAATAACCTTTTGCTTTCTCCAAAATACACGTCACGACTTTCCATAAAGCAATACTGATGACAAATAAAGGTAAAGGTAAAGCAGTCCTGTACAGGCCTGGAGTGGCCCAGAGGGTTCCAGGAAGTTAAGGTTCCCAGATTTCATGACAACGACACAGGATGGTTGTAAGGTTGTCAGGCTTACGCATCGGCCGCCTTTACCCCCAGGAAATGCTCCTGGTACTCATGTATTTTACAGGCTGAGTCGACCCCAGGGCCATAGTGCGATCGGGAGGATTTTATGTCAATGAAAAATTCCAATGAAACCAGCTGTGATCGAACCAGCGACCTTCAGATTTGTAGCGCAGCACCTTAACCACTGAGCCACCGCGGACTGATGACAAGTACCAGTGAAAACCTCAAATCTTGCAGTGGGAGGCTAGTGCTACGCCTAACTTAACCTAACCTAACCTAACCTAATGAAGGAAGCCCTTAATAATGCCGGAGGACGAAAAAAAGTACAACAAACGAAATAAATATTTTTCCCCAAAGTGCAGTCCTTGACTGATTATAACACAAAAGTGGTGCTGCAGTAAATGAGCATGTGCTTTTAACCGATTTACGTAGTACTGAAATACAAACAACAACCGAATTAACGCGTAACACGTAACCAAGGTATGCCTGACAAGACCTGGAAAAGTCTTTTGGGAAGGCATCTTGTTGTGTTTCATAAACTAAATAATAAAGAAACTTTTATTGAGCCCAACCATTTTTATTATAAAAACAACATTTGCTCTTTTAAATGCTACATGTTTCGACACTTAAGGGACGTCACCATGAGCGAATAAATAAACAGGAAACCAGTCAAATACGTTAAACTGTTATTCTTGTCTTCCCTTTACTTTATTCATGTCTCATGTTTATTTTGAGTCAAAACACTTAGCATTTTATACTGAGGAGTTTTACTGTTTGTGCAGCTCACTAATTACTAATTGGGTCGTCATAATTTATTTAAAGATGATCAGTTGGACATAAGGTTTAGTCCCATTGTGAGAGGTGAAGATGTGCAAAGGAGGAAATGATATTAAGAACTCACTTAAAGAGATAAGACAAAATAATCACTTTAAGATGGAACTGGATTGGATTCAAGTGGCTCTAGATGGAGCCAAGTATTGGGCCTTGCGACTTAAGTGATGAACGTTTGGGTTTCCATAACTCTTAACCGACTGTTCGAGTTCCATCTTCTTGCAGCAACACGGTAGACTGATGTAGGGATTTCGGTATTTTGTTGTGAGATGAATACCGTGGTTACGAATTCTGTGGTTTACTACGCGTGACTTATGACTAATTATAAATCTGTGTTATGTAAGTAAAATTTGTTTAACTACTGTCCTGGAACACATCTTGAGGACGTATGCGAGATCTCACTCTAAAAATTGGGCTTACGTATAAGCAGTTACTTGTACATCTCTAAAGCTGCAGCTCATCAACATCATGACAGAATACCCAATGACTTAATTTGCAAACGCTCTTCTATTCTCAGTCACTTGCTGTATTGTTATCCCGTAAATGTAGCGGTGTCATGCACTGAGCCGTGTTAGGGTAGAGCGTTGTGAAAATTGTGCCCTTGTCACTGAACATTTAAAGCCTGTCTAAACCCACATTGTGTGGGGGACACCAGTAACTCGAACTAGGTTACTGTGTAAAATCTACGGTCAATATTTCATTAGACTTTTGAAGTGCGTTGATATCTATAAGCACTGCCTGCTGTAACTTCAAACATTTCGCACTTTCCAAAAATATCAGTGTATTTTCCATAACTCTCACAACAAAGATGCAATTATTTCCTAAAGATATTAACCCGTTGTTGCTTCAAAAGTTAACACCGTTCTCTATGAGGTAAGGACTTATGTTTTTTAAATATATAATTTAGATGAACGTCGTTATTCAAAGGTTTAAACAGTTGTTTTAGACGCATTCGGAAAATTGTGAAAAGCAACTCTTAGCTTCGTCATATCTGTCTGTCGGTCTGCCTGTCCGTCGGCGTGGAACAACTCGGCTTCCACTGAAAAGATTTTCATGAAATTTGACATTTGAGTATTTTTCGAAAATCTGTCTAGAAGAATGAAGTTTCATTAAATCTAACAAGAATAACAGGTACTTTTAGGAAGCACAATATACATTTTTGAGAATACTACATACTAAGCTCATTTCTTCTTGGAATGAGAAATGTTTCAGAAAAACGTTGTACAGAAATTAAAAAAAAATTATGTTCAGTAACTTTTTTTCTAAAATCTTGCCTGTTATAAGGTGGAAAAAATTTGTAGAGTCGGACAGACCACATTTGACAACGTGGCGCATGCTAATTGCAAATTGGACACCTAAGGCTACAAACACACACTCAGAATATGCAATAAATTTTGCTTTCTCACTGCAACAATGGTTGCAGGAACGCGCCGCTGTTTTAGGTTACATGTACATTTCCTGTCTTGTCCTCTTCTGACTTTCTCGTCTTCAGCGTTTTCATGCTTTATTTGCCACTGCACTACAGATGAATGAATCTCGTGACGTCACATGTTTAGGTATTTATAAGTGTAAAGCGCAACAGAACCAACCTGAACTCCCCAACACAACAAAACTAATGGTTGTACCATCATCACATGTCTTCTCTAATTAGGAAGTTACGTCTCCTGCACACAGTTTAATAGTTTTAACACTGTCATATTCACGTCTCCCTGTAGGAATGAAAGCGTCGTGTGACGGTGGCTTTGAAACTGAGGAAAAACATTCTGTCCCTTGAGTGATTTCAGACTTACGCTGCGATATAAATGAGATATGTACTCAATTATTACACCAACCACTGCATATATATATAAAATTTACACATTAAAACATTAAAAATGTTCCGACATATTTCGATCCTAAGACTATCATCAGGGAGCTATATATTCCTTGCTAAAGTCACACTAGAAATAGTCATAGATTAATTTATTTGTACAAGTTGGGTGTTGTGGCAGCATGCCGTGTTTTGTAATGTTATGTTGCGAAGAGTGCACATCCGTAGCAGGACACTCTTCGCAACATAACATTACACAACACGGCATGCTGCCACAACACTCAACTTGTACAAAGAAATTAATCTGTGACTATTTCTAGTGTGACTTTAGCAAGGAATATATAGCTCCCTGATGATGGTCTTAGGACCGAAACATATCGGAGCGTTTTTAATGTTTTAATGTTTAAATTTTATAAATTTTATATGTGTGCAGTGGTTGGTGTAATAATTGAGTAACTCGACAACATGCACGGTGTAACAATAAAAAGAGAGATACTTGCTCTTCTGGGATTTTACGCTACGTAGAACGGCAGTCCTGTGTCGACTTTTGGGACAACCAATCAGTCCCATCTTCAAGAACCGACTCCTTCTTGGACTACTTGACCCTTGAAGATGGAACCAATAAGTTGTCCAGAAAATTCGAAAAGGACTTACCATTTTACGCTGTTTAAAATTCAAGAAATATGCAGATATTCTTCTGCTCCTTGTGCTAGAGGGCTGGTGCAAGCTTGTGTGATGCCGTCACTTCCTCTTCTTTGGTACATAAATATATAAATAGAATCTCTCTTTTTGTTTTTCTTCCCTGAGTGAGGTTTATCATGGTATTTATCAGACTCATTAGTAAATAGTTCCTTAAAATATGCTCTAGTTGTTTCTTCTTCCAACACTTACTTAAGCCTTACTGCCATCCAAAGTAATTTGCCTTAAGAACCCAGTAAACAATAACTGTGGGTGGATATAAATGAATCAACTTTATCCACATAAGGGGTTGTTTTTATGGGAAAAGCAAATTTCGTCAACGTGCTCAGGAAGTCCGCTTCAATAACTTGCCCTGAACCATTCTAGTCCAACACAGTTTCTCACATATCGTTTCGAAGTATTTATTTTTGTACCATATAATTGACGTGAAAACGAGGAAGAGGACGTAAGCAGCTACTGGATGGCCTTAAGGGAAGGAGGGTTATAGCAATTGAAAGAGCAAACATTGTATCCCACTCTGTGGGAGAAATCTCTCTTTGGAAGAGGTTATGAAACTGTCGTAAGACAGAAAGAAGAATGAATGAATACATGAAATAATTAATTTATGAAAGAATGCATTCTGCATACGTATGAATAACAGAACAACATCTGGAATCTATGGATGGAATATGAGAATGAGTATTACTGAAGTACGTGAATTAGTGAACGACATGAACTGTGTAAAGGCATTTAGACTATTTTTACAAATACGCTGTTACGAACATATTTTGTTCCATTATCAGTAACTGTACAGGTGCTACGTGTCCAGCCCTTTCATGCTTCACCCTACAGTCACTCTTAAGTTACTGCAAATTATGAACTTTGCGAGTTATTTCATTGTTTTAATTCTTCGTCACGGGACCTTAATTCTGAATCTCTTTTAAAGAACTGCACTAAAATGTGTACATCCAGTTCTGGGCAAGTGCAGGCCTAGGTTAGTAGAAAGATATATTCTCGACATAAACGTTTGGTTACGCGTCTTTTTCCCCCTTACAAGCAGGAATGTTCTTCATGGTGTGGACAATGTTGAGATTTATACAAAAGGTTGTGACACTGTCTTCTTGTTCCTAAATCAGAATTTCAAGTTTAATTTGTGTGCGGAAATTAACCTGCCTCCAAATGTACAAGAATGTGGTAGTGTTGGCTGCCATGACATTGGAACTATAAACTACAGCACACTTCATGACAGTTTATAAATTAGTTAGGTGTCCCCTTTGTTGTACCAACCGCGATTAAAAGTTATGTGAGGCCTTTGGTGTACAACAGCTGTATCTTTAATCTCTAAACTGCTCTTTAGGCTAATAAAGAAGATAACAAAACTATTTTGTTCCCTTAAGTTCGAGTAGCATCTGCTGCAGTATCAGCTCATTATCGCAGAGCTTTCCAGTAGCCAGCTAATGGCCACGTACTACACGTGTTACAGTCTCAGAGATTAGCCACCCTCTAAATGTATGCAAATTAGAGCACACAGAGGCCGAGAATATCAGATATTGTGTCTTTTTGCTGGATCATTTTTGGTATGGTCAGGTGGTGGTAATTGTCGAAATACGTCGGTGGATTTTATCTCTATATTATTACAGTTGGATCGTACTGTTTGGGACCAAATTTTGTGTCCGTTTGTGCTTTCATGTGCCCAGTACAAGAACAGTTGGAATAAAATGTAAATAGAGTAATGGTAGAATGTTCGTTGTAGAGACATTGAAATAGTACAAGCATATTCCAAACAAATCTGTACGGTTGGTAAAGTGAACCGGTTTCTTTTCAGTACATTTGAATGTGCTGAATATTGACAGAATAACGGATTTTGCTGACCGTGCATCTCAGTATAATCTTAGTAATTAACCAACTTAATGCACAAATTCTTGTTTTATAATAAGTTTATTATATGCCTCGACATTTTTCGAGCAATATGTGCTTATCATCAGGAGGACAAAATTGTATTATACAGCATCTGGTATCATCACACGCACTTGTTTCAGTGTGATGATACCAGATGCTGTGCAATATAATTTTGACCTCCTGATGATGAGCACATAGTGCTCGAAACATGTAGAGGCGTGAAATAAACTTATTATAAAACAAGAATTTGTGAATTAAGTTGGTTAGGTACTAAGAGAATAACGGATGTCAGTAGGTATGAAGGGACGTCCAGGATCAAATGATTCAATTGCGATTGGAATGATCCTGACTCAGTCGATTGTGATAAGACAGCGGTAACTATTTATTTTCGGGATGAGTGTCATTGGGCACTTTTGTAAGGAAATGAGAATCAAGGGCATAGTTGTACTCATTCTGCTGGGTAGTTCAGATGCTGTGAAAGAGCAATGACGGACAGACAGACATACAGGTAGACAGCATTTTATCCGATACGATTTAGACATTAATATTTTAACTTCACACTACCTTAATTTGAAAATGGGATGACTGAATATGGTTAATATTTTACGACGTTACATTAGCTGCTGAGATTACACGGAAAATAATGTTTGAGCTTAGAGGAATTGATGACGAGCGAAAAATACCTGACTTTTTTAATGGAAGCAAAATTTCCGGGTGCTTAAATTTCTTGTGATTACTCGGTACAACTAAGATACATTTTGGAATAGTAACTTGCAACGGGCCACGTCTGCTGCATAACCAGTCTTTTTACAATCATATATAAATTTATGTTTCTTAATTTCATTGAAGGGTTTTAAACCGGTAAAAAAGTTTTGAACTATAGTAAGGTAGTATGGGAGAATAGTGCTGAGATAAATTTGAAGGTAATGTCCAGGCTTTTCAGATTGAGATAACTGGAAAATTATCAAAGCTTAAAGGAAATAAACTGGTTCCTCCTGAATGTGGAGCAGAAGTTTGAGAGAATGCACAGTATTTTGAAAATAAGCCTATTATTCTTCAGCAGGGGTAGAACTGAACAGTTTGACTTGTGTGTGGCGTGTTGCATCTGTTTGAGGGGAGGTTCGCAAGAAGATAGGAGTTATGAATAGATTTTCTCCTGTCGGGGAGATTCAACATAAAATTTTCCATTCGACGCTCGCTGTTCATCCGGCCCAGTAGCCTAGGCCTAAGCCCGTAAGAAGAGATACACGTGTGCTATAGAGATGAGCGGCGTAAATATCTTAGAGTAGAATAGAAGAGAATAAAATAAAATAGAGAACTTCGTGGTCCATCAGTAAACATATCGTACAAGCTGTTGCATCTCAGCGACCGACTAAGCAATTAGAGTAAATGGATTTCCAAGTTAGAGGTCGCAAATTTGATGGGTAGTGCAGAACGTAAGTTAGAATCCAACTTCCTGTTCCATAGATCTCTAGTCTTATGTGGCTACTACTGTTATTATTGCGATGCAAAGTGCTTTCCGCTATTCATATAATTCCAACTAAATGCACTTATATATAACCAACATGTATTTTATTAATACGCAGATTACCTTGTGTTAGTGGCTAAGAAATAAACGGTACTAGAGTTATGGTTGAGCGTACGCGGTGGCGCAGTTGGTTGAGGCACTGCGCTACAAGCAGGAAAACCACGGATTCAATTCCGATGGTGTCAATGGAATTTTTTATTGACATAATTCTTCCGGCCTCACTATGACTCTGGGGTTGACTCAGCCTCTAACAGAAACGAGTACCAGGAATATTTCCTGGCGGTAAAGGCGACCGGTGCCTAGGGTTGACAACCTTACCACCTTCATGTGCCGACTTTTTTAAATCTGGGAGCCTCAAACTCCTGGAAACCTCGGGACATTTCCAGGACTGTTATAAGATTGATTTACCTTTTACAGGTGTGATTGACAGATTAACTGAAATGCAAATGAATGTGGAATAACTTAAAGCAATTAAAATCTCAAGGCAGTCATTTCCAGCACAGATTGTGACAAATAAAAAAAAAGGAGATTGTGGAATATACCAAATGTCTGGGTAGCATAATAACAAATGCTGCATGTTGCACACGTGAAATTAAGGAACCAGTATTCAACAAGAAGAAAATTTTCACCAAAATTTCACTTCAATTTAAGTAAGAAACTAGAAGAATGTTATATTTGGAGTAGAGTATTTTGTGGTGCTGAAAATTGGACACTTCGGAAAGTAGATCAGAAATACCTGAATAGTGTTGAAGTTTCCTGGAGAAGGTCGGAGATCAGTTGGGCCCATCATGTTAGATGTGAAGAAGTATTACACGAAGTTGAGAACAAAAGAAATATCCTACTTACATTAAAGAGAAAGAAGGCTAAATGGATTGTCGCACCATACACAAAAATTTATTTCTAAAACACATTATTAAAGGAAAGATAGAAGCGACAGGAAGACGAGGAAGAAGAGGTAAGAAACTATCGAACCGCCTTAAGGAAAAGGGGAGATACTGGAAATTGAAAGAGGAAGCACTAAATAGCAGTCCATGAAGAACTCGCTCTGGAAGAAACTATAAATCGTTCTTAAGACGGACTGCCCAATGTGTAAATATTTTATCTCATAGTATATACTTCCCTATATTTTTCGGCTTATGTAGACCATCTTCAGGGAGAATCAAGCATAGGAAAAAGACGTATGTAAATATATAAATATATATGTGTATAAATATAATTAGAAATATATTTATATTTATCAGATATGTAAAATCTAAATGTAGCATATTACAGCTTGCTATCAGCATTTTAAATTATTTATAATGTTGGAAACTGATGGTTTTATACTTATTGTCATTAAGAATTAATTGTTAATAATTGTAAATATTGATAAACCATCCACCAATATTAAAAACAACAAACAGTTTATTATATGATAAAACGGCAACACTTGATACATGTGTGTTTCACATATTTGGCGACGATGTTAACTTATGTTTTCCTTTGTGCTTGATTATTCCTGAAGATGACATACGTAAGCCGAAACATATAGAAGAGTGTGTAAATTGAGATAATAAAATACACGAATAATACAATTCCTGGACAAACCTGGACAGACTCTGGGGTTTTCAGGAGTTAGAGGCTCCCAGATTTCAAGAAAGTTGGCACATGAAGGTGGTAAATTTTGAGCCCTAGGCAACGGCTGCCTTTATCTCCCAGGAAATATTCCTGGTACTTATTTCTGTTAGCGACGGAGTCGAATGCAGGGCCATACTGCGGCCGGTAGGATTGTGTTCAATGCATTATTGCAAATCTAACCCGCGACCTTCCAGCTTTTAACACAGTGCCTCAACGGAGTGCGCCACCGCGTACCCCCAGTAATACCATACACGTTTGTTAAATTATGTACATTTAGAGATAATTATATTAATATTTATATGTTTAATGCAAGGAGTATGAATAATATTATGTTCTCTCGGTTGTTATTTATATATATTTTCTATATAAGTATATTTTTCAAATAAAATATCGAATTTTATGATATTCGTTGTGATATATTTAATAATTTTTAAATTTCAAACAATAGTTTAAATGTAGTGCGTAATTATGCTTAAAATATATTTGTGTCGGAAATTTCATATGCCTGGCTCCAGTAGTTTAATAGTTAAAACTATAAGTTTGAAAGAAAAATGAATGTGTCGCACGGCCACCATGTTGTGATTTTATATTACGCAATGTTTTCTAGAATTCATGGATGCAATTTGAACGTAGGTGACACCATGATAGACGCGTGCTTAGTTCGTAAACGGCTATGTAGGTGTTTATGCAAAGTGTCTGATATTTTCTTGCGACTTTTAACCAACGCTGGTTTCGCTGAAGGGATTTTAGTGAAAAAAATCCCAGTTTGAAACACCACGAGGGGGAGCTAAATTTCCTTATGCGGCCATACTGACAGAGAAGCAGACAGTAGCTAATATTCGCTTTTCGTACATTTGCGTGTAAGCGACTAAAATAAAATTATAATATCCTGATTTTATTAATTATTATTTATTCAGCAAATGTGCTACAAACAATATTTCAGAAGGAAAAACACTTTAATCTTCTTATTCAGAAAATCGCTTCATGCCGCCGCAAGTGCCATAGTTTAGAAACCTTCCTTACCGTATGCATTCCGTACTTTATTTGGAAATTCTCCGATTCTAGTCTCGGCAGTGTTATCAAAGGTCATGGCTTTTATTCTTCTCTTACTCTGTACCTTTCAACCCAACTTCAATAGCGCCATGCTTGACCGCATTTTATCCGGCTCTTTGAAAGTAATCGTAGAGTCTTATTTGATGCTAAAGACATAACCGAACATTTTATCTCCAACAAATATCGGTAAATAATTTTTGTTCTGATCGATGCACTTTGTAGATTTAATTAACATGAATCGCTGCTCCTTTTTTGTTTTCGGGTACTTTTTATTCTGTTTAATGAAGTTGATGATGGAATTTGTGTCGAAGATTCTGTATTTTGTTCGAGAACAGTAGCTAAGTGCGAAAGGCAATGGTTGGTGCCCGCTGCAAGTTCAGCAGGATCAAGCAGATCAATATGAACCCTTGTGCTCGCTTGATGTGCCACTGACTGCTACCGTCCTCTTGGTAGTTCCTAGCCTTCTTACAGCTTCACAAACTTGTGTCTCGCGTCCATGCTTAACCCTTACCCTGCTAAAGTGGAAAATATGGTGAGTTCCTAATATTGCCAGTAGATGGCAGATGGGATTTAGTTCGGCGTTTAAAGGGTTAATCGTCAGATTAATGGCTGGCGCATAACTCAGAACTTCATGTACAAGCATACTTAAAAGAATTACAAGTTTTATCTGTTACGTGCCAATATATACCTTCGTCGGTGAAAATTGTCATTAATCAAGGAAAGTGTCAAAAATTAATTTATACACAATATTAAGGGGGTTCCTTAACTGGGATAAAAAATGTCAGGCTTCAACTTAAAATTTAAATTGCCACTGCGTCTTGGCGCCCGGGAATTGTACACCCCAGCCTTGAAATGTAGACTCAGATTATGTTATGACAACCTCTTACAGTGGTATACTAATATGTATAAATGAAGTATAAATCCAATTGCAATAAACATCATTCACTACTAGACTATCAAGAAGGACGCTTTGCTGAAGACATTGTTTATTTAATTTTTTGAAATTACAAATCCTTGATCATAAAGATTAATGTCTTCTGTAATGTGACGCCGTGAAATCTGGTAGTAGTGCACCGAAATTTCAGTAGATCCTGCTGCCTGTACCACCTACCCTGTCGATGGAAGCAACAGAGTCTTTGAAATTTCGGTAAACGTCTGTCAAACTGCAAGGAAATGCAACCTAGAAGAAGCATTGTGCATATTCTTGGGGATGAGAAACTAAAAATTTTAACTTTCGTCCCATCTCCTGTGTACAATGAGAACCCGATTTTTATGACCCTGAAGTTTTTCGTAAAAAAAACTGCTGAGGAGAATCCGTGGACAAGAGAAAAGAAGGAACAGAGTGGCGGAAAAAATTACTGTGACCTCATTTAGGTGCTTCCAGATGTGTTTGAATCCAAGGTAGGGTCAGATGAGCCGAAACTGTAGAACGCGTAAGGAAATGTAAATTTATCAAGTCTTTTTTAGCTAGATTTCGTCTTGTTTTATTTCATCCCACTTTGACATTGATAAGACGAATACAGTTTACTGTGGTTGAAGACAGCAAGTTTGTCACTTTTAAAATGACGCCTGAGCCAGCATAGCCAACACATATATATGACGCAATGACACAGCACAGTTGCCGGACTGCATCCAGTTTTGTGTTGGCACATGATCTCCACAAAGATGCAAATGATATTATTAAAATGGGTGCCATCGCACCCACATTGCACATGTGCCTGATTTTCAACATCAGTGTTTTAAGTCTTTTTAAGTTCTGTAAATTTCAACCGTTTCGCTACAAATACATAGACTGAAGAACGTGAACAGCGTTTATAAAGTTGTGCGTCTGTGGTTTTAACTTCTTACTGTTTCACTAGATATACACATCATTGAAGGAAATTTAATGATATTCCAAGTTGTGCATTCGTGATTAAAAACCTGCGATCTGATAACGGACACTTCGTAAATGCTTATAATCATTTGATGTGTTGGCGAAGAAATGACAGAGTATTCTCCCTGAAGATGGTGTCAGGAGACACCGAAACACGTCGGGCCCGAACTAGGATGTGGTTTGGAATACACAATGTAGTGCGCAAGTGTTGGTTAATAAATGGTGATACAGGACATGATGCACGGTACGTACGATATTACATTACGGGATTAAGATACGAAGTGTTCGTGTTAGACCGTACTGCAGTTTTACTTTGCTGCCTAAATTCGTACTGTAAATCTTCCTTTATTTAAAGATGCTTCTAAATGCTTTGTTCATTTCACTTCCAAAGACAAGTTGGTTAGCAAATTTAGGTGACACAATCCCGCTGTGTAAATCGGTCCCAGTGGCCGCGCGGTCTAAAGCGTAGGTCTGTTGCCGCTCGCCTGCTGAGATCGTGGGTTTGAATCCCACCGGGGATATGGATGTCTGTCTGTTGTAAGTGTTGTGAGTTGTTAGGTAGAGGTCTCTGCGATGAGCTGATCGCTTGTCCAGAGGAGTCCTACCGACTGTGCTGCGTCGCTGTGTGTGATCTAGAAACAGCATGAATGGGGAGGCTATGGCCCGCGTTGGGCCGCAGCGCCATAAAAAAAAATCACATTGTGTTATTTAATAAGCAGCGTTTGTGTATTTCTAGACTTAAATCGCCACTGATTGGTAAATACTGAACCAAAATAAACACGAAAAAACATACCTGTACCAGAATTTTCAAGAAACCCACTAAGATACTAAATAAGGAGATTTAATATCTGGGCTGAGAGTTGAACTCAGAATCATTAGACTCGAATTTGAGTTTTAAATAACCGGTGTACAAATAAACAGAAAAATACTACATAACTAAATTTCCTTTATGTCGCACTGTCTACATCTAAGTTCAATGTTTGTTTTTGTTTTTGTTTTGCCGGACCTCTAAAGTATACCTAAAGAAAGGACGAGAATATTTATACACGTTATGTCTTTCAGATCATTGGTGCAAAAATGTCGTTACGAAAGTTTACAAACCGCATTGGCAATCATTGTGCCTTATGAAGATGGCTTTGTTATTATTGTGCGGTTTGGAATTGCTTTTATTTTCCTATTTTGGGCTTTGATTTGATAGTATTCGGGTTTCGGTTCTGTATTGATGTGGTAGACGCTATCATTGTGTCATACGAATATATTGTTTATTGCATTTTCTGGAGAAACCGACATGTTTGTTGATGCGGTTTCTGTGACCACGGTTACATAAAAGCGATAATCCCCTTCTGACCGTCATGACAGTTCTTCAAAGCAAAAAATAGTTTTTGGTCGTGGATGAATACCTGAGCGGAGGGAATTTTCAATTGCAAAGGCTAAACTTTCGGCCATATTTCATTATCTGCATGAATATGTACATGTATAAATAAAAACATTCTTTGTAATTTCAATATACAGGGTGTCCCAGGAGGAATGTGCCAGACTTCGGGAGGGTGTTCCTTATGTTAAAGTATACCGATATAACCCAAAATATCTATGTCCAAATTTGAACGGTTACGGAGATAATGGCCAGAGAAGTTTGAAACTTTGAGAGCTGTTACACACTTATTGATTACCAAATACATATTAAAACTGGCAGGAATATGTGTTTTCTGTAATGTTAATATCTGTACTTAACATCAAACTTACTTGTGAGTGACATAAAGCCATTAAACTGAACTACAAAAACACTCGCACTCATGTCATAGTTGTCCTTAGGGTTCCAAGCAATATACATGACTCATGAATGCCCTGCGGTGACGTAACATGGCTGACTGCGCATTCCGATATAAGGCT
>Ga0123352_10009043_pt1 | contig 15562 bp, 7 predicted proteins | sample TergutLab28metaG_FD_89700 | JGI IMG/M metagenome (GOLD analysis project Ga0123352, IMG submission 89700) | Labiotermes labralis P1 segment gut microbial communities from Petit-Saut dam, French Guiana - Lab288 P1 | ecosystem: Host-associated > Arthropoda: Insects > Digestive system > Gut ... | reverse complement strand
GGGAAAGAGACCACTGGGGAGACATAGGAGTACATGGGTGGATAATATTAGGATGGATCTCCAGGAGGTGGGATGTGGGTATATGGACTGGATTGGGCTGGCCCAGGATAGAGACAGGTGGCGGACGCTTGTGAGTGCGGTAATGAACCAAGGGGTTCCGTGAAATGCGGGGAATTTCTTGACTAGCTGCAAACCAGTTAGCTTCTCAAGAAGGACTCTGCACCATGAAGTAAGTAAAATGGAAGCGTCTGTTGTATTCTGCCGGTCAGTCTGCGCAACTTGCTCATGCGCAAACGACACAGGTTAATTTTTAAATTTATTTTTAATTTATTTTGTTCTGTTTTGCGTCCTCCCTCTCCTTTCTACTCTTTCGTGCCCCCGTCTCCACTACACCCCCTCATACCCTCAGTATTATTTTTAATTTTCTGTTCGAGGAATGTGGCTCTGAAATGTCGGACTAGCATTCCAAGTCCAAGTGGCACCCTCGTGTTTCTCATTTATGTACAGGATACAACGGCGCCTGGGTAGGCCGTTGTATATCGTTTCTGAATTTGTTCGGAGGGTTGACCGTTTATGGGGCTGTTCCGTTCTCAGCAGGGTTCGTTGTTTGCTGTCATGGTAACCTTCGTTTTAAGGTTCATCGTTTAGTCGGCTACGTTGGGAAATACTCCGGTAGTGTTCGGTTTCTGTCGATCTAACAGAACACGCTAACGAAAACTGCTAGTTTGAAAACTAAATATTTCGGCCTTGGAAATGAATGTGCTCTTGATCTGGTGTTTATCCTGGATTTGGTGGCGAGCCTTAAACGTAACCGACTGCCTTGTTTGTGCTGCGTGTGTTAGACCTGCACCGTTGGTGAAACAGTTAGTGCTTACTGGTAACGAAATGACGTTTTCAGTGGCTGCCTAACAAACAAACAAACAAACCGACTAACGAACGAATTCCACGGGGCAGAGTTCTTCCTGAGAAGCGCACAGATACACATCAAATCAAGTGACTCCCACATTTATAGGTAACCGAAGGTTCATTACCGTGTTCACAAGAGCCCACAACTTGTCCCCAGCGTTATCGAGATAAATCCAGTCAACACCCTGCCATCTACGCTTAGGTTTTCCAGGTGGTTCTTTCCTTCAGGTGTACCAACCAAAACCCTATATGGACTCTGCCACATTCCGCGCCCGTCTCATTCCCCTTGACCTAATTACTCGAGTAGAACTCATGCATCTCGTAATTGCGCAGCCGTCCTCCCATCTCGTATTGCCTGCTCCCTCTTAGGTAGGAATGTCTTCCTCAGCAGTTTATGTTCGAACACCCTCGGTCGGTGTTGTTAATGAAACCAAGTTTCATACCCGTATAAAACGACAGGCAAAACTGTACACCCAACTCGTGTTTTGTGCCTTTCTAATTAATGACCCTTTCCAATTTATAACACTTGCTAATTTACGCTCTCTGATTTTCGGTTTAACGCCTTATGCCTGGCTGCGTTCAGTAACGCTGACCTCATGTTTTTGATGGGAATACTATTTGTGATGTATGTCTTTTTTTATGTTCGCCCAACTTTTCAGGAACGCAACTTGGGCGCAAAGTAAGAGCTAGGTGTACTGTATGTGCGCTAATACTGAAAGTAGATGTGACACTTACAGCAAGAAATTGTATGATTTCTTCCCGCATTTGGGGTTTCTGCACTACCAGGTGCTTACCTTCCTCCCCGCTTCGGTATCGATATGGATGCTGTCTGGCGCCAGTGAGTATGGTTATTCTATTCCATTTTCCCCCGCCTGCTTGGTATGTGTGCACCAGTAAATCATTTTGTGTGCGGGGTGATAAGAGTCTGCAGGTAACAGTACACGTGCTCGGCACTAGGTGTAATTTAGGGTTTGAACAAGAGTAAGTCACCCGTCTGCTTGACGCGTCCATGTGTGAAGTGCGAAGACGTGGCCGTGCACTGTGGATAGTTCTTTTGTTCTTGTCTCGTTGGGTTGAATTCAGAATTGTTTTATTGTCGTCAGCAAAATGAAGTGTGCATTATTATTCTGGTCCACTGCCTTTCGTTTACACCGTTTTCTGTCTAACAACGCTTTTCGACGCTGCCCTGCGTCGTGAGGGTGGCGTCGAATCGCGGTAGAAGACATTGCAAAACAGTTGACCACAGTAGGATTGCACGTACATTGCTGTTCAGTTACATCTTTAACGGTAGTTACTTTCCTTCTTTCTTTCTTACTCACTCACTCACTGGCTGACTCCATGGAGCAGAGTCCTTGAGAAGCTAACCGGTTCTTAGCTAATCAAGAAATTCCCCGCATTTTATGGAACCTGAAGGTTCATTACCGCACTCACAAATGCCCGCCAGCTGTCCCTTTCCTAAGCCAGATCAATCCCGTCCATACCCGCACATCCCACTTCCTGAAGATCCATCTTAATATTACCCTCCCATCTACGCCTGGGTCTTCCACGTGGTGGTTACTTTCCCTCAGGTCTCCTTACCTAAACCCTGTATACACCTCTACTCTCCCCAATACGTACTACATGTCTCACCCATCTCATTCTTCTCGATTTGATTACCCGAATAATATTGGGTGAGGAGTACAGCTTTTCAGTATGTTGTTTTCTCGGGTGGTCACTACTGAGGGAAAATTAGGGTCATAAACCCTTGGGAATGTTGTAATTTCTTCATCTGGTTGAAATATTCAGAGGGTATAAAGTTGAAGGGGCAAGTTGCAAAGAGAGACAAGGCCAGATCTGCTACTCGAAGTAACACTGGCCGGATGGCCGTAGCAAGGAAGGGAGCACTATAGTACTAATTTGTATTTTCTGAGATTGCTTTCCACCAGTTGGGGACAAGAACATTGTGTGTGTGTGCAAGCTGTGGACTTGCTGTTACTTCATGCAGTGGAGTCTGAACAAAACGCACACGCGCAAGGGTATAAACACTTTCTGTTCGATTTATTGTTTAATTTAATACCCAGTAGTGCATCAACGTGTTGTATATTTAATTTTAGCAGAATGTTAATTGCCGATCCCAGTGGCCGCGTGGTCTAAGGCGTCGGTCTGCGACCGCTCGCTTGCTGGGATTGCGGGTTCGGATTCCGCCTGGGGCTTAGATGTTTGTCTCTTGTGAATGTTGTGTGCTGTAAGGTAGAGGTCTCTGCATCGTGCTGATCATTCGTCCAGAGGAGTCATACCGAGTGTGGTGTGTCTAATTGAGTGTGATCGTGAAGCCTCGATAATGTTGAGGCACTGGGCCACTGTGGGATATTGCGCCGTGTAGGGAAGGAGGGACGGGGGAGGAAGAAGGTTAATTACAGATGTAGAAATTGGATGTTAATTAATGTTGTTTTCATACTTAGTGGTAAGCGTGTGCTTATTTCCTTCGTGACGGGGATTCGCGAGAAAAACTGTTTAAAAGCTTTGCTTTAGAGAATAGGATTGCACAGAGTGAACCGAGAGAATAGGATTGCACAGAGTGAACCGGACTGGGTTGACTGTTGTTTGATTCTGAGGACGGGATTTTGTGAACTCTGTGGCTCGGCTTTGGTTACCACGAGGACGGGGAATTTCTTTGATAGTTGAATGAATCATGCCTTTCGAAATGTGACGTTTATTAAATGACGCAGCGAGATCCAACCATATCGTGCCACAGAATCGGTTTGTACACGACAGTAGTGATTGCCAGAAGTGCATACTTCTGAATGTGTGTACGTCTTACCACAGCAGTAGTTGTTTTAGTCCACGGATTTGTGATTGTTGAGACCGTCTCATGGTGAAATGTTTTGTGCCATCAACATTATTAAAAATCCAACAAGATGCAACAGTATGCAGTCTGATTTATTTTACTGCAAAATCACTCTACATGTTTCGGGTGCCCACCGCACCCATCATCAGAAGTACTAAAAACTGGAACCACAGACTCCGGTACTGGTCATAATATCGGTACAGCTACTTGGCGGACCCGACCTGGCCACGTTGGAGGGAAGTAGGTGTACCGATAATGTGACCTGTACCGGAGGCTGCGGTTACAGTTTTTAGTACTCCTGATGATGGGTGCGGTGGACACCCGAAACATGTAGAGTGATTTTGCAGTAAAATAAATCAGACTGCGTACTGTTGCATCTCGTTGGATTTGTATTAATATTGAATTACGATGCAGGGAACCATGAGCTTAAATTTGTGCTATCAAGGTTTGTAAGACTGATATATTTCAGTATGCCATCACCTGCAGCATGTGGCGGCAGATACGGAGTTTCACCTAGATAGGTACTGTACAGTACATGCCCAGCAATCACACGGATTTCAACGCGTTGTATACCTCTGGCTTTGTTACTTCTTCTAGCATCCTTGGTGTATCAGCATTATAATACAGAATTTCTAAGAAAACAAGGCAGCAGCATTCCTGAAGTTTTTAGTTTTGTTTTGATTCCGTAATGAGAATATTTCTGTGTTGCTGCAGTCCGAATCTCTCTTATCTGTCCCACGGTAAACCGAGAAAATGCCAACTTTAATCATTTTTGTAATTGACTGAAGGAATTTGTGTGTATTTTTATATTTAAATATGATTTGTTCAAGGTATGTGTGTGAGTCTGGGTACAGATACAGGCATTAAAAGAAGAGATGAATAACTTTTTTAAGAAAAAAAATTAAATGTAGATGAAAGTCACGCAAATGCCGTCTCGGTAAGCCATCTGGTGGCGGGATGCTGTTTTAACTGTTCTCAGGCGACATTCTTCTGTTGCCGGGAGAGGAAAATAAAACCAATGCAAACAACTCTCCACTCCTCAAGTATTCTAGCAGAGAGTCAGGATAATAATTTTACACGTGTGATCTTATGTATGGTACGGAGTTACGTCGACTCCAACATGGCGACCGACCCGCTGGCGAAACGTTTCTTGGTTGCTAGCATGACCAAGGCAACAGACGCCTAAGCGAGAACCAGCGGTTACCATTGCTCATAAAGAGAAGGGAGATTGTGAACGGATGATGTGTGGGTAGACATTATGTATTGGCATTAGGAGACTGAAAGTTCTGATCCTGCTCGCAAGCTGTCAGCAAACCTGTATGACATATACCATTGCTATGTGTACAGTGAAAACCCGCTGATGATGGACAGAGGACCTGTCCGAAACATGTGAAGTTTTATTCCAAAAATAAATTTGAGAAATTAGTGCATCCAGTTGGTTTTATTAGAAGAAATATCCCGTAATGGCGTGGACCCATTTCGTAAACAATGTCACGTTAAGCAAAATCACTTACTAATGAAGTGTGCGTTGTGGTTGTGACGTGGAGACCAACTGCTAATAACAGCCTGCGCACCAAACCAGTGTAACTGCTTCGCGGTGAGGAATTAGAAAGCAGCGTAACCATAAAATTAATGTAAGAGGGCTCTGTACGTGATTTCAGGCTTCCGCCGCGAGGCACAGTGCATGAGATCTGCGCTCTTCTGGAATCTTACAGAAAGTATAATTGTTATTCCATACCGACATTTCGGGACAATCGGTCTCATCTTCAGGGGGTCGTGCTTGACCCTTGAAGATGGGTGGCGATGGCGCAGTTGGTTGAGGCATGCGCTACAAGCCGGAAGGTCTTGGGTTCGATTCCCGATGGTATCATTGCGATTTTTTATTGATCAAATCCTTTCGGCTGCACTGTGGCCCAGGGATCGACTAGGGCTCTAACAGAAATTAGTACCAGCGGCAGCTGCCGATTGTCTGGAAATTCTGGGAGCCTCAACCTCCTGGAGCCCTAAGGGCCTGTCCAGGCATGGATAGGGATGGCTTTACCATGAGGACAAACACACACAAAACGAATAAGTGAAGAGTGTAAGATAAGTCACTAGCTTCGTTTTTATTTTGCTTGTGTAACACTATCAGTGTATGCTGGCTATAGAGATTTTCTGTCGGCATGTGTGGCAGGCCTGTACAGGAAGGTGTATCAGAGCGAGGTTGCGCAGTTTTTCTGGGAACCGCCTGAGAGTTCTAGGCACCAGAACGGTGATTTTAAGGGTGCCCCATACCGAGGATTTACAACTATTAGTCGCTGCGGCTGTTTTGTACCTGGGATTTATGTCCCCCTATATCAGAGTCCGGTCAGTATCAGATTTACTGTCAGTTTATGAGGCGTGCCCTACAGATAACAGTTTTGGCCTCTTAGTGGTGTGCGTCCTGATATTTATTTTTGCATCTCGCAAGTCGCAACTACTACTAATGTTATCAATGCTGGTACTCTGATTACACAAAGCATTCAGATTGCACTCAGTATTGGCCATCTTTGGTGGTAATGCGGCTAGCCGTTGACGTCACTAAATGAACCGTGCATGTTTCAGCACTTGTTCCTCTGTTTTAATTATTTCGTATAAGGCTTCCGGTCTGTGCGCTTCGATAATTGGTGTTAGCAGTGAATGTTTTAATCTGTTAATGGATTAGGTTTGTCTTTCTCACCCGTCTGTCTCTTTGTTTGGCTCGCTTACAGAGTCGGGTGGGCTGTTTCAGGCAGAGGAGAGGACTGTCCTTCCTGTGCCACGTACAGACCTCACGAACCTTTCATTTCTTCCAACTGTTATGTCGTTAAAATGTACGTATAGTGTAGGTGCATTGCTGAGCCATTATTTCCGGTGTCCCTATTCACCTAATTGCAAGGCGCATGGTTAATCCATGAAACAATTGCAGTTGTTGAACAAGACGACCTTGACTGCACATTCCTGCGTCGAGTCCAGCAAGGTCGAGTTGTGTCGCAGCATCCCTTATTTTAACTCTGATTCCCCCCACCATCGCCACCCCGTTACTTGACCGATGTAATGATCTTGCTAATAAGTCCTCCTCCTTTCCCCTCCCCTCCCCCCCTCGACACCTGTTTCATCCGATGTTCCTTTTGCTTCTTACTAATTCGTTTAGTGAAACATGGTTGAAGTTCCGAAAACGTGTTTAGAAAAGAATTCGCGCCGTCGCTGTAGTATGGGTAAACTTCTTCCGATTGGTCGTCGCGCTGCTAGCTGGTTGGACGGCTGGACACGAGCAACGTAATGTCAGAGCCGTAGAGGAAAACGGGTCTATCTCAACTCAGCGTCTTGTGTTTCTTAGTTTGCTGGCAGCGCTGTCTGCTGTTCTGTACCAGTACTGAGTGTTTTGAACGTAATTCGTATTTTGCTGGGCCGGCCGGAGACTTGTGCGCGCCCCGGGCAAGCTAATCATTTGGCGCCACTTTAGAACGATTTTCTTGAAATTTTTTTTTTTGGGGAGGGGGGATGCTGGCGTAATCTTTTGAGTGCGCATGCCCAAATTGTATACAAATTTTGAAGAAGGCCTTTCGCGTACCCGTGGGAATTATGAAGAGGAAACTAGGAGTCTTATTAAATTTTTATTAATTACTGCATGATTTAATTTTAATTTAATAATTGTTTTCCAACAAGATGCGACTTATTCAGATTATTACATTTCTGTAGGCAGCTCTACATGTTTCGGGTTTTGACACCCATCATCAGGAGCTGGTACAGCTGTAATTACAGCTTCTGGTATTGATTAACTGCAACGAGTAAAATAACTGTGCTGTTAATACTAATGAATAATTTAAAATTCTAGATTAGTCATATTGAATGTTACTAGCCTTGACGAATATGTATATAAAATATTGGTGGATGGTTTAAAGCAGTATTTTTAAATTATGTACAACAAAATGTTATATATGTATATATATATTGGATTCTCTTAAATTCGTATCAGAACCCGAAAGTCACGTAACAGCAACCGAACACCAGATACAGCGCACCACAGTCGGAGCATAACAACGTGCATGTGAGCCCAGCGACAAAACGTGCTTTTAAATAGTTGTTTAACTGCTAGCTAGCACGACATATTAAGCAAATGCAACTATACCTGCACTCTAACGTGTAATGTGTGGCTTACTGCCTTAAAAAATCGTCGCTGCCAAAAGTAGATTACTCTGTGGCCTATTGCAAGTTGGCTGTTGTTACCGATGATACTGGTTCGAAACCAGGTCAGAGATATGCTCGGCGGAGAGACAGGCAAAATTACATTCAGAAAAATAAGTAAAAAATTTGGGACTTCGAGCAGAAAAGAATTCCAAGTTGGTACAATAGTTGAATAAAGAGAGACCAACTTGATGTCACTTGCTTTATTATTTCATTATTTAATGCTGAACATGTTTCGGATGTTAATACATCCATCCTCAGGAGCTTGCAAACACTGCTTCAACCTGCATCCGGATACCACACCACCCCAGCCAAACCACACCGTAACACCAACACACGTCGTACCAGAGCAATACAACCCGTGAAATAACTCAACAAATAAGTCGCAAGCTCCTGAGGATAGATGTATTAGCATCCCAAAAATGTTGAGCATTAAATAATGAAATAATAAAGCAAGTGACATCAAGTTGGTCTCTCTTTATTCAGCTATCAAGATGATGCACGGTCCAATAAACATAAGATTGGTGCAGTACATGGGGAGGGTGCGGACTATAAGGCTGTTGTTGTAAAGTTTATGACGGTGTTTGTCACGCGGAAGGATTCGGCCTGCTCGTAGGTAAGGGTTGTGACCGTATCGCCACACTGACCTCCTGGTAAACAAAAACATCTTCTGAACCTTTCGGCCCACATCAATCGGACAGCTGTTTATGCTCGATCAGGGATGTGGTCTTGAAGAGAGCCAGAATGAGTTCGGAGACAATTCTTGGCTGACACTCGTACGAGCAACGTGAAAGGGAATACGGGAACGATAACAAAGAGGTGTTTTTTTTATGTTGGTGAAATGTCTAGCAGTGCCGGACACAAATTTTTTTAACTGTGAATATTCAAGGTACAAAAATTAAAATAACTTGAAGTGGCATAACCACAGTTATCTTGTTATCTAGTCGGTAGACCACACATAACGTTCCTGTTATCACCAAAAGCAATATTCCTTGGGTGGAGTTCGTGTTCACGCCAATGAGAACTGGCCGGTTGTACGGTAAATGGAGACTGTTGGATAACGAGGAGCTTCGTGATTTTTACTAGACGGGGTTTTAGTCGGGAAACCTGAAGGAAAGTGGCGGTCCAGGGAAGGTGGGTTGGTCATTACATTGTGTCTGTAGGACGGAGTGGGCTGGTGTAACGCGGTTCAAGTTGAGAGACCAGGGACGGGGTGTTGTGAACATGGTAATGTGCCCAGCGGTCTTAACGAAATGCGAGCAGCGTCTTGAAATGAGGAAGTTGACAGATTCTAGAAACTGTGCCACATAGCTGTTGGTCCAGTCGTGCTAAAGGGTGGCAGGCACGTGTCGTCGGAGTGTCATGAATTTTGAGTTTCACGTCATCTCAAATACCGTTACGGAATCGTAGGATATGAGGCGGGTTGATAGAGACAAAACATTTTGGAGGAATTGCGCTGCGTATGTCTTTCAAGAATTCTAGCCGTGAATATAGTGGTGGCGGGATATGCCGAAACGCGGGCGCGCGTTTACCGGGTTACGTGGCGTCTTGTCCTAGGTGGCTGTAATCTTGAAGAATTTAGTTCTGCTCGTCATGGTCCGATGTGCCCTTCTTCCACGTCGTTCTTTATGTTCGAGGCCCCTTCTTCTCCCTACATCCCTTCCCCTCACACCTGTCAGGTAGCTCCTTGCCGGAGGCTGGAATCTCATCTCCTTCTGCACCATACAGTGCTTGCTTCTCTGTCTTGCTCCCTCTGCCTTGATTAATAACGTTAGTACGTAAGACACTAGGCAACGAACCTGTTTCGAGTGCCTGCAGCAAGGCTGTGTGTTGGAGTTGACCAGTGGGTATTCTGCTTGCTTGCAGAGTGGAGCTGCTGCTGCCCTGCCTCATCGCTGTCCGTATCCCATGGTCACCGTCGATATGGGGAAAAGCCGTCGGAGGATTTGTTCATAGCGCCGTGGACAGCTGGTGGAATCCAAAATCATCCTGGTTGCTGTGGTATATTGCGAGAACTAACGTCACTGAAACGAAGAGCAATACGAAGGTACGAGTCAGCAGCCACTAGAATGGCCAGAAAAGGACGAGTCCTTTGTCGCCGTTGTCAGCAACCACATTATCAGGGTTGTTGGTCCGCCCGCAGGAACGCGGCCGTCCAACCCTCCTCAACGCGGTTCGACCATGACCACTCGATGGAGTCGAACCCACGGTCCAGCGGCTACATGAGGAGTACCATCTCGTCATCAGCGCGTGTAATCGTAGCCATGTAACTTATCTGAGAACAGTGTGTACGTTAGAATGTGCATGGTTTTAACTTTCGTGCATGAGTTGTTCTTGTTGCTGGTTGCTTGATGCTTGTGTGCTGTGTGAGGGACAGACAGACGCGGTTGTCAAGGCGTGGCGACAATGACTGCAGCAGTCGGCAACAATTGGCTGGTGCTCGTCTTCTCCACCGTAGCGCTGGCATCTACCTTAATTCTTGCGGACAAATCTTCAGAGTTCGTGAAAGGCAAAAGTAAGTACACTGAAATGCTTGTACATAAGACCGTTTTATTGCAGTGACGTAGCCTGCTTAAAAATGTCCGTCTCTAGAGTGTTTATGAAATGCACCATATCATGGAGCCATATTGCAGCAGTTTGTTTATTGGCGTCATGTAACGTGCTAATTACTGTTACGAAGCAGCGATAATTACTTGGTCTTAAAATCACAGAACTTTCAGGGCTGTTCTGGGTAAATGACCAGCTTGATGCACAGTTACGTTATATAAAAGTTTGTTATTATAATCCTCTACATGTTTCGAGCAACACAGTGCTCATCATCAGGGGGTAAAACTGTATTAATACAGCATCTGGTATAGTACTGTCTGTAAGTGACAGTCCGGTGTGCAACCTGCACACCGGACGGTCACTTACAGAGAATACTATCCCAGATGCTGTATTAATACAATTTGACCTGATGATGGGCACAGTGTTGCTCGAAACATGTAGAGGATTATAATAATAAACGTTTTATATAACGCAATTGTGCATCAGGTTGGTCATTTACCCAGAGTTGTACCGGGATGGACGGTCAGCAAAACATAAAATTTCAGGGCTGTGCACTTGAGAAAGTGTTGTTTATCAAAATCATAAATGATTAACACTGTGTAACGTGGATGTCCGTAATGTGAGAATAGGATGTCTGTAATCCGAACCAAGCTACTGCGTGATTTCAAGTGTAAATTTTGTATTCAATTTTTACCAGTTTACACTTTGTGAAAGACCAAAAGAATTCTCGGCTTAGGGTGGGTCCTCGAGTTAAAAGAATTTAGCCCTTTAGATGTTAGGGACGACAATTTGCACTTACTTACTGCAATTTCGTATGTGACAATATAAAGCGACGATGGTGGTGTGTATTCATATAGCACTCCATGAGATGTGACAATGGCTGATTTTAGTAGGTGCATGTCTGTTTGTAGGCTACATCTGCAGATTACCCGTTTTCCTCTCCCATGTCAATACACGATGCAAAGTGGCTTTGTTTAATTGGCCTGTATTATTAAGTTAAGTGTATTGTGCCAGTAGTGTAAGGTGTTAAGTGTATTGTGCCAGTAGTGTAAGGTGTTAAGTGTATTGTGCCATTAGTGTAAGGTGTTAAGTGTATTGTGCCAGTAGTGTAAGGTGTTAAATGCAGGAATCCATCACTGCTACAACCATGTGTTGAACCAGTGATGGATAACTGTTTCCCGCCTTTCTGCCGGGTTCAAACAGCTGTGACGCCATAAGAGCAGGTTACGCCCTTCACAGGACCGCAATATATCAGGTGAGTGGCGCGACGTCCGTGTCACTGAAGGGTACAGGTAAGAGCAAGTCGGCCGCTGCATGTGTTCGAGTGTCATTATACCGTGCCTGCATTCTGTATTGGAATAGTACTCAAGTGTTGTTTGCTCGTCCCTTATCCAGATTTCTAATTCTCTCGTGTAAAGAAGTGCCCATCTCTTACCGTCTTGTGTTGAAATTTATTGTCACTTGTTGTGTAATGTACTTCTTTTTGCGTCAGTTACTGGGACTTTTTCTTAAATATCATAATTTTGTTGAAACCAGTTTGTCCGTGTCTCATATTCATTAAGTTAATTCTTTACTCTTTTATCGCAGTTTCTTCTAGTGCTCGAATTTCCGTTCTGTTTGTGTCGCCTGGAAGTTAGTCTTGGCTTTTCCGATATGTTTTGGAAACCCTGGAACTTGATGGTACAGATACGTTGTAATTCTATTGGCGTTTGTTATTGTAGACATGTTTTTGAGGTGGGCCAGGTAGTTCAGTCAGTATAGCGCGGGCTGGGCGGTCTGGGATCGAATCCCGGTGGGAACGAGATTTTCCGCCCGTCCAGACCGGTCCTGGGGCCCACCCAGCCTCCTGTAAAATGGGTAACGGGGCTTTTCCGGGGGTAAAGTGAGGCCGGGGCGTGCTGCTGACCACTCACCCCCTTTAGTGCCGCGGTCATGGAAGAGTAGAGCTATACCTCTACCCACCCTCTGGGCCACACCGGGCCTGTAACGGGAAAGCTTTATCATATTTTTAAGGATAGATTTTCGAAGGGAAAAGGATGTTCGTGTTTTGAAGTAAGGGATAATTTATTTTGTGCAAACGTTACTGCATTTTCTTCTTATGTCCTGCACATTTAAAACATACTGTCAAGGGGTTTAGTCTCTCATATAATTAAGGCACTAATGAGTAGGGCTATTCCAGTCCATGTGCAGTTTTAAACTGAAGAGCGTGGGCTCCATTCGAAACAGCGTGAAGTGGCTAAGAATTATTTTGGTGCCCGGTGTTAATATATCCAGTCTGGAAGCTCGTACCCGACGCAGGTGCAGTGAAGGGATCATACCAGTTTTTGTGACTTGCAGTTTCAGAATCGGTACAGACACTTGGGAGATTAAGAGACATGGAGGCCATTCAGGGCTTACATTCGTTATTTGAAATGTTGAAGTGTCATTGTTATGTTTCACTTTTTGAAGACTGGCATTTGTCTAAAGCATGAAAATATTCCACAGTCCTAGATCACGGGGAGGGAACTAATGATTGTGGGAATCGTACGAAGCAGCAGAAGAAGATATTGTGTGAGCAAAACACTGTTTCTTAGCGTCATACCACATGGTGCCTTGGTTACCGCAGGTCTCTAAATGATAAGAGCAGTTGGGAAACAATCTGGATATATATTAGCGTCTTCAGGTGTGTGTGTGTGTGTGTATGTCTTGCGATACTGTGTATTTATGTGTGAGGTCTGAGGTTCTTACGACAGTGGCTGCGGAAGAGCAGTGTCTTCGAGATGGGACTAGTGTTTCTCAACCGCCGGGCCGCGAGAGGTTCTCCTGGAATTTGTCATTTTAGTTTTCTAAGTAATTTTTCATGAATAAGTATTTTATAGTGGAAATATTCTGAGGAGAAAAATATTCGTGAATGTGTCGAAAAGCCCAGACCCAGATGCTGGCCTGAGGAAACTACAATATACTACAAGATTTCATTAGTCCGGTGATTGATAGCTAATTTAAATGTAATTTTATATTTATCAACATGCCACACCGTATACATAAGTGTACTAATACTCTTTATGATTATACCATAATTAATTATTAATACTTGTTAGTTTAATGTATGAACTTAAAAAAAATTGGAAAGGTATTTACGAGTAAATGTGTTGGGACCGGGCCCAAGTCTCATAAAAAAGAATTTACCGGGCCGCGGTCTTACAAAGATTGAGAAACACTGGACTAGACAACATGGCGACACGCTCAAGAATACAGCAGTCTTTACACATTTAGTGGCGTGTATAATTTCTGACGAATTTAGTAGGTGTTTAACAAACAGAAAAGTCAACTGTTGGTGTAAACAGTTTGGGAAATGCAGAAACTGTAAGGCAGGCGGAAGCTGGTGCACTTGGCTACTTGTCTGATGCACGTGGTGTGCAGCTCAAGACGCATGAGCTGTTGTTACAAAGCATAATATAGCGCAGTCTGTATAGAGACCGGCCTGTGAGCCGGACGACCGTGGAATGACGGTTCGATTCCCGGCAGAGGTAATAGACGTTTTTTTAAGGCGCATTCCCAAAATTGCGAAAAGCGTATATTAGCTTCGTAATGTCTGTCCGTCTGACGTATGCAACAACCCGGCTTCCACTGGATGGATGTTCTTTAAATTTGATATGTGAATATTTTTCGAAAATTTGTTCAGAATATTGAAGCTTCTTTCAAGTCTGACAGGAATAACGGGTATTTTACATGAAGACCGGTAGATATTTATGATAACATCTCGCTGAATTCTTCTTTGAATGGGAGATGTTTCAGGCAAAAGTTTTAGAGAAAATCAAAACACATCTTGTGTTCAATAACTTTTATTCTAAAAATCGTACCGTTTGTGAGATAATACGCAAAATCATATCATATCATATATGAAATCACGGCAGAGCCGGGGAGTCTACAGAGGACAATATAATATGGCGCATACGCTTTGGATGCTGGACAATTAAGGATACTGACACACATTGACAATATGTAACATTTATGGCTTTTATACAGCAACTGTGGTTACGGGAACGCGCGTCATTGTTACGTTACACGCGTATTGTCTTGTCGTAGGAGGCAGACCGGGTCGGCGCCCACCCATTTTGTAACGTAATGGGTACCGGGGTCTGTTCCCGGGGGTACGGCGGCCGGGGCAGCCTTGCACTCACATCCACTTAGTGCCGATATCAAGAATGGGTGGAGCTGCAGTTCTGCTCCTCCATTGGCCTTCTTGTCGGGTGCAGGGGCAGCTCTACCTTTTAGTAGCACTAAAAATGGCGTAAGCGGTGGATTTCTAACAAAACCTGAAAACCCAATTCGGTGTTCAGTGCGGCAGTGACAAAATATCAAAATTTAGTTGCATCGGTTGCATCTTCCCAGGTTTGGATGAGTCTTCTGTGATTGCTGTAGTTCGCAATTGGTAAACGCTGCGTATTTGAGTGTGGGTCCGAAACTCTTGTTGCTAACTGTACGACATGATAGCAAATTATGTGTGTCGAACGTCCCTGCGTGATTCCCCAGAGTCACGCGTGTTTCGATAAGCGAGGTAGATTAGTCAGTTTGCGAAGTTTTCTCATGAGGTTCCAACGGCATCGTCGTAGCTCAGCCGGCTTATCGCCATCTTCTCAATGTGGAGGCAACCCGGACTGTAAACAGTGCAGTGCATGTGGGTTGGGTTGTGTAGCGGACAGAGTTCCATTCCAGTAGGGTTTTCTCCAAAAACTGCTGGAACTTTCGACGTTCCCTTGTCACTTTCATTCCACCGATGATCCAAATTGATCTGTGATTTGATGGGATGGACAGTGGGCCCCTTCACATGTCGCAATTCATGGAGACAGGGTCCCACCCCACCTGTACGAAACAAAATTAGTAGTTTGTATGTAATAGTATTCTTGCGTGGTTTTTTTCTCTTTTCTACAGTTCATTTTGGTTCTGAATTTAGGTGTTTGTAATAGAGGTAACTTTTAAGTGAAGGCCGAGGGATTCATCAGCGCTTTGTGCCGTGAATGTTAAATTTCGAGAATGTTTTTCTTTCATGTTAGCACTCCTTTTACATCTGTATTTTCATCTCTCTCTTTTTTTTTTTTTTGTCTAGACGAAAGGAAT
>Ga0123352_10009042_pt1 | contig 15562 bp, 4 predicted proteins | sample TergutLab28metaG_FD_89700 | JGI IMG/M metagenome (GOLD analysis project Ga0123352, IMG submission 89700) | Labiotermes labralis P1 segment gut microbial communities from Petit-Saut dam, French Guiana - Lab288 P1 | ecosystem: Host-associated > Arthropoda: Insects > Digestive system > Gut ... | reverse complement strand
TAGCTTGTCGATAGCCAGCTCAACCTCAGAGGCACTTGGCTCAGGTACTAGTGGATCTGCTGTGTGTATTTCTGCCTGCCCAACATCCTTAACCCCATGCACATTGAATAGCTGGGAGAAATAGTTCCTCCACCTAGCCACAATACTGTGGGATTCTGCAACCAAGTCCCCTTTCTCATCCTTTACTATATTACATCTAGGCTGGTACCCCTTCTTAGAGTCACTGATGACCCTATACAAGTCCCTAATGTTTTGGATCTTACTGTTAGTTTCAAGTTCCTCAATTTTAGCTCTCAGATATGCCTTCTTTTTGTTCCTGAAATGTCTGCTAACTTCACGCCTTACCTTGTTCAAATTATCTACATTACTTTGGCTTGGATCCTACACCCACTGAATTTTAGCCCGCTTCCTTTGATCCAAAAAACCTAAACATTCTTCATCAAACCAGGGTTAATTCTGCTCAAATTCATCCAAACCCAGACTCTCTTTCGCTGACGTTTGTATATTAACATTTTCATTATCTACACATTCATACCTCCTTTAAACTTCCAAAGTCCAGTAGTTACTTTATGTGCCACGAGGCTTAACATTAAAAACTCATAGATCTGTGCATTGTTTGATTCTCAACAAATACAGATTAGTTCCGTGTACAGGATTAAATTTGGTTTTTATAATCGAGAGTGAGAGTGTTCACTGCGCGGTACGGGCTCTATGTTTAAATCTAGCTCACGTTGATCTGAATCTTTCAAGGATTCAATATTGCAATGTTCACTGCCATCGACACACAGAGCAATCCTTTGTTATTTTGTTTAATAATGCTTCATATTTCGTCTGCTCATACGGATCATTAACGGTCATTAAATACGTATTTAAAACACGAGCGAATATTAGAATATTGTGAGCTCACGAAATTCACAATAAAATTGTAAAATTTAAATATAAATATCTTCACAATTTTGAGAATTTTGGCGATTTTCGTAAGATATTTCTCAGTGGGAATTATCTCACAGATAGGCTCCTAAAATACTGACAAATTTTCAAGTACTATCCAGCGTAAAACGCCTTTCACACACAAATTTTAATTACGTTAATACCGTACCTACAAACAATATATGACATGTGCAGATATTTAATTAAATACAGCCCATCGGTGATTGAAAATGCCAATCTGTATTCGCGTCGCGTGTTACTTTAAAACACTGTTGGATGAATGAAGATAATTAGTTACATCCATCAGACCAAAAGCTAAATACAAATTCTGCACATTCGCCATGTTACAGTTTTACAATCAACAATAGCAGGAAAAGGAATTTTATTATTTCCCTGTGTGTTAATTGCCACACAAAATTTCAGCGTGTGGCAGACAGTAGCTAGTTTTATTCATATTGTTTCCACCTCATAATTTCATACGTTTGACACGTCATTAAAATCTTTTACTCATGACAGGAAAATTAAAATTACAAAAACTCTTTGCTTTGGCCTCAAATAGCAATTTTTCGTATTACGTTTCATAAAACATGGATACCTAAGGCTACAAACACACACTCAGAATATTTAATAGTTTTTGCGTTTCCATTCCTACAATTGTTGCACGAACGCGCCTCAGTGTTACGTTATACGTACATTGCCTGTCTTCTTAGAAAGTAGTAGCAGACGGGGAACAAACCTGGAAATCTAAACACTAATACTTCCAATTTCATGTTGGAGCTCGTCCTGAATGTCTGATTCAATAACACTACCGTTCGGCCTCCACACAACACAAGTGAAGGGTTTACAGTCCAGTGCAGAAGTTAATCTAATATCAGAAACGAGAGCGCTGATTAAGGATTAAACATATTACGCCGTAAGCAGAAAGGAAATTCCCTAACAGATAATTTCGATCGAGTCTAAAATTACAGAGCTCCCCATTGACAAATAAACTGGCTAATTGAAGCATCAAATTACTAATAATTTGTACAACAGGACTGCCATCTGAGATATAATTAGCACAAAATTACATCGTAAATACTTCGTTAGCAGCAAAATTATCAAAATGTCAAACAGCATATGGATCTACAGGCGATGATGATGAATTTCCCATCGACGAATAAATGAAAATAAGATAAAGATAAAATGAAAGATAAACATTATTTGTGTCATCTAGCTCTAGCACCATCTCCATGTAGCAGGCCTTTCTTAAGAAGCTAATAGTTTCCCAGCCAATCAAGCATATACTAAGATTTTATGAAACCTGGAAGTTTATTGCTCTCTACTTGACTCTCTCCTGAATCACAGGCATCCAGTCAAATTTCTCCCATCCAACTTATTTTAGGTCAATTTTAATATTCTCTTCTCACTTACACCTAGGTCTTCCAAGTGGTGCGCTTGCTTCAGATTTCCTTACCAAAATCTGTAAGCTATTCTCTTTCAATCACATTTTACACAATCCTCGCCCATGTGATCTTACTTGAATTTACCAACGACAGCAACAGTGTATAAACCAGGCCGGGGTTTTTCCGTCTTTACTGGCGTTTTCTTCTACTTGATCAAAACATAATATTTGGTGAGGAGTAAGACATTTAATGTAGTTACACGCTGCACCACTAACCATGCTCTTTCTACACTTTGCACAAACATCATCCGATACTTCGACTTGAAATGTTTTCCATAATGGACGGTTATAAAAAATTATTTTAAGTACGCATTTATTGGCTTGTTGTTCCGTAATTACTATGCAGTTTACAGTATTCATAAATGAGTTCGGATTGTGTAAAGATGCTGGCAGTTTTCTGCATTCGTTTACTTTACCTTTCGAACGAACGAAATTCACATGAAAGAAACAGGATTTACTGCGCAAGTCATAATCCAATACGGCCAATATTTACTTTAAATAACGCACGCAGCTCTGCAATTTTGCCCTCTGAATTACTCTGTTAAACAAATACATATGTTGTCTAGGAAAACAATTGTTACTTTGTCTATGAATAATATAGTGCGTCAGTATATATATTTTGTTCTTCCTCTAACAGTCTTTGGCCCGTTTTAGGGCCACAGCTTTGTCGAACTTCTTCCTTCAGTCTGCTCTCCACTTTGGCGCCGCCCTCCATATCCGCATCTGCCGCACAACTACAGCATCGCTCCAAAACGCATCCTTCCATCTACCTCTAGGATTTCCCTGGGGCCGCGTGAATATATGTGGGGTGAAAGTTCAATTTATAATTTTAAAGCAGATGGCATATATGGATACAACAGTGTGAGTTAGGCGTGCAAAACTCCATTTCTCCATCAACGAATATAATACATGAAAGAAATAGGAGAATAATTAATGACTATATTTAAATGAGGAGGAATCACGCACAAATATTACCGTGAGCTTTGAAAATGGCGATGATTCATCACACATAGCGTTATTATAAAAGAGGTCGGTAGCTAGGCGTATTATTTTGAAACAAATCCACTCAGTACGTGTTGTATGCACGTACACTCTTTCTACACTCGCCAGTCTTATGGACGTTACGTGACGACGTCTGAGGTAATCCTACTTACGTATATTGTGTTTCGAATGTAATGTAAAGTTGTAGCTTCGCACGCCATGAGTGCATTACTGAAGTGGTGGTACAGCTCCACTTCTTCTTAACGTCGGTGTTACATGAAAATGAAAGATTAAGTTACGTGATTCTGCCACGTTACTCTCATTGAAAGAACCCTCCAATACGCATTGGAAAGGAAGCTGGGTGGGCTCCAGAGCAGGTCTGGTTGTTGGGAGATCCCTGAGCCACGATCCCTCGGTTTCCCAACCCGCAGCGTAGTCAGTATACGGATCGAGCTATTGACAGCTCCTCTATTTCGAATAAAGCGACTTACCACAAGGACTCGAAATAGACTGGAGAGGAAGTGTTTAAAGGGAAATACTTTATCTTCATCCGCGTCAGTTCTGAGTGCAATACTCAACCTTCACAGTCCCGGTGCATTAATATATAGAGTGGAACCCGGTTATAACGACATCGGTTTATGCGACACATCGCTTATAGCGTCAGATGTTCTGTGGTACCAATTAATTCCTCACTTTTAAACAAAACTTTATACTCCTCGGCTAGGAAACATTCATTTGTAACGACACAAAATGTTCAGTCACTTTCCTTATGTTATAACCGAGTTACGACTTCTCATGTCCGCAAACCCGCACTGCTTTGTCATTCGTATTTGGGTTTCTTTTAAAAATGTTAAATTTTACGAACTTTCGGGAGTGTCAGCGATGGTAAAGCTGATGAATTCTCGTATTATAAATGTAAATTTTTGAGACACGGACTTACGACAAAATAAATTCATCTATTTGCATAGTCTAGAAAGCCGATCGCTGTGACGTAAGTCATAGAGTTGGATGGAGTGACTTACTTCCGCGAGATGGCCAAATTGTGAAGAGAAGCTCGCACTTCTGAATCATATTTTTGTTCCGTTTGCGAAGCGGTCTGTAGGTCAGACTATATAGTTTCGAAAGCTTGGATGACTAAGGAGCTGGTAACTGTCTGGAATGAAACTGTTCTACGCACGAATTTACTTCAAGGGTCTGAGCCGAGGCTTGAAACCCGGGCTTCCGAAATTACGAAGCAGAAGTGCTAAGTAGTATACATAACATTCGGTCAGACTTACATTCACGTGGTCGCGGGTGTGAATCTAGGCCCGGATAGTCGCTTTTCGTAATTGATTTTCTTCCCGCTTTCCCTTAGTCCTTCCAAGCAAATGCTGGGCTTATGCATTAAATCACAAGACCGCTGACTAGATTTGTACATTTTACATCAGAACCAAAACGATTGTATTCCTACATACCAATGTAAATTATACGTGTCAAATATAATATTTACAAATCAAATTATCGTAATATATCTCAAACGTGTTTCGACATGATAAAACCGTTTTCAGGGATTTCTTTCGAACACTCGCAGCCACATCCCCAAGGTCACTCCTTTGTTTGACGTTCAGGTGACCGTGTATCATGATAAATTCTTATAATAAAACCAATTAGATGCACTAATTTCTCAAATTTATTTTTGTAATAAATCTCTACATGTTTCGGACAGTTCCTCTGTCCATCATCAGGAGGATTAGGACGGAACGTCCTGCTCACAAACTGTCAGCAAACCTGTATGACATATACCATTACTGCGTGTACAGTGAAAAACTCCTGATGATGGACAAAGGAACTGTCCGAAACATGTAGAGTTTTATTCCAAAAATAAATTTAAAAATTACTGCATCTAGTTGGTTTTATTATAAGAAATTACTCCTTTGTTATTAAACTTGAGATGACTGCAAAGACGGAACAGACTTTGTCACTACAAATTTTTGTAACAAAGTGGCCTCTCACATATTTAGATGAGGATGTGATATTCTGGCAGCTAAGTATGTTTGAATCGATCCTCTTAAGACAAAAGTACCATTTTGAGATATGTTGGAAATAGTTAACGAGATATTTGGATTGCAATGTCTTTAGTACTTCATAATAGGCCATGCATCATTTATATCAGTAGCTATACAGGCCCCGTTCATACAGGTAAAATATAATGCCTATTGTAAATGAATTTAAAATAAAACTAGCACATTTTTCGCAAAAAACGGCCCGATGTATCCATTATAGTAAATTACGAAATATATAAAAATGTTACGGTCTAAAGACATGAATACAATCTTACTGAAATCACTGTTGTCTTGTTCTTGGCAAGTGTTAATATCGTAGCCGATTAGCATCGTATTAACAGAAACTGTCGCTCTTAAACCTGGCGCAAAATGGTTAGTGTTAATTCAGTGTTCATTCCGTGCGTTGTGAATTCATTTACAAACCATTTCAGTGCCAAGAAATACACAGTTCTACTACTAATGTATTTCATTCCTAATTATCTCCTGTATTTTTCGGCTTAACAGCCATCATCATGAAGCTTGCACTATTGTGTTACATCTTATAGCAATAAGACTGTCTTACAATTCTTATGCATAACAAATATAAAGATTATGGTCAAAATTTACAGTATTTTTTCTTTTCTTTTTTTTTTACAGAAATATGAAATAAAGCTCAGTGAGTTTGACAATATTTTTGTAGATTATATGCACCAAATTTAATCGATATTATTCGAGTAGTTTCACAGACTATAAACTAGCGGCCGAACAAAATACCCAATGATATGAGTCAGTTACGTGTATGTTGTGCAAGGAGACGGGATGAAGAATTTCGAATTTTATATCGATATGAAACTGCTGCCTAAGAGAAGGCATGATGATTCATCTATATATTTTTACGTACAGGCAGTTCAAGTCATTATGTTACGCAAAGGCTTAAACTTGTATACACAGCGATACAGGGGAACAACCCATTCAAATGCGCGCACTTCTTCCAACATCGGGCTGGATGGAAGGAAGTTGTAAACTAACATCAGCAGTGGAATGACGCTGCGTATAGATCCATATGCGATGCCTTTGTGGGCGTTCATTGCAATCTTCAGGTACACATCGTGGTAAGTGAAATGGGGGCCACCTGGACAACAAGTAGTCAAACATGAATGAGGCAATTCAGTGGTAACAAGGTCACAGAACGGAGAAACTTACATAATCTTACATATAAAGATGGATCCACATTTGTAACGTTACCGCGTAACTTAACATCGTATCGTGACAGTGTGAACGGGGCTCGTGACCGCGTAACGTATCAAAAGTTGGTTACGCGGTCACGTTACGGGTTTGTTCGGTGCGCTGTCGGTATTTGGCTGTCACATCAAAGGGATGATACGGCTACGGCCGGAGCAAGCCCGTAACGTGACCGCGTAACCAACTTTTGATACGTTACGCGGTCACGAGCCCCGTTCACACTGTCACGATACGGTGTTACGTTACGCGGTAACGTTACAAATGTGGACCCACCTTAAGATTAAATGTCAATGGAAGAACCAGCTGAAGACAATATAGTTGAGGTTGGAAAGAGAGTAAAAACTAGTTTGTATGTAGAATGTGTAGCCTGTTAAAAGAGAAAGGAAAGAAACAGAAATAAAGGGGAAAACATAGCATAAACATAAATTAAACTCAACAGACATAGCTGAAAACTGAAAAAAATATAGAGTAAAGAATACAAAATTTAAGATGAACACTCCATTAGCAGTGTAGAAGTCTGTTGTATTATTTCTTCGGGTGATTCCCCGGCGTCTGAATTTTATATGCCAAAGTTTTGGAACAATCTGTCTATTACATCTTCACAGGCGGTGTAAGCAGGAAGGTGTGCTGAAGTGTAGAAGTCTCTAGGTAGACCGGTACTGAAACAGGTAGCCTCCGAAAACACAGAATGTCTCTGTTGTAGTCAGTATTCGATATATGTTTTTGTTGTTGTTGTTGGTGGTGATCATTTAGTTTTTATTTCGGATGTATCATTTTGACCAAAACTGCTACATATCCAGAAGATGGATAATTTAAATATAAAATCTGTTTCTAGACACAATTCTTGTCCTAACCATTTTCAGTGCTCTAAAAACTAAACAAAAATTTTATCAATAAATTTTTCCGTCTTCGTTAAACGGCTCATAAAAGACTGGAAGATATTTTGGAAATGATAGTTCCTGAACATGCCTGTTCGTTCCCACATCGATGTAATGTGTTTTATCGCCAATACGAAATATAGTTCTTCCAATTTAAAATGTCTCACACACTCCCAACATTTGCGTGACATCAGCGGAAAAGTGTCAACCCCCAGCCACCAGCATAATGGACTGTAACATTAACATGTAAGTATGCTACAAAGATTCTTCTTACAGACTGGACGAAACAGACCGCAACCATGATATAATCTCGCTATGGCTGTGCAGAAGTTAATGAAAGAAATGCCACTTAAAGTTGAGATGCTGATGGAAGCTTCGAGCTCACTGCAATGACATTCTATTCCGTTCCAACTGAAACTCCGCATTCACTTTCATAGCTGCCATGAATGCTACATGCCGCGCTCATCTCAATCAACTTGACAGCACAACCGTACATACATGCAATGAACAATACAAACCAGAAAGCCGCTCAGTGTTCCATTATCTGTTCATTCACCTGCTTCTGCTATAAGTACGCCGAAGCTTAGCCACCGGTATTTCGCTGTGAATGCCCGAATTCGATCACAGGCCAGCACAAACAAATGAAATTCGTGGTGAAGAAAGTGGTATTGGAGCAGGGAACTTTTATTTTAGAGTTTTCGATTTTTCCTGCTACCTATCCACACCAATTTCAGGGTTGTTTGACCGTGCATCTTCCTCATGAAATAATGTAGAATGTCAACTTGATGCAACAAGGTAATTTTATTGATATGTTCTTAGCTCGACATGTTTCGGGTACATACGCCCATCATCAGGAGCATTAGATGTTGAGTTGCAGCATATGGTTTTGTGCACCGAGTTTTTGGATGGGTGGTAGTGTGTGTACAGTGCGGATGGTGCACGGCACCATTCGCACTGTACACACAATTTACGCAGAGGCTCTCAGGACTACCACCCACCCAAAAACTCGGTGCAGAAAACCATATGCTGCAACTCAACATCTAATGCTCCTGATGATGGGCTTATGTACCTGAAACATGTCAAGCTAAGAATATATCAATAAAATTACCTTGCTGCATGAAGTTGGCATTCCACATTATTTCATATCCACACCAATACTTCATTCACCCTTCGTCGAAGCTAAACGAACTCAGCAAATGAAGACATCTTTAAAAAATTCTTCTGGTGTCTAATTCCTCTGTTCAAACACCTTTAATGTCATGGACCAAAATTTGTGATCTACAATAATTTACATTTATGCTCCTAAATAGGTCAAATTTTGCTATTGGCGGGGAAAACGACTGTGAATTTGTAAGATAATAGAAATCGCTTCGTTTTCACAACCAACGCCACATAATGTCTGATAGGGTTAACAGCGAAATAACTGAAAAGTTTGCAGAAGATAATGAAAAATGTCAAGTAAAATACACGTTTTTATTTTCATGAACGCTAAAAACAATTTCATTTCGTTCGAAATTATCAGTGTTGGAAATTTATTTCTGCCACTTGGCCGACGAATGTAGAAGTTTGACAATATATGTTTTACTTACAAATGTTGTGTACATCAGCACAAAATCAGATGTCAAAAAGATAAAACCGGAAAGGCCACTGCTCTGCAGTTAACATCAATCAAACTATCATACCTCAAACAGAAGTACTGAAATACTTTGGACTACACTTCGATCGCAGGTTAAATTGGAAAGAACACATCGCCAGAAATAGAAAACACATTGACTTAAAACAAGAGAGATCAATTGGTTGATAGGAAAAAAGTCCCTTCTATCTTTAGAAAATAAATTACTAGTCTACAAAGGGGTAATAAAACCTACATGGAGCTACGGAATAGAACTGTGGGGTTGCGCCAGCAAGTCCAACAGAGTCATCATGCAGAGAACCCAATCCAAAATTCTGAGAGCCTGGTATGTAACGAATCATATTCTAAATACAGACTTCAACATTCGTTACGTAAGCGACGTCATCCACGAAAGAATCAATAAACATCACAACAACCTGGCAGCCCATTCCAATCCACTGTTAAAGCCACTACTACAACCTGTAAACACCAGGAGACTGAAAAGATACTTACAAGGCACCGGAGGTAACATCGCTGGGTGTATATCCTACCACGTCATATTAATTCATGGAATCGCAGCGAACGTTGTATAATCGTCACATTATCTTATAGACTGTATTCTTTCTGATTGCTAATAAGTAAATAAATAAATAAGATTTTTTAAAGAGATTTATTAGACACACAATATATACAAAGTGTAAAAGATGAATTGTAAAATTGTTCCTGTAACCAATTCCAATAGATATGTACAGTATGGAACAAGTAGTAAGGGGGTAATAGAAATACAGATGTGAATAACGGCAGTGAAAAAGGAACAGAAAAAAAAACTGTGGTTATAAATAAGAATAGTAAGTAGTTGATAGGCGGTGGTCGAAACATTAAACTACCTCTGTGGTGTACGAGCTTTACTTTGGAAGCTATTAGTTCATCAGCTAGTCCAAAAATTTTAAGAATTTTATGGAAACAGTAATTTCAGGACGGCGTTCTCAAGGAACCGTCATGTGAACCCAACCTATGTTTTCCATTCCTATTCACTTAGCCATTTAAATCCTAGTGGTTAATGTACGTACCGCCAGCTTTAACACAAAAAGTTTTGCTTCTAACCACAATATATGAGTTCCGCGAAAAGTTTAAAATAATTAGCAACTGCTAATTTCAATGTTATGGACTTTCACATAAATCACCCGCGCAGTATGATACATTAAAACTCTTGATACACCAACAAATGCAAAATCTTTGTAGTTTTTTCTATTACTTATCTCCTTCACGTTTCGGCATTTTAGCCATTTTCAGGGAGCTTACACCGACCGAATAAACAAATGTAACGTTATTATAAACTATTTATTGCTGTTAGTTTTAATGAAATCTTGGTGTAAGCTCCCTGAAGGTGGCGACAATGCCGAAACATGTAGGAACTAAGTAATAGAAAGAGTACACAGATTGTAGAATTATGCATCTGTTGGTGTTACCAAAACGTTTTAATCAACGTTGTGGAGTTTTTTTTCCCCCATCGGTTCATATATCAAAATAAGTAACATTTTAATAACTTTAATAAATCAGACTATGGGCATTCTATAACGTTAATAAGGTTAGGTCTGACATACATACACGTGTCTTATTATAGTCAGGAACTTTCAGAACTGCATAGGCTATGACGTTGCAACTTTTTCGGAGGTGATATATATATATATATATACATTCTTTTGACGTTTTGCTGACCGTGCATCTCAGTATATTTATCTCAGTATTTAACAAACTTGATGCACAAAATTTGTCTCACAATAAGTTTTATTTCATGCCTCTACATGTTTCGAGCACATGTGCTCATCATCAGGAGGTCAAAATTGTATTACACAGCCTCTGGTATCATCAAACCTATAGGTGTGATGATACCAGAGGCTGTGTAATGCAATGAGCACATGTGCTCGAAACATGTAGAGGCATGAAATAAACTTATTGTAAAACAAAAATTTTGTGCATCAAGTTGGTTAATTACTGAGATAAATATATATATTTTTTATTTTTGCCTATTAACCGAAGAACAAATCCGTAAATTATTTTTACTTATCATTAATGTACGATTCTGAAAGGAAACAGTGCGACGTCACACACATATTTCGCATGCTGTGACACCACGCTGCATTCCCTTTAATATAGTAGCAATTTCCAAGCATTGTAACGGCGGTAGGCATTATCGCATACGTCCATAAGCCTTCCGAACGAACGTACATACAAAGACTACACGAACAGAGGCCACATCCTTTTGTGTCAAATGTCCTCTACAAATACAATGAAGAAGGTGAGCGGTGTAGATAACACCATAACTGGATTTGTGTTGGGTATCATTCTAATATACGAAAAGTGGGTTTGTGGGAAAAAAAACACCAAAAAAAGCCACATGTTACGTTTTATTAGTGAATGACATGGCTATATTTTGCGACCACTAAGAGGTCACATCCGAGACACTAAAATGCGTAAAATTACAATTACAATAACAAGTTAATTTTTTCTTGAGCAGATTGAAATCTCAATCTTCGGGTTTTTTGTGTTTATGGTTCCGTGCACCGCTGATCTATATTAATAATAGTCCAACGACACGCGACACAAAGCAGTCTATTTATTATTCTGCAAGTTCACTCTACATGCTCCGGGTGTCAACCACACCCATCATCAGGAGTACACAAAACTGTAACTACAGCCTCCGGTACTGTGCAGCTACCTCCCTCCAACGTGGCCAAAGTAGCTGCACAAAAAATATGACCAGTACCGAGGGCTTAGTTACAGCTTTGTGTACTCCTGATGATGGGTGTGGTTGACACCCGAAGCATGTAGAGTGAACTTGCAGAATAATAAATAGACTGCTTTGTGTTGCGTGTCGTTGGACTATTATTAATATCAATCTTCGGGTGTTACCATATATAAGTTAATTGTGATATTTTGACAGTCTATATTGACAAATATTGAAAGACTAAGATGTAAATGTAAGCAGATAAAAGCTAACTTGCAAGTGTAATTGTAATTTTATGCACCTTTAATGTCCTGAAGAAGACCACTTAGAGGTTGAAACATGTTGTTGTATCATCGTCTTACAAAAGTGACAAATATATGTGTGGATGGTTAGCGACAAATACCTTGTTAAAAAAATATACAATCGCAACCTGAAAAACAATGAAAAACACTGTGTACGAACTCAGTTTAAGTGGCAATATAAACATTTATCTAAAAAATGCTAGTCAAGATGCTACTTCCATATCAACTGGCTTATGACTACGGATAAGCACTATAAATTATGCTTTTGTGACTTCTAGGGAGTTAACAGAAAAGACAATGCCGCGAGGACACGCGAACACAAAAGCACCTGGCATAGCGCTGTTTTGTGCGATATAAACCTAGGGGGAAAGAAGCGAGAATCGATAATGTAATTTTGTGTCCACATGAAATGTGTATGCATAAAACACTGTCACAAAGTACTTGAAAATTGAACTTACGTGACCGGTCCGATTGTTTGATGTCTTTGGCGAAACCTACGCACGAAGTTAAGGTACAACACATTGTTTTTTATTCTAAGTGGCCGCTTTGTAAAAGCTTTAACAAAATTTCTCAGGTTTTCTCTGTCCCGATGAACGAGTCGTGCATCCAAATATAGAAAATAACCTCTACTTGAATAACCTAAGCACATTAAGTTGACCTGTGTACATAGCGAAGCCTATCGTCGTCTAATATCCACCATTCCATAGCCACTTGAGCCATTTTTAATTAAATCGTAGGCATTTAATTCACTTCCCCTCAACATTGGTGTGAAGTGCCACTCATTCTTGCCTGCCAAGTCGTAAATACTGCATAAGCAAATAATCTAAATGAGCCAATTCCTACAGCTGTTTTATTTTCTTGTTTCTCAAGATGAAACGTTCCAAACAGCTTAAAAGCAATTTCAGTGTTGCATATTTATAAAAAAATGGCGAAGCTGTAACCTGCAATCGCTAGAGTCTGACATTCTGACTCATACCATTCCCTTTCTGGTGAAATATTTGAAATCCTGTAAATAAATTGCAACATAATGTTGCCATTCTGTCACATAATGCCAGTCTTTGATACAGAGGAGAACTAGTAGTTTTATTTACGAAGCACTCTGAGGTATACCGAATGTAAAATAAAACTTTTGACACCCTCTGTACCTAGCTATGTTTTTCGCAGACAAAACTCACTGGTCAGTAATTATGGCCTTACTGAATTCTCAGAAGAAAGAGCAATTACTTTCAAAAAGAGGTAAATATTTGCAGTGAAGACTCGGAGTGTTTCCATGGAAATAGTAACCGAGAATTAACCACTACTTTGATAAGAATCTGCTTTCGAAGAGTAAATACATGTATTAAGGTAATTTTGTGGCAAATGGCTGTCGATTTCAGTTAAATAGAGTTCGTTTGTCTATTCAGACCCAAGTAACAGTATCAAGGCATTCAGAAGCTGGCGACTCTCTAATACACGCATCCGGAGCCAAACATAGACACTGAATTTTCACTCCACATAAACCGACATTATACGTTTTTTTTTTTTTGTGAAAACGACACTTTTATTCCTCCAAACCGCTGATACAAAACACGCCTAAATCATGCTGCTAAACAAATGTTGATGTTACAAATTTGCTTTCGGTACCGCGAATGGAATTCCTCGCCCTTTGTTACTCATCAATTTTCCTCATTTTACAACTCATTTTTAACAAGGAAAATGCGGGAAAATAATTCTTATGCCTTTCCTTATTAACCATATCAATTTACGCATTTTTATAAAATTACAAGTAGATTAAGTTACCACGTGTGTGCGTGTGTGTGCGTGTGCGCGTTAGAATACGTTTATGTACGTGTATGCAGGTATTCATGCATGCATGTACAAATAAATATGTTATGTATGTATGGATGGATGCATGCATGGATGGATGGAATAATTAGTGAATGGATGAATGAAAGAATGAATTATAGTTCATACGTAAGTAGTAAGCCGAGAAGTTCGGCTGAATCCACTTACACAGAAGATAACTGTGCACTTATAGGCTGTTAGGCAGCGTGTAGTGGTGATTCCTTAACGACGTTTCTGGAAATTCCATCAATATAAGAAGGAATCATACAGGGTTTCTTGACCCTTGAAGATGGAACAGATAGGTTTTCACGAAACGTCTGTAAGGAATAACCACTACACGCTCTGCGTAATAACCCAGAAGAGCACAGTTCTCATCTGCTTTGCGGCGGAAGCCTGAAACCTCATTTACACAGAATTTTAATGCTTTATAGAATCCACTTTTGAAGAGGCCGCCATACTCTTTCTGAAGCAGTCATTAGTCTATTCTCAGAATGCTACCCAGGCGAGTGCAGTAACTGCGACAAAATTCATAGCGAGGGTCTTGAACCACGATCTAGTAATTCTCAGCAAACACGTTGCAGTTAAATGGTTTTCGTGATCTTGCATAGGTTCAAAATTTCCACAACGGTATTGCGGCGTTTTTTCCTATGTTGCAATACGCAACTAGAAACCTTAATTAAATTGTCTCATTACATTAATTGCAGAATGCTGTCGGACTTCATTTCGCTTCCAATCACTGAACTTCGATATTTGTAGAAGTTCTCAAGCAGGGTGGTGGGGGCAGTAAGAGGAACGCACTTCTGTGTGCAGAATAATTCTGTGATCATACCATCACTTTGATTATCCCGTACCCTTCAGCAATCACTTAGTGTTCAACTTCGACATTATTAAGCCACGACATTCGTCAGACCATCCAAAATTTCGTAAGTTCGGCCAGTAATTTAGCCAAATAGAAATCACTTACATATACCGCCACACGCACATAATAAATTTTATGAAATTGTAAGTTATCCACAAACATAAACCATTCCAAATGTTTCAGCGATACATCGAGATCCTCAGGGAGAAGACAACACAAAGAAATATGCAATTTTTTCCCATGACGACACAGCCCCTAACGGGCAAGAAAGAGCCTCGCATTATCGAGGCTTCACGATCACACTCAGACACACCACACTCGGTAGGAATTCCCTGAATGCGTGATCAACCAGACGCAGGGACCTCTACCTGACAACACACAACAGTCGCAAGAGAGAGATATCCATGCCTCGGCGGGATTCGAACCCGCAATCTCAGCAAGCGAGCTGCCGCAGAACAACGCCTTCGACCGCGCGGCCACCGGGCTAGACATATATAAAATTACTACATACAGTTTTAAATGTACAGTGTTTTATATATATATATATATAACAGTACCTATAAATATAATACATGAATATTGTGACAATATAGCAGCTATTCGGGGGGGAATGGAGGAGATTGCATAACGAGGAGCTAAATGATCTGTACTCCTCACCCAATATTGTGCGGGTGATAAAATCGAGAAGAATGAGATGGGCAGGGCATGTGGCGCGTATGGGCGAGGAGAGGGGGGCGTATAGGG
>Ga0123352_10009040_pt1 | contig 15566 bp, 11 predicted proteins | sample TergutLab28metaG_FD_89700 | JGI IMG/M metagenome (GOLD analysis project Ga0123352, IMG submission 89700) | Labiotermes labralis P1 segment gut microbial communities from Petit-Saut dam, French Guiana - Lab288 P1 | ecosystem: Host-associated > Arthropoda: Insects > Digestive system > Gut ... | reverse complement strand
TTTCCCCCCCGCCCTTTTCCCCCATTCGGAGCCCTGGCCCCCCCCCCCCTTCTCCCGCCAATTAATGCCATAGTATTTTCATGCCTGTAGCTTCGTTTCTACGCATTATGGAATCACCTGCTGTGCTCACATTAACCTTTGACACTCCTCAATTCTTCCCATTTAATATATTCAGAATTTATTACCACCAACCTAGCATAATAAATTACAATTTTAAAATCAATCTTTTCTTCGTTGCACTTCATTTTATAAATTATTTTCAGCATGTCTGAATCAACTAAATATTTATTTGTGTAGCTCAGTTGTCACAGGCCCTGTAAATTCAGAGCGGTAAGCGTCAAATATCTCAATACACTAGACATTTAGGATCCTTATCGCGTCGGGTCAACTGAAAAATATTAATTGCAGTTTATTGTTATAACTTATTTGTCCAAATTTCGCTCAAGTTGTTGTTTGACATTCTTTACAGAGGCAAAATATAGGGAAATATATTTCTTACATATCTCACAGTCACAATATTCACGTCGTGTTATACTTGAAGAAACAAATCTCAGACTTTCAGGACCACAATCTACGTATCTTCTTTTTTCTTCTGTTGCATTTGTTAGTCGAACCCATAATATCCGAATTCTTAGAAGTCCCCCGTTCTTTTCAGTAGATTAAGTGGGAATTACTGTGTGCAGGTTTTATGGGAATCCTTCTTGTGCCGTTTATGTGCGAATTGTTTGTTCTCATGTTTTTATTATGTAACCTGCTGGCAGTCATCTTTGTAGTGCCTACAGTGCTGATTCACATGTATAAAACGCTAAACAGCCTCTCAGGTTTGTCAAAAACTAGTTTCAATTACAAGCAGAATAAAGCGTCAATTTCGGTGTGTCTCACGACGCATCACAATGTCAAGATTATCCTAGACAGCAGCGTCGCTTCAAGTATGTTGTTACGTCATCAAATTCTTCTATCGCAAGACAATCTGTTGCAGTCTTTGCAGAGATTCTCAACGTTATGATTAGGTGTTTATAATGGAATTTACTTTTAAAATTCCTCGCTGTTTTTTCAGCGTTTGTACTCTAGTTACATGTCGTTTAAAGAGCAATAGGTTTTGCTTTTTAGAAAAATCCTGAGTATTGTTGGTTTTAATTTCCACCGAATTACACGACACGTACATTCATAACATAAATGGGTAAACAGTGCAGTTACCAGGATTAAACTGGTTAAGCTGCAGTTGTGTAGACCTTCAGCTGCATGTTTCTACACACTTCGTACAGATAATTAATAATGGAATTTTACACCGCTAAGAAACTAAAGAAGTTTGAACATTATGTTTATTGGACCGTGCATCATCTTGATATTTGAATAAAGAGAGACCAACTTGATGTCACTTGCTTTATTATTTCATTATTTACTGCTCAACATGTTCCGGATGTTAATACATCCATACACAGGAGCTTGCGACTTATTAGTTGAGTTATTTCATGGGTTGTATTGTTTTGGTTCGACCACACCGTAAACACCAACACACATCGAACCAGAGCAATACAACCCATGAAATAACTCATAAAATAAGTCGCAAGCTCCTGAGGATGGATGTATTAACATCCGAAACATGTTCAGCAGTAAATAATGAAATAATAAAGCAAGTGACATCAAGTTGGTCTCTCTTTATTCAAGTTTGAACACTTTAAAAATAACTCGCATTAACATCGTAAATACATAGCGGTCCATACTATTAAGAAACCAGTTTGCGCCTTTGTAAATTTATTTTTATGTATATTTATATATATATATATATATAGTCACTTATTTAAAATATTTATAGCATGAACGAATTGTTTTACAGGACGAGTTACAAGGTATGCGTGTTGCTGCAAAGAGAAACCCACTGGAGGTGATTAATAATAAATAGAAACATACCGGTTATTGTAAAATTGTATAGAAACAAATGATTATTAAAAATCACTCGATGATTTTCAACTTGTTTCAGGGCCATGATGGTCCAGAGGGGGAGCAGAGGTATAGCACTACTCTTTCTTGAACCTCTGTGCTAAATGGGGGTGGGTGGCCATCACCACGCCCCGGTCGCTTTACCTCCTGGAAGGAACCCCGGTACCCATCAAACAGGAGGCTGGGTGGGTTCTCGGGTCGGTCTGGACAGGTGCGAAAAATCTCGCTCCCGCCGGGATTCGATCACCGGACTTTGCAGTCCGTAGCCAATCGCTATACTGGCTGAACTATCCCGACCCACGAAAGTTTAGGCAATTAATACAATTGTCTAGCCTCCTGTACAATGGGTACCGGGTCTTTCCCGGGGGTAAAGTGCGGCCAGGGGCGTGCTGCTGACCACTCACCCCCTTCTAGTGCCGCAGTCACGGAAGAGTAGAGCTATACCTCTACCCACCCTCTGGGCCACACCGGGCCTGTAACGGGATCACTTTACCTTTACCTTTTAATACAATTGTCTCTCAGTGTTTATACTTGAGAAGGCTTCTACTTAAACCTGTCGCGCTGCCGCTAAGTGTGGCATTAAACACTTCTGCCCCGAATTCGGTAGAACACCAGCACGAATTTTTGCTGGGGCCTCTACCGAGCTGAGTAAGATTTTCATTGTCTTTCCCCACATCTTACAGACAAATTTCGGGATATTATATATAAATATACAACGATGTGTCAGTCAAACACAAAACTTTGTTATGTTTATTATTGTGCTAGGGCAACATGTTTCGATTCTTACAGAAACATCTTCAGGCCATTCTAAGAAAATAGATCCTTACTAAAAATGTTTAAAAATGCGCTGTGGGATCCCAAACGCTTACATTCCTGATAAAACTGTGTGTAAAATATATAAAATGCATGCATTTTATATATTTTATACATTTTTAAACATTTCAAGTAGGGATCTATTTTCTTAGAATGGGCTGAAGATGATTCTGTAAGAATCGAAATATGTTGCCCTAATATAATAATAAACATAATAAAATATTTTGTTATGTATGACTGACACATCGTTGTATATTTACATATGTGTTAAACAATTCGGGATGGCAAACATTAAATGCGGGATATTAACTTAAACTAGGCTACATCTGCTTCCTTTCACATCCTTGCCAGTTAATTATTCACTGACCACACTACCACTTCGACCCTGTACGGTCTGATACCATCGTTTAATAACAACTAAATTACAATGTTGACTTCATTAAGGGCTTTTTTATTTCTTGTAACGCTGCAGCCCAACGCGGGCCATGGTCTCCTCATTCTTGAGGTTTCTAGATCACACACAACGACGCATCACAGTCGGTAGGACTTCTCTGGACGGGTGATCAGCCCGTCGCAGAGACCTCTACCTGACAACACACAACACTCAACGCAGATAGACATCCATACCTCCGGCGGGATTCGAACCCACAATCTCAGCAAGCGAGCGGCCGTAACCTAAGCCTTAGACCGTGCGACCACTGAGATCGGCCATTAAGGACATTAGAAATGAAAATCTAAGAACGTTTCATATGACAGAATCTTGCTCCGTCATTGATAGAAGAGAGCTTAAACGTGCAACTGTTACTTTAAAGGAACGAGGGTGTTGATAGCGGTTTTTTTTTACGATGGAAGGATTTCAGCATCATGTTTGATATATCTAATTTGTTTAATCAACTTTCATCTGAAATCCCATTAATAGCTGAATGCCCTATGCGTTATACCCCCAGTTTTCCTCATTCGCACCCTGTCTCAAGTCACGCAAGCTGACTCCATCATGTCACAAAGAGAAATATAAGTGGCAAGAAAGAGACAGAAGAAGTAGACAGTGTATCACAGAGGAAATGAGAGACGGAGGTTAAGGGTTGCGTATCCTACCAAGAAAAAGCTTCCTGAACCAAGCGAGGAAAGTCTTCTACTTTATTAGTACGATCCATTATGGTGACATTTTAATTTTAACAAAAAGGCGCCATTTTGTGATAAAGAGTATGATGTGAACATGGCGGAAATGCGTGGGGGACAGAGAAGACAATAGCTCCGCAACGTTGCTGGGTGACCAATATAATATGGAAATTGAAAGCAAAAGAAAATCAAAACAAATGTATACTGAATAATTGTTCCTTTATATCAAAGATGCCACCGCGAGGCAATAGCTTCGTGTACGGGCAATCAGTTGTGTGCATGTCCCAACGGTGTGATTGATGAGCGGAGTTTCATTCAATGCAGGAATTCTTTAAAATAAATTTATAATTTCTTTCTTGATCGTTTGTAATTTATTTTAAATCTAGTCTGACGTCTTTGAACAAGTAGTTTATGAATACCACATGAAAGAATGTTTGCAAACTGCAATTAGTTTTTTCAGCGCAGTGAAATAAGCAAGATGGTTGAATGCAAATGAGTGAGAGAAAGGCCGACGCTGAAAATGCGGTCCACACATGACCTTGACACCTCTTACCTCCGAATTTTATACCTTCTCAAGCATTTTAATTATGCTTATCATGCGCAGATGGCAGAACGGTAGCCTTTCTGTATCATATCACTGGTCTCAAACAGCTGTTTCTTCTTATTCTTTTTCTCTTTCTTCTCAAGCGTTACATTCCGTTGTGCAGTTTGTCTTACAGTGCAGTTTTTTCTTCTTTCCTGTCGGGCTGTACAGCCGTATGCCAATTTCTTGTCCTCGTTATCTTCAGATACTTTTCAGCCACATCATTCCAAAGTTTCTCTGGTATTCCTCTTTTCTTCCATTCTGGCAGGCAATATTTGTTTCAGCATTCTTTCATTATTCCGCCGTTCAGTACGTCCGTACCATCATAATCTGAGTGGTTATGTATTTAACAATGTCGGCCCCTTGTAACAATCTTCTTACTTCTTCCCATTCTTCCTTTCCGCTTCCTGTACAGGCCCATAAATTTTTCTTACAATGTCCTTTCGAATATTCAAAGGTCATTCATTTATTCTGAGGTCATTCTTCAGGCCTCCCCTTCCATGTTAACATGGGTCGTATTACAATTTTCTGAATTTTTAATTACCATTTCAGGACAGCAGTTTAGACCTAAAGGTTTTTGTGCTGTGTATATCCGGTTTGCTGTCACAAGTTTAGAATGAATGTATGTCCAAGTTTTATTCCCACTGTCCAAAATTTATCCAGAATATGTGAAGTTGTCACATGCTTGAAATTTGAATGTGTACCCTAATATTGATTTTGTCCTCTAGAGTTTTATAACTTATGAACAAAACATTATAGTCAGCATAACCATAAATTTAAACAGCTCTTTTTGACTAGGAATGTTTTCGGTAGGTTTCTGTACCAAAGGAAATGGAGGGTTTGAAGAGCCACATTAAGGATTTAAATGACCAATCCAAGTGCAGAAATAAGCCAGATGCAGAACCGATACAAAATATATGAATTTTCTTGTGTGATATCAACAGCAGTTCGTGATGGAAATGACACACACAACCTAGAACGTCAAGTTGAATTTAGAGATTTCCTTTACAAAACGCTATAATTACTGTAAAGGCCTCGTTTTACATACTTATTAGACTATTAAGTATTAGAAACTTTGATTTATCAAGTCGATATTTGCCTCTCAATTACAATGCGTCTTGAAATCAACTGGACTGTGGTTGCAACATGCCATTCTGAAATCAGTACGTTTCGGAGACTGGTTTCCTCTCAGCCTTCAGGTACAAGCGGGAAAGAAGCCTGCTAACTTTGGTCCAGTAGGTCAAGCTTCTTTGTGTAGATGGTCCAGTAATTATGGATCTTCTAACCCTACTCTCTACCTCAGAAAGTATCGTAATTTAATTAAAATTATAAATTAATTGCAAAGTCCGCGTACACGCCATTCCGGCATCGGGGGAAGTGTAAGTATAGCTGCACTCATTCTTCATATCGGTACTACATGGAGCTGCGTGGTCAACTTCACTCCCTGGCAACTTTAGCCGAAGGAGAAGCCTAGGTACCAATTGTGTAGGAGGCTCAGTGAGTCCCAGACTCGGTTTGGACGTTGCGGAAGAGAGATAAGCTTCCTTTCCCTGCTGGGAATGGAGCTACAATTCTTCGGTTGTACAGTGCGTAGCCTTTTCGCATACCGACTGCGCAGTCACGACTTACAACAACAACAACAACTTCAATAACAAGACAGGCACTGTACGTATAACATAACATTAAAGTGTTTTCGTGCAATCATTGTTGCAGTGGAACAGTAGTGAGTATTTATATATTCCTATCACGTGTCTCTAGTCTCATGTATCCAGTATGCATTGCGCATGCGCCATACTGTCGTCTGTGGCTTGCCGGTCGCTACAATATTTTTCCACATTAACTCATAATGACACGATTTTCGAAAAAAAAAACGTTACCGAATAAAAAATTGTATTTTGATTTTCTGTGCACCTTTTGTCTGAAACATTTTTCATTCTGAGAAGAAATTGGCGAGATATGATTAAAAAAGAGTACACTGGTCTTCATTTAAAGTACCGGCTATACTTGTCTGATGTTAACAAAAATTTGATTATCTCAAACGATTTTCGAAAAATACTCGAATATTACATTTTATGAAAATCCTTCCAGTAGGGACCGAGCTGTTCCATGCGGACGGACAGACAGACATGACGAAGCTTATAGTCGCTTTTCGCGATTTTACGAACGCGCCAATAAACGGTACTGTTTTCGAATTTTAGGTCTATATGCATATTACCTCCAAGTTACAAGTTTACCAAGGCCAAGACTGTTTACCTCTACATAACGAAATCTGAAAGTCGGAAGTGCTGTTGTGGCCTGTCCATAGCACACTAACTAGATATTAGATGTGGCCTGTACTTTTACTTGCTTTAGTTGCTTAACACAAATCTAGGGGCTCCCTGTCACCACGGCATAGGATATCATCAGTACCCGGCTGGAGGATACTCGGTGTAGCGGCGTATCTATCGAATAAGAAATATCAGATATCCGACATGAGCAGTGCTGAAGTTTGATCAAAGTGTGAAGACTGAAAACTGATTATCGAATACAAACAAACGAGTTGTGTGGAGGAGGGAACAGACCGTCCTTAGGCTGGGCTGTAGCGATGGTGTTTACAGTTTCTTTTTTTCAGGTAAGGTGATATATATATATATGTTAGCATTGCAATTGTATAATTTCCTTTTTAGGTCTTCATATTTCTGGACGTAACCTTGACTGGTATTTATAATTCTTTTTCTGGTTGCAACATTTTCTGGCTAAGTTGAGCGAATATTTTTTTCCTCGTAACGCGTCTGCGGGTCTGCTACATGACCGTAGTTCAGCTGTAGACGAATTTAATCAGAAATCTCCTTCCTTTATACGTAATAAATGAACCGTTTATGATACACGTCATTCATTCATTCATTCATTCATTCCATAGTCTGTATTACGAAAGGTCCACAGCCTCTTCCAAAGTGAGTTCTCCACAGAGTGCGACATAGGGCTTCCTCTTTCAGTTTCCAGTATCCCATCTTGCCCTTCAGGTCATTCAGTAGCTGGTTACGCCTTCTTCCCCGTCTTCACGTCACTTATACCCTTCCCTCTATCTTTCCTTCAATAACGTGTTTTAGAATAGAGTTCCTGCGCAAGATGTGGCCAATTCAGTTAGCCTTTCTTCTTATATTGTTTGTAGGATATTCCGTCCTCTTTAACTGTTTTTAATACTCCACTTCTCACACGATCGACCCAAATAATCTTCTCCATCCTTCTCCAGCAACACATTTCAGAACTTTCTAGGTATTCATGATATACGTACCAGCCATTAATTGGAATAGTTTACCCAGTGAAAAGTACATTAGGATAGAAAATAGGATGTATTCAGTAATGATATTGCCCATCTAATGGATCCTATTATACCATCATCTACCAGCCAAAATATCTGCGAGGCGCTAATACCGTTTCTTAATACAAGAGCAGAACTTTTGCGGTATGTAGTCACCATTCATCTTTCGTATTGGGATGTACGAAGTTTGATGCCCGATGTAAGGTGTAACAGTGTTTTTCCTGCTTCCTTCCACAGTTCTCCGAGGAAAATGTAATTTACAAGTTAACGTCTAGAACTTTGTAATTTAGAATTCTTGTCACACAGAAACTTTAATGAGGATTATACACCAATAGTTCACGCAAAGTCTAACCACAGACTTCAAGCGGTCTAAGGCTTATGCTCGACGACAGGAACACTGGATCGCGGTTTCGAATCCCGCTCGACAAATGGATACAAATTACATTTTCTTTGTTTTGAGGTTTAATGTTCTCTTTGCGAAAAAAAAAAAAGACATGCATTAGCAGGAAACAGGAATGTGGCAAAGCACATCACACGGTGCCTCAAGCCGGAGTACAGCAATATATAACATTACTTTGATTTATACTAGTTCAAAGTGCCCAAATAAATCTCTAAGCCATTTCGTTTTGAGAGTTATTTCTGAATTCAAATGGAATAAAACAAAATTGAAAAATCAAAAAGTGTATGTAAAAAGGGTTTTATAATGTAATGGGGAACCTACAGAGCTAAATGAATTAGAGTATAAAAAATATGTACCAAGAAAGTGTTCCTCAAAAATGGCCCTTTAAAGCATAGTGGTAGCTTCGTTTACAGCCAAGTTTAAGGCTTAACAAATCTGCATTGTTCCAAAAGAATACCCATGATGACTCTAAGTCACGGAAGGTGGTAGAATATTTTTCCAAGCGTTCCTTCAGTGGAGATTTATGTATCCATGAAAATTATTGTAACATTTTACAAAACTGAAACGTGATACGAAGTTTTTATTTCCATGTTTAGAAGAAAAGGCATAACAGAATTAATTTAAAAACTTTGTTTTCTTTTATTTTACCCTAACGTTTTTAACTTCTAAAGTTTCGTCCCCTTTACCAAAACTTTTGTCCTATTGTAATATGGCGTCTTTGTGCGGTGTAACGTTTATAGTTCCCCTTCTAATGGACTGTAGCTGGACTCGAATGCCCTTAATTCTGACATGTATAACTTGGAGTCTCTTTTCGATTATACGAACTAGTTAGACCCTCCGACTTAGTCCCACGGGAATCGAAGCTGCGCAAAATGCTGTTAAAGAAGCCAGGCCTGTAGAACAGAGAGAGATGGAGATTTCTGTGAGATAGAAAGATGTTCTCTCCGTTGCTCATTTCACCCCCGCAAACACAGGAGTTCCATAGCGCGTGTGCGTGTGGGTGTGGCAAAGGTTGGAGGGCCCTAGGGGTGACCACAAGAAGCGGCATTGTGGGTAATGCAATAATGCAGCCACCTCGTTGTGTAAGGTCTGTATGAACTGGTGGCCTAGCACTTCTCTTCAACAGCTAATTATAAAACTTGGAACTAAGCAACAAACTGCACGCAGTAGAGTTTCTGCAAAAGCTAAGTGTAGCCCAAATACTGAAGATGTTAACAGCATTTCAGGGAAAACGAGAGACAAATATCCCGCGTTAACAGGAACCAAAAACTGTGTCCTACCACGCTCTAGATACATTTAGTGTATTCTGTCAAACTGTCGCTTGTTAAGACCTTCTTCAATATTATCCTGCCATGGTCGCTGCACACGTGGGCCTCGAAAACATTCTCTTCCATTCATTGTTGCTGTAGTCCAAATTTTGTACAAATTTATCTTCCATTCTCGATGCTTCCAGCCTAATAAAATTTTCTGCAATGTACTGGCTGTGGAGCTCATGCTGAAGCATTTCTGTAAAGCATCCGGTTGTTTTACATTCTTTCTTTAGTGTGACAGGCCACTTTCACAACCATACTGAGGAACTTGTTCACACCATTATTACACACCATATTACAGATGTTATAAAACATTAAGATGAATATTCGACGCTTAAGATAGAGGAAAAATGTTCATGTGAAAGTTTAGTGGGTTAACAATCAGTCTTATAACAGTGTCTGAGTAAATGTATAGGCTTGTACTTGGGAAGTACAGGCTTCGAAGCTGAGCTGGAAGACTGAGTGAATAATGTCGTGGCTTTCTTCGGTCCCTTCACACTCTCTCTCCCAAATCCTTTCGAATTCACCAGGCATTGTAGCATACACTTTATATAATACCCCAAAATGATGAGTAGCATTATTTCTGCTACATTCCACGCTCTACAACACTTCCAACAGGAATGGCTGTTTCGTGTGGTGTGGATGCAATAAAGACTATGACGTGCCCATGAGACAAGAGTAAACATTATGACTTTTTGAATTAATTTTCAACAGTATCCATTTGTTTTGGCACTCTGGCGTCATAAGCTGTATAAACATTCAGTACTTCACTAAAATAATATTTCCAAATATCTGTAACACTATGAAATCAGAAAGCAGGTCACTTTTCTCGTGGTTAAATCAAACGTTCTCCAGGCTGGTATCGTACCTTAAATTCGTTTGTAGGTCTTTCTTTATACAAATTCCTGATAATTTTACTTTACATATTGTTTCCATCTGAGTTGTTTTGTCTTCTATTTATTGTCTAATTTTTTTGTTCAAATTTGCGCTAATCTGACACTTAGTACTGTGCCCATTCACCCGTTTATGACCCTGCAGCAGTTGCTTTGAAGCCTTTTATCTATCTTCATTCTTGTAATTCAGGACACCTGTCATTAAAGGATCTGGCTTCAGTACGAACAAACTGTTTTCCACTCATGCATATCGTTTGATTATTCAGCACCTCTGGACGTACATGCTGAAAGAATTAATTCTAAGTGTAGAATTGCGGTTCCCATCTGTACCAGCAGTGGGTTGTTTTCAGAAACACTATTTATTATTTCTCTTAAATCTTCGAAGTACCATCACTTCTTCAGTATTTGATGTTTTCCATCCCGAAGTGTTGTAACATATAAATACAACACGTCAGTCGATAACACAACACCTTGTTTATACACACAAGTAGTATATTTTGTCAGGGCGACATGTTTCGACCTTATAAGGAGGGCCTGAGGATGACCTTATAAGGTCGAAACATGTCGCCCTGACAAAATATATTATTTTTGTATATAAAGAAAGTGTTGTGTTATCGACTGACGTGTTTTATTTATATCTTCAGTATTTATTAATATGAACTTTACGAAGAATGCAAATCGGAATTGTTTAAGACCTTTCATATATTGCTTACACACAATTTTCAGTTCTTTTGGAAACGACTCAAGACTACAGAAGTAAATTAAAAATAAGCGTGAAGAAGTAGAGAGGAGGAAAAAAGGCGGTGATAGACAGACAGACACGGCGTTCATTATAAGACTAAACCGAAAATTTGAGGCTCTTACAATTCCCATGCATTGCCCGCTTGTCCTTCTGATACGTGTAAGCTGGTGTAAAGTTATAAAACTGGGGAACTGAATGAGGGGAAGCAGATTATTTGAGTATGCATCAGAGACAGAAGCTGAGTATCTGGGTCCAATTTTGAATTCTTTGTTTGGCAGGCAGTTGCATTATAATGGTGTTTTTGATTAAAGGAGGTGAGAGTGAGGAACACTGAGGTTCTTGTTGGGAGGGCTGCATGAGACGCATGCAATGCAAAGGGACTTTTGCATACCAGCTCGACACTTTCTATAGAACCGAGGAAAACCACGGTACAGTTTGATTGAGTTGGCCGGTCGTAGAACCTTGCACACGCGCACTGACTTCTAAGGAGCATATTGGTGTACAAGTAAGGACTGCTTGCGGCAGTCCTACTTGTGCTGCTGTTTTGTTTCCATAAATGTAGAGATGTTATTGACACAGGCTGTCATGCATTTCCTTTCGGCGAATGACAAAGTCTTAACTGACCAAAATATGGGAGGCTAACCAGATAAAACTTACGTAACATTTCAAGTGTTACCGTGAGGCTTTGTAACTATTTAATGCGTTTGTTGGCTGTCAAATTACAGAGCGTCGGATGTATAATTTTAACATTTATTCCTGTTAATTTTTTCAGCTTCAAGTTTGAAGAAGACATTCATCCTAAATTTTGTACATAACGGTTCATTCCATACAGCAGAGGGAGCAAACAAATGTTTCCTCTAAAGCAATAGGGTAAAGTTAGGGCAACAACTACTGCATATTTTTAGAAACATATGAAATATAACTTATTACGTGCACAAAAATCAGCGTTCCTTGCATTAAATCAGATAGTACATACAGTTATCTTTAGGCTTCGAAAGTTAATTAAACTTCAAATACGTCATTAGTGCTGTACCACTGTCTCACATATGTATAGCAAACTGATAAATTGGAGCAGAGTTCTTCCCCTTCTAGTGAACTGATGAAGCTGTACCTCAGATATACGAATACTTATGTATACATATGTGTATACCTCTCACCCTGGCATCTATAAATATAAAGGCTAAGATGTACAGAACTAAAAATTTCCTGTTGGTTTATATGGGTATGAAACTTGGTCGTTCACTTTGAGGGAGGAACGCAGGCTCAGGGTGTTTGAGAATAGGGTTCTGAGGAGGATAATTGGGCCTAAGAGGGATGAGGTAACAGGGGAGTGGAAAAGTCTAAAATTCGAGGGAGTTAATGATCTGTATTGCTGATTAAATATTATTCCGGTAATAAACTCAAGAATGAGATGGGCAGGTAATATGGCACGTATGGGAGGCAGAAGAGGTGTGCATATCGTGTGCTTGTGGGAGACCTGACCTGAGGGTAGGATACCACTTGGAAGACCTTGGCGTAGAATGAAGGGTAATATTGTAATGGATCTGCAAGAGGTGGGATGGGAAGGCACGGACTGGACTGATGTGGCTCAGGATAGGGACAAGTGGTGGGCCACTTGCCGTAATTAACCTTCGGTTTACATAATAAGCGGGGAATTTTTTGATTCGATGAGAACCGGTTAGATTCACAAGCAGGACTCTTCCCTATGGTTTAAGTTAGTTAGTTAGTTACATGTATGTATGTATGTTTGGTGTTGAATGGCAGTAGGAAGACTGATTAATGATGAGTTCAAAAGGGTTTAGAAGGAGGCTGTCCTGCTCAAATCCTCGGGATTTCCCAGAGGTGTCTATCTACTACCCCGTGTAACCTCAGGTAGGACAGCCAGTGTTGCGACCAACATGCAGAACGATCACCTCCAGATTCCGGTGCCAGAGCTTCACTTCTGCACCAGCGTCATCGATCAGATTGTTTACTAAGATCCTTAACAGCCCCGTAAAATTAAGAAGTAAAGTTGTCCCTGCATTCAGGGGGAGGAGAGGTATGGCTCTACTTATTCTTAACCTCAGGGTAGATGGAAGTGAGTGGTCAGTATCGCATTCCGAATGGTTTACCCTCGGGACACAGCCCCAGTACCCATTGATGTGGATACTTACCGGATCCCAGAGACGAACTGGAAGATTTGGAAGAAAAAAATATTTTCTCTGTCAGGATTCGACCCCGGATTGCCCAGCCCGTAAGCTTAATCACTACACCGACTACGCTATACCAGCTTCGTAATAGTAATCAAGAATTTCCTCAACTTGTACGGATAACAACCATGATAAAAGGGTCCTAGTCACCACAGAAAAGCGCGTTCTCAGGTACTGGATGAAGGGACGGCCTCCAGCTGTAGCGAATACTTGCGAATATATTGAATAAGAAGTCGAGGACGGCCGACAAGGGGTTGTCCTTCAGCTTGAGGGTTGGGCGAGGTGCTAACAGCTCCTCAGCATTAGAACTTACGATGTTACGAAATATTTCACAAGGCCTCGTACTTGGACTGATCTTTTGGTGCATGGACTGATCTAGTGCAGGCTAGGAACAGGTGGCGGGCGCTTGTGAATGCGGTAATGAACCTTCGGGTTCCATAAAATGTGGGGAAATTCTTGACTAACTGAGGACCTGTTAGCTTCTCAGGACGGACTGTGCTCCATGGAGCTAGGATTATGGAACAAGAAGTTTAATTAATTTTTTCACAAGGGTTCGCAGCTGGTGCTTAAAAGTAAAAATCGTAACTCTTAGTTGACGCAATTTCCTAATGGTTCATATGAAAATTATTTGCGTTTTTAATCACTCGGAAAAATGTGCAAAAACATAACACATTCTTATGCATGACGACAGACCGACATTGTGACCTTCTGCGCAATGACGTGTCACGTCTGAGCCTGTAAACAATACACCTCAAATACCATAGATAAAAAAGTGAGACTGCTGTCTGTTGACATATTTTACATATTAACATATTCTAATCCACCACTGAGAAAAAGTGAAAATTTTATATGATTCATGACCATGCACTTGTGATTTCTTATGAGAAATAACCGACATGTGCGAAAAAAGATACACAAATTTATTACATTATAAACTGCGTAGCCTCCTGCATATTTCGGCCACTTATTGTGGCCATCTTCAGGGAGGTATTCTTTGAAGGCTCTATTACATAGAATGTCAAATTAATTTACAAGTATGAAATGTTGAATTTAACCTACAAGTTTTAAAATCTAATTTAGAATATAAAATCTAGATAAGATTATTGTTTGTGTTGAATTGCCTGTTCATTTCCTGTGTAATGTAACACCAAATACAGAAGGTGAAGTGTAGTAATGTGGAGTGAAATGACGTGATATATGTGAAGTGATTTTGTTTCGAAGTGAAGTGAAGTGATTTGAAGAGAGTTAAGTTGATGTTCCTGGGGTCAAAAGTACCATGTACATTAAGGTGAACTTACACTGAGGGTACGTGGGTGTACTGTGACTATTTTATTTCGTGTTTATCTTGTACGGTAGATTTTATAACTTGTTTTGTAATATGTGAATGTGTGTATGTGTGGGTGTGTGTATGTGTGGGTGTGTGTATGTATGGGTTTCGTAAGGTATTGGTGTGGGTTTGTATGTATCGGTTTTGTAATGTATGGGTGTGTGTGTATGTATGGGTTTTGTAATGTATGGGTGTGTGTCTACGTATGGGTTTTGTAATGTGTGTGTGTGTGTGTGTGTGTGTGTGTGTTTGGGTTTTGTAACGTGTGGGTGTGTGTGATTGTATGGGTGTGTGTATGTGTGGGCTTTGTAATGTGTGGGTGTGTGTGTGTGTGTGTATGTGTGGGTTTTGTAATGCGTGGGTGTGGGTGTGTGAATGTGTGGGTTTTGTAATGTATGGGTGTGTGTATGTGTGGGTTTTAGGGTTTTGTAATGTGTGTGTGTGTGTGTATGTGTGGGCTTTGTAATGTGTGGGTGTGTGTGTGTGTATGTGTGGATTTTGTAATGCGTGTGTGTGTGTGTGTGTGTGTGTGTGTATGTATGTGTTTTGTAATGTTTGAGTTTGTGTGTATGTATGGGTTTTGTAATGTGTGGGTGTGTGTGTATATGTGGGTTTTGTAATGTGTGGGTGTGTGTGTAGGTATATATATGTGTGTGTATGTGTGGGTTTTGTAATTTATGTGTGTACTCGTATGTGTGGGTTTTGTAATGTGTTTGTGTGTGAGTGTGTGTGGTGTCTGTGTATGTGTCGGTTTTGTAATGTGAGTGTGTGTATATATGTGGGGTTTTTAATGTGTTTGTGTGTTTGTTTTTGTGTGTTTGTTTGTGTGTGTGTGTGGGGTTTTTAATGTGTATGTGTTATGTGTGTGTGTGTATGTGTGTGTGTATGTGTGGGTTTTGTAATGTGTGTGTGTATGTGTATGTGTGGGTTTTGTAATGTGTGTGTGTG
>Ga0123352_10009039_pt1 | contig 15566 bp, 16 predicted proteins | sample TergutLab28metaG_FD_89700 | JGI IMG/M metagenome (GOLD analysis project Ga0123352, IMG submission 89700) | Labiotermes labralis P1 segment gut microbial communities from Petit-Saut dam, French Guiana - Lab288 P1 | ecosystem: Host-associated > Arthropoda: Insects > Digestive system > Gut ... | reverse complement strand
CTGCTAACGTTTTCTCATTTAAATCTCTCCACTCCTAGTTATCACCAACGGTCCCGAATATACGTTGACAGATTAACTTACAACGCATGCCATGAACCGTCCGTAACTGACGCCAGCAATCCTAAGAAACAACTATACTAAAAATGATAGACTACAATACGTACAACCAGCTAGCTGAAAACAGTGGTCCAGATTTTAACCATTTAAATCCTACTGGTTACGATCACCAACAAGTTTGATAACAATTAAGAATTACACGTTCTGCCCACGCTGTATTTATGTGTTTTGTATTTACCTGAGAACAAACAGCGACTTTTGCCCCATACAGCATAAACTGATTGATTTTTATAATATAGCTGAAAAGTGTTTACTGCGCGGTACGAACTGGGGCTTTAAATAAACCCGTCTGAGCTTCGTCTTCACAAATGCATAACATTGGTGTGACGCCACTCCATCTTAGTATTTAGTTTTTTCAGTTTCTTATGACGTCATAAATGCCTGTTTTCCTTTTTGAGAATTTTTATTACGTTTTGACTGACCATGGGCCAGTTTTGGGATAAGAAATTAAAATAGACTATGATGGCGTTCTGTGACATTCAACCCTCTTTCTGTGCTAAAAATAAAACCGCCTGTATCTTGTTATTTTACCGGTATCTGGGCTTCGTTTCTTACCTGACCGCGAACTACATAAATTAAAAGAACAGTGGAGCTATTTTTATTGTTTTGGTGTGTATTTCAGTTTGTTCATCCTGGAAGATAGAATTGCTTTGAAGGTAACGAAATGGGTAGTGAACTGGGATATAAATAATCGTGTGGATGACATTCATGTATCGGGTTTCGTGAGAAAAGAGTGGAATTTGGAAATTTTTATCCCTATCTACTGGAGCGTATTATGGCTTCAGCATTTTCAAATTAAGGAAAGGACTTTTATTATGCTGCGATCTGGATTTCTTGATGTCTCTTAAGACTCGTGTTATTTCACAAGCAGATCCAGTTACCACTTGTTTGCGCTGTAGTGCGGCAAATGTCGTTTGTCCTTCTGATACATGTTATGCTCTTGACGATGGAACTGGTCTCATACAGTGCAATTTATTAGTAATCACAGACCGATATACAGCTTTGCAGAGTGCGCTATAAATCCATTCCGTAACCCAATCTGTAACAAGGTAAAGCTCAGGGAGTGCCGTCATGGTTATGACCATTGGTATTCCTGCCTCTATTCTTTCTTTCCAACGTCTTCTGGTTTGACCTTTCTTCCGCGTATCAGTTATTATTATTATTATTATTATTATAATCATCATCATCTTCTCCTTTATGCAGGGTATTTATACTTATATTCCTGAAACAAACTATGTACCTAGGGAATACAGAGTTGCAGCTATTCTGTTCTTACTATTCATAGTGCTTATATCGTTAGTTTCAGTGTTGAATCTATTGTACTTTTACATTAGTACTTTCCGAAGTATGTGTGCAGTGCCCAACATGGCTGTTTTCTGTAGTTCCTTGACTTCACGATTTCCTGGTAAGTTGCTCACGTATTTCCTGAATGACTTTGAAATAGTCCCAGTCGCCCCTATTATTACTGGTATCACCTTTGTTTTTACATTCCACATGCGCTGTATTTCTATTGTAAGGTCTTTATATTTTAGAATCTTCTGGGTTTCCTTTTTAATTATTATTATTATTATTATTATTATTGTTGTTCAACCGTTTCTATAAATCGTCCGTTGCTCATAAACGTGTGGAGTTGGTGTGTATGAGATGTCACTGCTTTATTCTTCGTACTGCATCCCCAGTGAGCTGCGTCCAGACTACTCGTGTATTCGTGCTCATGCTGATGTTCGTGATACTATGCTTGTTTCTGGCTGTTTATCGCCTGCTAGTTCAGCGGTTTGAAATTTTCAAGTGCAGTGCGTCTTGGCGAGACCCCCCTTTATGTACCACATCTGTTCAGAGCCACTCTGGACCGCGGCTGTGGTGGTTACCGTTGTTTGTGCTTTGACTCTGCAAAGCGTTAACATTTACGGGGGTACGTAAGTCGGAGCACGAGCAGAATAGATCGAGCACGTTTAGTCTTGACGCACTTGTTTTCTGAAGCGTAAATATCAGACGGTTGGAAGAGTACAGCAATTATTATATTTAGCAACTACATTCAAAATTTTACCCAACGTTCTTCTGTCAGATTCAACTCCATACAAGGACAAAATTGTTGGGGGTTCATCAGTGTGGATATTGATGTAATAGATCGACCACTCATCAGATTGAATAGAACAGACGAAAATACGGTGGGACATGACGCCAACGATTTGTATACTTAATGGAAAGCCGATGTTTGAATTAAGGGAGAAGTTTCATAACACTCTCATTGCGTTTGGCTTGTCCTGGAAATTGGTTACCCTAATTAAAATGTGTTTAAATGAAAACTACAACCTTTGTGTATATGAACATCTGTATGATACTTTCCTCTTCAGAATGGTCTCAGACACAAAGATGCTTTTTCGCGCTGTCTTCTCAAATTTTGTCTCGAATATTTCTTTAGGGAAGTCCAAGAAAACCAAGAGGGATTGAAGTGGGTTGGAATACATCAGCTTCCGGTCTATGCCGATGATATTAATTTGCTGAGCGAAACTAGAAGTACTGTAAAGAAAAGAACACTAACTCTGTAATGCAGGAAAAGATCGCAATAAGTAGCTGTAATTCCTTGGAACATGTGGCAAAATTAAAAAATTCGGAATGACAATCACAGCTCCCTGTTGCAACAAGGAAGAAAGTGAATGCGGATTGAATTGGACGGATGCTTGCTACCATTCCTTTCAGATTTTTAAAACTTCAAACACTGTAACATAAAAATCTATTACTTTGCCTATTGTTTTGTGTAGTTGCGAATCTTAGTCTCTCACTTGAAGGGAAGAACGTATACTGAGGATGTATGAGAACACGCCGAAGAAAGAACACGTGTGGACCTGAAATGGAAGACGTAACAGGAGGCTGCAGAAAGCTGCATGATGAGGAACCTCATGGTTTTCACTCCTCGGCCGATATTTGTAAGGTTATAAAATAAAGGAGAAAGTGAAGAGCAGGTCGTGTGACACACAGGAGCCGGAAAATAAATGCGTGGAAACTTTGGGTAGGGGAATAATAACGAAAGACCCACATGTAAGACCAGGGCATAGGTGGAAGAGGAATATATAATGGGATGGGACTGAGTTTGTCTGGCTCATTGCAGGAACACATGATAGCCGTTGTGAACAAGATAATGAACGATTCCGTTTCAAAAATTGTGGGGAATTTCTTGGTTAGCTGAGCAACTGTTAGTGTATCAAGATGGAGTCTCTCCTGCATGGGGTTAGTTGTTTCAGCAATTATCAAGACAGACAAAGTTCATATAAAGTAGCAATGAGGCGCGTTCTTGCAACCAGAGTTGCAGTGGAAAACAATAAGTATTACTTACTCTGAGTTTGTATTTGTAGCCTCAGGTATACAGCATGCAAAGCGCATTCGCCATATTGTCATCTGTGGGCTGTCCGGGTGTACAGTGTTTTTCCAAATTATCGCATAAACGGTACGATTTTCTGAAAAAAAGTTATTGAACATGAATTACGTGTTACCTTTTTCTACAGATTTTGTATGAAATAGTCCGCATTCTAAAGTAATTGTGCGAGATATGATAAAAACTTATGTTGGTATTCATGTAAAGTACCCGTTATTTTAGTCCCATTTTAATGGAACTTGAATTTTTTGTATAGATTTTCGAAAAATGCTCCAATATCAAATTTCATGAAAATCATTCGTGTTGGAGCCGAGTTGTTCCTTGCGAACAGACGGACAGATAGACGGACATGACGGCGCTAGTAGTCACTTTTCGCAATTTTGCGAACGCGCCTAAAAATGTAGGAAAAATGAATATTTCGTGTTAATATTTTTCCCTTCTCTTTAAGATGTTATCTGAGTACAGGAAAGGTAATATTTGACCTCTACATAGCAAACTGTGACTTGTAGCTTATTATTCACGCTACTACGTGAAATGCGTGCTGCAATTTTGTTCCCGCTACACTCCGACCAATAGCGGTCTACGTCGTCATGGACTTGACTCTCAATTCACGGACGTTTCAATATTTCCAGTGATTTTGATTTTCTGTTTAACCTTTTAAGCACTACATTTATCCGCATAATACATGCATTTAAAAGTAATTTTCTAAAGGTAAAAGGTATTGTCCCTGTCCACGGCGTGAATGCGTGTAAGGGGAGTAGAGGTATAGTTCCACTCATTCGTAAACTCGGCACTGAATGGAAGTGGGTCCCATAAATTAATTATTTGAGTTTGGAGAGTTCCGATTTAAACTGCGGAAGTTAGAAATCGTCCAGCATGGCTTCGCTGATATTCTCAGTGTAAAATTTTATATAAATCCCTTGAGTGTGTTTTCGGAGTTTAAATATAGGACAGTATGTCGCTGATTAGGATTTGAGCCCCTATTTTTATTCAAGAGGTCCCAGACTGTGTTCCTGTTTCGTATTTATATCATAATTACTCAGGATAATCTTGGTTTAATTCAGTATCTCCAGGAAACTTATTCGATAGTGCCATAAAAATAGCCGATTGTCGATAATTTATAAACGCTTTCAGTTTCTCTTTCGTAAAATATTTGCTAATGGTATGACCAGGGACATCCTTTAAACATTCCATGAGTTTTCTTATGGTATAATCGGTATATGACTAGATCACGAGGCGGGGCTGTAAGTTTTTCTTCTTTTCTAAAGCGTCCAGACCGCAACGGGTCTTACACAACCTATTCAATGTTCGCCGTGGGCTCTTTCCCCGAAGGTAAAGCGTCTCGGCACGAAGCAGCCGTCTAGTGCCTTCAGCGCGTGCACAGCAATAACTTTGCGTTTAATATATTTAAACCTGTCCGATCTTTAAAGTAACACTGACTATTCCTGGGTGTGTAGATGCCTATTTGACGTGCATTGGATGTGATTATATGTGAATGGCTTATTACGTCGTGTAGATAATTATGTGTTTGTCTTACACGTATTTTTGTACTTGCCATTTAAATTCTGTACATGTTGATGTCGGGTTTGTGTCATTATTTCAAGCATTTTGTATACTTTTTGTTTGGTGGGCCAGTATCGTTGGAGAAATCCGTAAAAATTCAAAACGCTATTGAACCAGTTCATTAGAGAAGATTTCATTAGGTGAATTAAGCAATAATCAGACGAGCGGAAAGACATATGATCTCCTGTGGACTAAAGTCATTGTGTGCAGTTCCTGCAATGGACTGGGACAGGAAATCTTGCATAATACCGTGTCGTTATGTATAAGCTAATAATTATACAGTGTGGCAAGACTTTACACCAATTTGTACATGGAGTGGCAATGAAAATTCAGAATTGCATCAGACGCACAATATGACAACAGATGATGAAGTTTTTCGTAACCAATTAACTGACTGTCTAACGAGCTACAAGGCAAGAAGACCGTCTTTAAAAAAATATGTAGTGTTATAGCTCATGTAACTTAACTCAGCCTTCACCTTTACGCCCTGTGTATTAATGTTGTATGGGTTTTTATTGATATTTCCTCATCTACGTCATATGCCCCAGGAATACGTCTGCAATACATGAGATTTTGCTACTGAAATGACGTACGCTTAACTCATATCCGTGAAATTTCACAACCGAAATTATGTGTGCTTGTATCATTTTCGTGAGATTTTGCTGCTTAAATTAAGCACCCTTGTCTCACGTTGCCAAAATCTGTACGTGGCCTCTCCATCTTTTCCTACGGATTTGATCAACCTAATGTCATCTGTTGATTAATACACACTTGGAAGTTTTCCAGTGTTTAAGTTACCCACTTATCCCTTTCAACAAAGGCATAATGGTCCGATTTCCAGCAAGACGAAGGGATTTTTTTCTTCCTCAAAGCGTTTAGGACGGTTTTGGGTCCCATGGATATCGGAGGATCTTCTGGGTGTAATGAAGTTGACCACTTAGCCGGCATCTAATGTAAAGGTAAAAATTGGTGGAGCTGGGGCTCCACTCCCCAATATACCTACATGGGGTACAACGGGACAACTTTACCAATTACTGTCTTTCCCTTAGATTCAGATGTGTGCCTTCAAACGCTGTTGTTCAAATAACTTAAACGATACTCTTCCTTTAGACTGGTAAACTAAGTCTCAAACCAGTATGAAATGAAGGATAAGATATGCTTCCTCTATGTTTCCAGTTATGTAAATTAACGAAAAACGCGAAGAAATGTACTAGGTGTTGCATGGCTTACTTGAAATGATTCTTTTTTGCGCTACGATGAAAATTTTAATGGTAAAATTAAATATTCTGATAGTTAATAGTCTAGTGATATTTATACACCTACTGCAGCTTTAAGAAAATTTGCATTTTCCCTCAGCATTGTACGAATATTTGTGTGTTTAGTTCGATCATCACAATAAGCACCGACATTTTCTCCAAAAATAATTTACCATCCGAATGGTACTTACAATGGACAGAGAATGCCTAATTTTTTATGCATAATTTAGACGAACGTCATTCCTGTGTGGACATAGAACATGTAACCATTTAATGCGCAGGAAACGTATGTGAACGTATATCAGAATGCTTGGTCATTTAAACAGGAATGGGCCACAGAAGATACAATGCCAGCAAGAGACCTGGCGATATTACTGATACGGCTTTTGTATTTCATATAAGAAAGACGACCTAAGAATATCGATATTCATGTAAGAATCAAATTAAAATTCTTAAATTATATAATCCGATTAAGCACAAGAATAGGCCACGTATAAATACTGTTTATCAAATAGACACTGGTATCGTGGACTTTATATGATCAAAAAGCAGAACAGATTTGAATGTAGTCATCCCGTTTGTTTTATCTTAGATATTTAATTTATGTATAATTCAATCAACACAACAATCATATTAAAATATCAACTATGTTTATAGCGATATGTTTCGACTCGAAGGAGTCATCATCAGGCTATGTTTAGAACCACACATGTGTACAAGGTAACTGTACACGTTTTGGGATCTCAAAACTTGCACAGTTACCTTGTACACATGTGTGGTTCTAAACATAGCCTGGTGATGACTCCAAAGCATGTCCCTATAAACATAGTTGTTATTTTAAAACAATTGTTGTGTTGACTGAATTATATGTAAATTAAACCTCTAAGCAGAACAGAGTTTCTCATTCACAGCACATGCCTGCATCTAGCTGCCTCTTCCAATTCAAATTTCACACACATTTCCCACCTTCTGTCTGCTTTAAGCAAGCCAATTCTCCGTATAATCACCCTCAGGTACAGGGAGCTGCAGTGAATTCAAAGCGTCTCTCACTTACAACGAAAGTTTAATTTAGAACAGCACTTACACCACTCTTTCTCTCATCTCTCCAATTATTTGACGGCGGCAGTCGGTAGTGCTGTGTGACGAATCGGAGCCTCGCTGAGGTCAAGAGAGATTTATGACTTAATCGCTGTTGCCTTAAATAAGAAGCCAACTGGAGCAATGAATATTCGCAGTTACAATATTTCAGATCGCGACGTAGTACAGTCTATAGGAACAGATGTGGCAAATCGCTTGGCGCTGTATAATTAATATATAGTGCAGGGTCTTTCTTGAAAAGGTGTTAGTGCTCCTGACGCTCAAGAGATATCCGCTCGATGTGAGTCTCCCGTATACCACCTTGCTCATGGAAATATTGCGTCGGAGCTCATCCTGCAGTAGATGAACATAATCCACTATATAAGATCCCAGTTTCTGTCATTCTTTGCAGTGTTATTCTCGTATCCACGAGAGTGCCTCAAAGTAAAATGTTAGGAAGCATTGTCTTGTAACCGGGAGCATGCAACGAGACAGTTTAGGAGAGCTCAGTAATGATTAGTAATCGCATCATTAAAAGTGTCATTTGTAAGGTTAATCCAATGACGGCAAATGATGTGACACACAGAGCATGCATGGCAAAATGAGGAATGACCTCATATTTGCACCTAGTTTTCCTATATTATATTTTCCCTTCTTGTGGGATTTGTGGTGGACAAAGTGACATAGGGACGAATTGTACCATTGAGAGCTTCGGTTTTCTCGTGTCATTCCCCGGTGCTCCACACTCACGTTTCATTCATGTAATTAACAATTGATACAACAAGTCCCTCTGACTTGTCCTCATTTTTCCGTATCAAATTTCATGTGGATATTCTATATTTCGGATGCATGTTACATGTATTGTCTTGTCCTCCACGAGTAAATCTTATGAACAGAAAGTTATGTGAAAACCGTTGCTTCATCATCATCATCATCTTATATCAGTACGTTGTCCTGTTACTACCTCTCACTTAGGACAAGATCTCACCTTGAACCAATTTGTTGCCAGCACCCTCAACTTCTATAGAACTTGGGCGGAGGGAGTAGACAAAAACCTCAAGTAATACTAGAAATAAAATTGCCGTTGTATGGAGGATGTGTTGTACATTAAGATAAAAACACATGGAACTGAATTTTACGACTCTGTCTACGGATTTCAGAAGCCTTTCTCTGTATGTGTGCGTGTATGTGTGGTGTGTGTGTGTATGTGTGGTGTGTGTAGTATGTGTGTGTGTGTGTGGGTGTGGGTGTGTATTGTTTGGGTGTGTGGTGTATGTGGATGTGTGTGTGTGGGTTTGTATGTGTCCGTGTGTGAGTCTGTGTGGGTGTGTGTGTGTGAGTGTGTGTGTTTGTTTGTGTCTGTGTGTGGGTATGTGGGTGTGTGCGTGTGTGTGTGTGGGTGTGTAGTGTGTGTGTGAATCTATGGAGGTACGATCTGATTAAACCGTGACCCGTTTACCATAACCGTAAATTCAGCTTAAATAGGTAATATGGTCTTCATTCTCTCCTTTATATACGGGATGAATAATTTACATATTGCTCCTTTTGTAGAGCTTGTCCACTGCTCCTGCCATTTTGTTATTTCTTTCTCCTTCCCTTCCGTAATTATAGTCTGTCTTGCTATTGTATCGTACACTATTTCTCTGTGTCATCCGTTGCCACCTTCTTGTTCAGACGGTCTGCCATTTCATTTCCTTGTATTCTGACGTGTGCCTTCACTCAGTCAAAAAACACTGTCCATTGTTGTTCCTCCAGCCTCTTTATTTCCTTCCTTAAATTCCCTAAAAGTATGCACTGTTTGCTTCTATTCTGCAGTGTGTCCAGTGTCACTTTGCTGTCTGTGTTAAACACTACTATCTTTTCTGCATCTTCTACTAACTCTAGATTTTGAATTTGTTCCAGTGCCCTTAGGATTGCTACCTGTTCTGCCTGATTATTAGAGCATCTCTCATGTAGTTTGTACTTAGACTGATGAAGAACTATGTCATACTTAATTATGACTGCAGTAGCTCCTACCTTTCCTCCAATTTTGCTGCCGTCCGTGAATATATTTATTACATTATGTGGTATCTCTGTAGGTGCCCTAATAAGAGGTATTTCCGCAGGGTGTGGCCAATATCTCACTTCCAGAGGCTCATCATCCTCGACGTTGTTATTAGTTGCCTTATAATTTCGTACCTTTTCTTCTACAGGAAGCCGGATTGGGCGAACTCCTGTCAGTACACATGATGCTTCATATGGCAGTGCCTTCGATATTTTGATATTCATCATTCTTTGCACTCGCTGATATTTCCTCAAGTTCTTTTGTTTTGTTACGGCTTTCTCCCACACCGGTGCCCCATATGTTAATATTGGTTCTATTGCACCATTGTATATAACCTTCAGTACTCGATGCCTCAAACCCCATTTGAGTTTAACTGATTTTACTAACATGTTTATAATAGGAGTGCACTTCCCTATAATGTAGTCTACATGTCTATCGAAACTAAATCTGCTGTCAAAATAAATTCCTAAGTATTTTATTTCAAATACTTGCTCCAGGCGTTTGTTGTTTAGATAAATATTTAATACTTTATTATCTCCTGATGTTTTCGTTGTCACCAATAAGACGTTAGACTTGTTTTCATTAAAATGTATTTGTTCTCCCTGGTCAATTCTCAATTTTTTCAAGTCCTGGTTGGCATAGTTCTCTGCGTCCAGGGCGCTTTTCCCTCGGGTTAGTACCAGTAGGTCGTCCGCGAAGGCAATTACCCTGGTGCGGTGAGAAAAATTCATATTAAACAGCTAATTGTAAAGTATATTCCAAAACCATGGACCGCTACAAGAATCTTGGGGGCACCCCATAGTCACGGGCTTCTCAATTTTCAACGTATTCCCGCGTAGCGATGCCGTTCTGTCGCTAAAATAACTTCTGGACAGGTTGAAGAGGTTCCTCGGACATTTTAGTTCTTTTAGATTACGCAGAATGCTTGGACACCAGGGCGCGTCAAATGCTCCTTGGACATCCAGGCTAACTACTGACGTACAGTTCTTTTGTTTCAAGTTTTCTTCGATGATCTCCTTGACTGCCAACGCTGCGTCCACAGTTCCTCTCTGAGGTATGAAGCCATACCGATTACTGTTCAAACCAGCACTGGTATGCACATGATGCATAATTCTGTCTATCATTAACCTGTCCAGCACTTTGCCCGCTCTATTAAGCAAACTGATGGGCCGGTATTTTGAAGCGTCTCTATTATCTCCTTTCCCCGGCTTTACAACTGTGACTATGCTAGATTTTTTCCATTGTCTTGGAAAGCTGCCTTCTTTTTAGGCATTTATTGTACAACTCAGGAAGGATGGGAAGTTTCCGAAAACACGCAGCAGTATCTCACTTGTCAGTCCATCCTCCCCAGGAGCCTTTTTAGGATTAAACTTATTTTATCGCAGATGCTATTTCTTCTCGAGAGAAGAGTTTATCGGCTTCAGTGTCTACCGGCTCCTTTACCTGCTCTCTAATCTGCTTGTGAACTGCACTGTCATTTGTCTCATTGTCTTCGGGAACAAAATAGTCTAACATATGCTTTGTTTTGCTTTCTGTGTCCAAAGTGAAGGTCCCGTCAGGCTGTTGGAGAGTTGTTAAGCAGGTTGTACTTCTTGATTTCCAAGAATCGGTTTTATAAATTGCGTTCAAAGGGTTGGACTCCTCAGTTGAGGAGCAGTACTTTTGCCAGGATTTAAATTTTTCGTCCTTTAACTTCGATTGGTATTGTCGTTTCCCCTCATTGTATTGGATTTTTCTCTCAATCCTAAGGTCTTCATTGTTTACAGTTCCTTGATATCGTCGTCGTAAGGCGTTGACTTTTTTTCGTAATATTTTTAATTCGTCGTTCCACCATGGAACTGTTTCCTTGCTTTTAGTTTTCTACACTTGGATATTCGAAAAGCTGTGTTACATGCTGCTGTTACACATGAAAAACAGTCATGTATTAGATCTTCTGTGTTATATTGATTTACGTTTCCTTGTAATTCCTCATCTAGTTTATTTGCGTCCGTCTTGTTAGTAAAGTTAAATGTAAAGATAAAGTTGGTAGCCAGACTAGTATCAAATTTCATGTAGTCCTCCTGGTTAGTGATGTAACGTACTCCCATGTGATTATCTTTCCTTTTCCATTATTTACGCTTGCAATCTTGCAAGTTCACAATGTTGTGGTCTGAGCAGCTTTCTTACAGTCCGCATATTCGGTCAGATACAAAACGCACCAGTTTGTTATTAGTAATTGTTAGGTCAATGCGGCTACTTCCCCTATTAGATTGAAACTTTGGTGTTTCAGTGGCTTCGTTCATGTGATAATGGACAGAGGAACTGTCCGAAATATATAGAGTTTTATTCCAAAAATAAATCCGAGAAATTAGTGCATTTAGTTGGTTTTATTATAAGAATGTCTGAAGATTATAACATTAGACGGCCATACGTAAATAAAATATACGATCAGCAGACAACCACCATTGTGAACCAGTATACAGTACTTGTGATCTGATAATACTGGTAACGATACTACAAAAAGTGGAATGCGTTTGTTTAAACAACTATGAAATGGTGTTAAACGCGGCTTTTTTATATAATATTTTGCCTTTAGGAAGGAAAAGAATCCTTATAATGATTTAGAAAGAGATAGCTTTTTTTTTACTTTGTGGAAGTTACTCTTTGAATTCAAGAAGAACACAGGTGAAAGAAAAAAAGTGTATATGGAAAGCAAGAAAATGTATCAGCCGTAAGATGCGTCGTAAAATGATACCAGTACAGAGGCACATTTCTTCGCTAAATGATATAAACACGGACTGATATACCTACTACAATATCTCAAAGGAATTCCACGTGAAAGTGTATGGCAGTCATTACCATTTACTGCTCACGAAGGTCGATAGACAGTTTGGGGCTTCGTGAACTTCTATTTGCGAACAGGCTCGTAGAATATCGCAGACACAGGGGGAAGCATTTGTACGAAATTCGGGGGGGGGGGGATAAACTTGGCCTGCCAAATAGAACATCAGCTAGTGCTAATAAAATCAGTTAAATCTGCAACAAAAAAACTTGGGTTACAAAAATGAGCTAAGATTTACAAATGCCCATCACTAATTGTGCTAGTTTACTGAGATTTTGTTTCAACTTTTAGAACTTCTGCAGAGTATTTAATGACGTAGAGTTGAAAACCTAATAACGGATTGTAAATTCTGAAGAATTTGGGTGGAAGCGGTCGTTGCCTACTTTTAAGAGAATATTTCGGAATATTCACGGAGAATCTGAGCAGAAACACTAAACCGTCCGCCCGTTTAAGACATATTATATAAAACCGGGCTAGGATAAATCTGGTAGAACGGACAAGATTTGGATAAAAGGGTAATTCGTCAAAAGACAGTAAACAGACACAGGGATATATAGAGAGGGACAAACTGAAAGAGAGAATGGGAGAAAAGGAGTCTTTAGTTGGATAATGAGAGATCAAGATCAAGTCATCATCATCATCATCATCATCATCATCATCTTCCTCCATGGATTAGGTCGTTTGACGTGTTCCGGCATCGAAGCATTGCCATCGTTTCCTGGGGCGTCCACAATCTCTTCTTCCTCGAGGTTTGTAGTTGAGGGCGTGTTTTGGGGGTCTGGTGTTGTCCATTCTTTCAAGGTGGTTGATCCAGGTTTGTTTGTATTTGAGTCTCACGTCTTGTATTTCAGAGATCTCCAGTTCTTTTCTTATGACTTCGCTTCTTATTTTATCATCAAGAATAAGTGAGTAAGAAAATTATTAACATCTGGTTATAAGTAGAGTGAGAGAAGTGCATAGCATGATTCAGACTAGGAATTTGAAAACTGAGAGCTCGGAGAAATAAAGCAGAAACAGGAAAATGTCCTGTATGTGAGGAAGAAGAGATGAATCACATGTACTACCAAAATGCAAAAGGACCAGAAAATTGACAGAATAATTTTTCAACAAAATGTGGCTACAAATGAACGAATAAATAGCGTGCAGAAAATTGGTCAGCAATACTAAGATATTATAAAGAGAAAATTGGGTAAACTGTTATACGAAACAAAATGTAATAGGAAACACTGAGAAAAATTAGAGCAGAATGGAGAAGAATAAATACTGTAAAATATAAAGAGGGAAAGACAGATGGCGGTAATGTGTTAGAAGGAAGATATAATTTAATAAAGTAAGGTGAATACTGAGGGAAAGAGTAAACTTGGAAGACTCAGGCGTAGATGGGAAGATAATATTAAAATGTATCTTCAGAAAGTGGACTGGGAGGGCATGGACTGGATTCATTTGGCTCAAAAGAGGGACATGTGGCGGACACTTGTGAAGGCGGTAATGAGCCTTCGGGTTCCATAAAATACGAAGAATTTCTTGACTAGCTGAAAACTAGTTAGCTTCTCTAGAATGAATCAGCTCCAAGCAGTGAGTGAGTGAGTGAGGTCAGTAAGTAAGTAAGTAAGTAGCTAAGTAAGTAATTAAGCCAGTAAGTAATTAAGTAAGAATGTATGTAAGTAAGTAACTAAGAATGTAAGTAAATCAGTAAGTAATTAAGTAAGAAAATGAGTAAGTCAGTAAGTAAGTAAGTAAAAAGTAAATGAGCAAGCAAGTTGCATACTATGGACTTGTACTGAAAACCACAATGTTAGGTGGCACATCCGGGAGAAATGTAATAAACAGAACTCAACTAATGGATATAGTCTGTATTCTCTGTTCTGACAAGGTCAGTAGGATGGACAGCAGGTGTCCCGACGAAGATTCAAACGGCAAACCCCCCACTACACAATTCAGAAGCAGCAAAATGGAATAAAATTCATAACCAGTCCTGTGAGTTCAGTATTTCATGCTTCCAGCCAAGGTTTGCTACTTTAAAAAGTATTTAGGCTACTTCGGCTGGCTGCCATGTTATTATTCATAAGTAACACGACACATGCATGTTAGGAGTGCATTAAGGTAGGATTAGTTGGGCTGCAAGGCTACATTAATTACTCTTTTACTACCGGGTTACCTTTCACACACACTTCTAACGTGCCATATATTACTTTATATCGAGCAGAAGAATGCAGTGGGGCTCATACGGTGTCACCTTCCTTTTTTGTATTGTATTGTTTCTTTTTTCTTTTTTTGGAACATCCAGAAGTGAAATGAAAAAGTATTACTTAGAGTCAGGGAGCAGAGGAATATCCTACATGAAATAAGTAATGAGAAGGCTAACTGGTTTGGTCACATTTTGTGTAGAAACTGATTTCTAGAACGGGTTATTGAAGGAAAGATAAAAGGGGGGATAGAAGTGACAGGAAGACGAGGAAGAAGACGTAGGAAGCTACTGGATGACTTTAAGGAAAGGAGAGGATACTCTCATTTGAAGGAGGAAGCTCTAGATCGCACTGTGTGGAGAGCTGGCTTTGGAAGAGGCTTTGGACCTGTCGTAAGACAGACTACTAAGTGAATGAATGAATAAATGAATCCAGAAGTTATAAGGGTTCATGATTTCACTGTCGGTGCTGCTGAAACTACAGTCTACTGTGTTATCACAACTTGCAGGATGAGTTTGTTCCGACGTTTCGGAGGAAAGTGCCTCCTTCAATTGAACATAATCCAGTAGCCCTAAAACAGAAGCTGCAGGGTCTTCCAGAAAGTGAGAACCGACTTATCTGACACCAAGGGTACAAGAATCCCGGCAGCCATGTCACCCGGGCGAATACATTTTTATAGTGGCGCCTAATCCTGTGGGATCTCAGTGCCATACATGCTTCGCGTCACACCTCCGGCGCGCACTGAATTTCGAGGTGGCGCCTTGATTACTGAAACATCTGTGTACTTCTGTCTGAAGAAGTTTAATAAAGCAAGGCAACGAGAAACTAGGGTTGTTAATCGCAGTTGTTGGTGTGATAAAATATTCCCCGGAGAGCTTTTGCAATTACTGACACGAAACGAAGCATATACGGTCGGTAAAACGCCCGTCCAGACCGGCCCTGGGGCCCACTCGGCCTCCTGTAAGACGGGTACCGGGTCTTTCCCGGGGGTTAAGTGCGGCCGGGGCGTGCTGCTGGCCACTCACCCCCTTCTAGTGTCGCAGTCATGGAAGAGTAGAGCTATACCTCTACCAACCCTCTGGGCCACACCGGGCCTGTAACGGGATCACTGTACCTTTTTCAATAATTT
>Ga0123352_10009035_pt1 | contig 15568 bp, 11 predicted proteins | sample TergutLab28metaG_FD_89700 | JGI IMG/M metagenome (GOLD analysis project Ga0123352, IMG submission 89700) | Labiotermes labralis P1 segment gut microbial communities from Petit-Saut dam, French Guiana - Lab288 P1 | ecosystem: Host-associated > Arthropoda: Insects > Digestive system > Gut ... | reverse complement strand
GTGGCTAGGCTACGTGGTGTGGAAAAAAGTGTTGTCTATGTTGATGAAGGCCCCTATGCTAAGTGCTGTGATGTGAGTGGCAAAAGAAAGGGGGGAGGAGGCTTGGGGGGGGGGGGGGGGCAGAGAACAAGAAGGGAGAAAAAAGAAAAGAAACAAGAGCAAAGAACACAATGTGAGAGCTATAGCAATGTAACAGAATGTACAACAGGGACAGAATTGTACTGGCACACATATGTAGATCAAAATCAATTAATCAGGGATAAATAATGCTGAGTATAGTGAGAAATGAGAACGAAAAGAAAGAATATGGAATTGTATGAATGGTATATGTGGTTCCATCACTGATCATTGACGAATCAATTCCTTAGGCAGTACCATAACAAAATATCACTACAGCTACTTTCCTATGGTCCATTATGTTCTCATCTGTGTCTTACCTATTCTTACAAGTGGAAAATGAAAATGATGCAGCACTACGTGTCACAAACTGGCATTCCTCAGACTGTAAGCTAGCATCAAAATAAACCTATATGTATGCCACATGGCATCAGAGGAAAGAATTCTGCCATTTTAATGGAGTATGTTTTTAGGTTTCCTGGGAATATGTCAACAGGGAAATGCAGGTTTAATGTGCTGATGAAGTGACACAATGTTTCACATAAATGGAAACGGAAATCCAATAGTAAGAAAGCTGCAATTGGTGGTTCTTAAGGAAACTGGGAAGCACTGATATGAAGAAAAATGATATATACTGGGACTTAGTGTTCAACACCTAAAAATGAGAATACAATGTTATGCCTGTTCTTTGTCTTTTCTTTTTTTTTTTTTGAGTTGTACATTATTTTGGCTGTACTTATTAATATAACTATTTTTTTATTTTTTAAGTGTTAAAAATGAGAATAAAATGTTATGCCTGTTTGTTGTCTTTTCTTTTTTTTTTTTTGAGTTGTACATTATCTTGGCTGTACATATCAATACAACTATTGTTTTGTTCTGTCTTTTATAACACTGTTATTAGTATATCAGACAGTTTACAATTTGCTCATAGAATTGTAATGGCAACTGTAACTTTAGGCTTGTTACACAATGAACAAGGAGGCTGTATGGAGAACACTAAAGGTTCAAAGGTTAGCACTTGTATGGATACTACTGACTGAGCAACCTGAAGACTGCTTCTGCCAAGGACATGCCTAACAAAGCTGTAAATTCTCTCTTTTTAACTTTACTCCTTTTTACTGAAATGTTTGTATTATTTAAACATAGTTTCTTCCAAAATTTGCTTCTTATAAAATTAAAGAAATTATATAATATTTATGTATAAAATATATCACTGGAACAAGAATATCTAACTTAACTATGACCTTGAAAATTGTGTAGTTTTCTTTTAAAGTAAAGCACAAAAATACAGCATATCCAAACTGATTTTGCTATGTTTCTGGTCTGAAACAATACAGTTAAGTCTGACAGTTTTAGTGGAGGGTAAGTACAGGATGTTCATATGACACTACACATTTGCCAACTATATAAAGGATAGTTTCAACAAGAAGTTTATACCTCAAAAGTGGAGTGAGGAAGAAAAACACTTTGACAAACATACAAATACACTAGGGCACAATCACATTCAACAGCGTAGCTTTGTACAGCATACACAACAATTAGTACAGAGTCTCTCCTTTACAGATGCGCCTAGGGCTTGTCACATTTCAAAACACAGAAGTAATCAGACTACACCTGTGTATCACTTGATCAAACTCAGGTTTTGCACCACCTTTACTGTTATATAAAAGGGAAATTAAATCCTGGCATTCATATTTTTGAATGTCCCTTGCATTACAAAATTTTTGTGATGTGTGATTTAGAAAATTCAATGAACAGACTATAATTTTTACAAATTAACACACCAATGTCAACATGTATTTATCAAGCTGAATGTTTTTTGTATTTGACTCTGACTACACTGAAAATTATTGATCACAGCATAGCAATACTGCAAATAAACAGTATTCGTTTGAGTATAGAGTCCAATTTCTATTTTGTCTATATCTTTGGCTCACTGTAAAGCTTTACCCTTTCTATCAACAAATGTTAATAAGTTTACATGAAAATATAATTTCAAATTAAGAAACTGGAAGCCAAAGTGATGTGTCACACTCCTCAAGTCAGAGTACAGTTTATGTAATAAAGCCTGGCAGTGGTTCTTGAATCTGTTTATTAAAGTATGAATTCCCCTGTGCCATATCCTGAGCAATAACAGGGCATGTGGTGTCAACACATCTACTCTAACAATCTATTTGTCTGGCCAATGGAATGGTGAATTAATGGAAACAGAGTTACACAGCATGTGGAGCAGGATATGACATCGAGGTTTGTGTACCAGTCTGGAAAATGTTTGGAGCTTGACGAATACTACATGTTTATGACAGTGATCACTCCACTACCACATCTTTATACACTATATGTCTATAGTGTAATAACAAAAACGAAATGTACATTCCTGGGGAACAGGTAGGAGGGAGAGGGTGAAATTATTTTTATAATGCTTAAATATTTCAACTTTCCTTCAGTGGAAATAACAACAAACGAGTATTGTCCATGCACTAAAAATGGGGATTCATGCAGCATTAGTACGGGAAGCTTAAGATCCCTTTGAATGCCATGTAAAAGACCAGATTTTTTTCACCATTTACAACTACAAGACTGAGCTCTCATGTAACTAATTGGCCACCAAGACTGAACAAATCCCACGTAACTTAATAACAAAGTTATGCCTATGGGGCACATTTCATGTATCGTTGATGAAAGGAAGTCACCGAGTAGACCAGCATATGATGTATGGAGAATGACTCATGGCATGGGGAAAAACATGACATGACTAGTTTCCACTTTTTAGGGGAGACTTTCAAACACAATAGAACTGAAAATGTCAATTTTTATCTTCACTCTAATGACTGTATGCTGGTCCCACAATGTGGTTGTTATAACATTTAATGCTTTTTGTTTTTTTACAAATTTGTTTCTTCAGAATTAAAATCTAAATGAGGAACTATCTAGAGTTCATACACGCATGCATGAATGCACACATGCATACCAACAAATTCATCCATTCATTCATGCATGCATTCATTCATTCATTCATTCACCTGTAGAGATTAAACTTGGAATCTCACTTCAATATAGTCTTATCATGGCTTGCCAATTCAAGTCACGAATTCACAGCAATTACGTCAGTGTAATAACCATCTATGAGCCTGACCCAGGGAAAATAAAGAGTGTGATCCACGCACGCATCCTGCTGGTCTGGGTTGCTTTCACTGATGGCTGCTGTGGGTTACTCTTCAGCTACAGATTTGCTTCGGGAGAGCCGAAGAGTGTTATGGGGAAGTGTTTGATGTGTGTCTGCCATTGTGCTGACAGCTGGAAGAATTTAACCCCAGACCATTCTGTTCCATCAATGCTTACTGCAACAGTATGAACATTCACTGTAATTCAAGTTTTCAAATCATTTACTATAATTCTGTACAGATAAGGAAAACACAACCTAAAAGACAAATATCAGATCAGATGAGATCATAGCAGACTTGTTTGACGTTCAAGGGCCGTGCATTGTAATACATTTCTATGGTGAAACCAACGAGATGCATCAATGTCACAAATTAATTTTATTGGAGTAACACTCTGCATGTTTCGGATGGTCTTTCCGTCAACAATTCCACGTTTTTATGCACTTCCTCTGTAATGTAGTTCAAACCTTTGTTGATAGTTCTTTACTGTCATTTGAGGACAGCCTATCCATCCCATCTTGAAGGTCAAGCAGTTGACCTGAAATGCTGGCCAACAATTACCACCACACACTGTGTAACATTCCACAGAGTGAAGGCCTTAGTCCTCTAAAACGTGATAAAAAAAGTTCTCCGTAGAACAGGCCACAAAGGCCTAGAGGGGAGGTAGAAGTATAGCTCTACTCTTTCTTTAACCTTGGCGCTAGATGGGGTGGGTGGTCAACATCATGCCCCAAGGTGCTTTACCCCCAAGAAAGACCCCATACCCATTATACAGGATGCTGGGTTGGCCCCAAGGCTGGTCTGGAAGGATGTGGAAATTTTGCCCCCACAGGGATTTGATCCCTGGACCATTATAAAACATGAGAGGGAAAGTAATTCATAACGTAACTGTTATGACAAAAGTTTCACATTTCCTGTAACAGTAATGTACTGCTTTTTTCGATCCTCAGAGGTCCACTCACAAAATGTTAACGATATATTTTGAAGTTTTCACAGCAACTGAATACAATGAAACTCTCTTGGGATACCAGACACATCAGGTGGTTGAAAGGTGAAAAAACCAACATTTCAAGAACCAACACTGTTCTTGTCATCCAAGAACAGAATTCACTTCCCTGAGGACAAGAACAGAGTTGTTTCTAAAACATCTGGTTTATTTGACTTTCAGCCACCATCTGTGGCCAGTAGCCTTACAGGTTGCAAAACATAACAGGCTTTGCAATGTCCCGTAGTCAAACATAAGACATTAATGTGCACAATCAAGCAGTTTCAAATTTAAGTTGCGTACTTACCATGTGATATGTACCGTGTCTCAAGGACTGCACTGTATTTTGCAACACTATCAGCAGAACAGCAACAGTATATTTCAAAACATGCATGCATTACTTTAATGCAGAAATATTACCTTTCAGAGGAACACTGTGAGTCTTGGCAGAACAGATAAGTCGCGATACTCCTTCAACAGTCTGACTCTTAGGCTCACTTTCTTTCTCCTTCTCCTTCTTTTTACCCAGGCGCATAACTGTAGATAAATAGGAGAATATATTGCAACATGGTTTTAATAGGGAAAAATACGTTGAAGGTGTACAATATGCCTCGTATTTTGGAATGTTTTATCTCTTGTTTAGCATGGGCATAAACTTAGTCTCACACTCAAAGGGAAGAACATACATTTGAACTGTAACAGAATATGTTGCAGAAAATATTTGGACCAGAGTGACAGGAAGTAACATTATGATCAAGAAAACTGCATGAGGAGGAGCTTCATAATTTGTAACCTTCAAAACACAACAAATAGGGTGATCATGTCATGGACAATGAGACCGACAAGGTATCTAACACATTCAAAAGAGACAAAAAGTGTACAAAATTTTTAAGTGAAAAAGCTGGATGTCAAAAGAATTTGGGGTGACCAAGTGGACTGTACTAATTTATTCAGGATAGGGATCAGTGACAAGCTACTGTGGACATCATAATGAATATTTGGGTTCCATAAAAGGTGGAAACTAACTGATTAACTGAGCAACTATAAGCTTCTCAGGAAGGACTCTGTTCCATGCATTTAGTTCAGCAAATTCTATGTGTAGATATTTTTACCTACCCAATGATTAGTACCCTTTACATATTTTATAATTATTTTTAAAATGAACATGATGATAATCAATACATTCAACTATGAATGTGGCCAAAGTCATATCCTCAATTCCTCAAATGATGAAAATGGGCACAGAAAATTTTACTGTTAATAAATGTGGCCGTGAAAGAGTTTTCTTAAGTAAACTGGATCACGTGATTGTGTTTACTTTTCTGCTTCTTTTCCTTTGTGGAATAGCTCATGAGGAAGTGTTGTGTCGGTTGCTCCCCAGGCAGGGGAAGTCTCTGAATCTGAAGGGAACGGAATGTTGTCTTCAAGGTTGACTTCGTAGTGTCACCTTTGCTACTTTTGCCAACTGCAGATGCCTCACTCGCCTTGCCAGGAACCAACCAGTAATCCAACTGTAGTTCCATGGGCTCTGAAAGCGACTGGTCCCTGTAGAATTTCAACATATTCATCACTTCACTTGCCCACCATAATTATTAACAGGGGCAGGTTACCTGTAAGGGCTGCAGCCCTCCCAGAAATTTTGAGAAAAATTAATATAAATATCTGAATAAACATTTTTGTTAGGGCCTCTAATAAAAACCTTTATTCAGATATTAATTTAGTTTTTCTTAACATTTCTGAGAGGGTTGCAGCCTGTGCTGCTGCTGAGTGTTACCCATATTTTGTCAATGGAACTTTTTTGGTTTCAATAAATACATGTTACACACCAAACCAGATCTGAAACCATAAAGAGAAAAGTTGACAGCAAAAAGCAGACAAGGCTCTGATAAAAACTACACACATTGTTGGAAACCTCAAAGGATTACAAAGATATTGATATGTGACAGTCAACCTGAATATTACTGGTTATGTCAAATAGATTTTTTGTAGTTATGTGTGGCAATGAAATTTAATAATATGAGCAGAAAACATTCACAGATAAAGAGTAAATAATTCCCACGAGTTACAGACTGCTCACCTGTTCTGTCCTATATACAAGCTGTTAATGTTTGGTGAACTAGGAGGTGTAATGCGGTCCTTCTTATCAGGGAGAGACACAAGAGTGGGGGGTGAGCCAGACAACTGGGGAACAGTCAGTTGGGTCTCATCCAAATCCACAGACGCAGATGCTGAAGTCTCGGGTGATCCCAGGCGAACATCCTACAACAAACCATTACACAGCGGTCACAAAGAGATGGATGCGGTGCATTCACTGGTACTGTGGAGGTGGGACACTGGTCACTGCTGGACACTGATGATGAAGGCTCTAAGATACTTCAAAGTGTCTGAAACTACTTGTCCAGCAATGCAGCATTACATCCCATGAGAAATGGAAATTCAGCAACAGCACTGTGAGAACTTCAGGTCATGCACATAGGCACTACAATGTCTGGCTGTGTATGCATTAGGTTCGTAACTAATTACTGAACTTGGCATTCAAAGGACCATGCATTGTGATATATTCTTATAATAAAACCAATGAGATGCACTAATTTCTCAGATTTATTTTTGGAATAGAACTCTACATGCTTCAGACAGGTTTTCTGTACATCATCAGGAGTCTAGTACTGTAAACACAGCAATAGGTATATGTCATAGAGGTTATGCTAACTGAGTGCTAGCGGGATCAGGATGGAACTGATCCCGCTAGCAAGAAGTCAGCATAACCTATATGACATATACCTATTGCTGAAACTAGTAAATTTTAAGTATTCTGAAAAGTGAAGAACACAATGGCAATTTATAATCTGAATCACAATACAAAACATTTTCTATTTTAATAAGCAACATATAGTACATAAAGATTGTAATACTTACATTAACAAAAGGAACAAAAATCTGAGATGATTCTTCATCAGAACTGGGGATAAACAAAACAAAACAAAGTATTAGCATGATGGAGTACTGCTTACAGACTCTTAACATCAGTTGCACATTTTGAAATGATTTGAGGAGTATTATTTTGTTAACTGAGCTTTGTGTGGTGCTGCACACAAAAATTAAACCTCTTTTAAAATTAATAAAGTGAATGTTAACGCTATATAATTACAGTAACATTTTTGGGCTCATGAAAAACAAATGATACAGGACACTGATCGTGAATGCTGAACAAGTAACGATTTGAAGAAGGTTTAATAAAACTAAGAAAAATCTGATGGCAGGGAGTAAGATTGTAACAGATACCTCCTAAACACAAGAACAGAGTATGGCTACTACACCAACCTGCTCTATACACTGTAATGAAAGGAAATAACATCACTTGCACCATCAAACTTGGTGATCCACAAAATTTCCCATCTGTGAATGCATCTGTTTTTGCTCTTATGAGTAAGATATTCTGGGATAAGCTGCCATGTATCCTGGTAGATGAATACCAACATTCCATGAATAATTGCTGCTTCCATCTTCAGGGTAGAAGACGGATAAACAGATGTATGTGTGGCCTCTTCTGTCACAAAGACAGATGCAGCAGATTCCTCTGAAATGGAGGTACCCACTTGCAAAGCTACAAAGAGTCACATTACATAAGACTGTAATCCAGACAATCACTCTTATACTGTGAAATACTAAGAGGCCAATGAAGTAACCCAATGTGGGCTAACCTCTTCTCTTTGTACGTGATCATGGCTTCAGCTATAGGAAGCTGGATCGTTACACTTGCACTGTGCAGGTACCGATGGACTCGGTTTAACATCTCCTGACAGTCTGTTTTCTGCAGCTCTGCCCGTTCTAGGAGTTCCTTCCACGTGTCGGCGGAGAAAGCCGACGCGTACGCGCCATCCAGACTGCTGAGGTAACGTGCCAGAGAGTTGTTTCCTGCACAATACACTGCAATAAGTCCTGAGTAACAACAAAAAATCAAATCACTTCATTTAACTGCTCAGTCTAATCAATTCAGTAAAACTGTGAGTTTATTTGGTTATTTAATGCCAAGGATGAATCACTATGCAAAGATAAGTGATGTTGATACATTTATTTGTTATACATATTAACAATTCAACTTCAGTAACAATGTTTCAAAACTTCACAGGGTTAGCACTGTCAATGGCACGACCTTGTACTGAGTTCTGCAAAAGTCAGGCAGTTATTAAGGATTCAACCTTCTTACAAGCATGGATACTCACTTACCCACACTCATAGCAGCAGCAGCATTCAGAATCTCTATACAAGGCCAGTTCTTTTTGAGTTGATATACACTTTCACATACTGCAGCCACAAAAATTGAAACCTGCGGTGACATGCAATGCTGCCAGATAAGGAACCTAACAACAAGGTCTAGACCAGGGCTGGTGAACCTATGGATGTGAAAAGATTTCCTTGGCACGCAGCATTCACTGCTGTCCCAATTTTTCTTTATTTATTTTGCCTGACCAGCATCTCTGTATTGTGAAGAATATGTGTATATACACATATACGACTGTGCAGAGATTGTGCATGAATTACCACTGTTGCCAAATAATGCTGCCAGTGAAACATTTTTACGCAAACTGGGAGTGGTGCGAAGTGTTGGCTGGATATGTATCACTGGGGCGGCAGCCGGGAGGTGACTGGGCGAATATGTGACATTGGACAAAATGTTTTACAGTATTCTTTTCAAACAGAAGTAGCAGGAGTCCAAGTTACTTTCATATGTTCTTCCTCATTGCATTCTTCAAGGAGACATTTATTAGAAATATAGAAATTTTACTGTGCATTAACTGTATAATTATAATACACATTAATGATAATAATGCAGTAACTAATAATAATTATGGAAGACTCCAAGATCTGATTTTGCTCTTCAAAGTTTCCATGCGCAAGTGGGAGGATTTCTTTGAAATGTATGGACAATTTGGGCATGCACCATCAGAAAGATTTGCAAGCCCTGGTCTAGACCCTTCTACCCAACAAATAGGCATGTTATTCATTCCAAATTATTCAGTTCAGTGTTTTTCCCTTCTTGGGAGATGGATTTTGTGCAGACAGTTGATGTGTATGTCTTTCATTTTCCGTCAACTGCTGCATGATATAACATGAATCCAAGTGACTGTTATTACAATATGGTAACAACTAGTCTGTTGGCATCAGCTCAAGTGAAAACAAAAGCCCAGACATCCATAAACACAGTAAAAGAATTTTTATAGTATTAACATATTTTTCAAACCTTCAAGTCCATCATAAACTCCAGTTACTGAAGTTTATGGGTCAAAAAGATCACAATCCAAATAATTTTCTAAGGGATGAAATGTCTCTAAAACTAATTAGACAAACTGCTACTGTGGTCTATCAGAAGTTACTACATGCATTGGTTTGGATATGTATCCTGGTCCAACACAACCACATTAAATGAACCTCAAATCAACCAATCACCATCATTTTTAAAAAAAAAATTGCTCAGCACTAAGAAATGTGTGTTGACATACAATATTAATATCACTATGATTTCAACTTTAATTTGAAATATATTTCATTTGTGTATATTTAATGAAATTAAAAAAAAAATATCTGCTTCTCTAGTCAGTGTGGTCTGTGCAGTGTGCAGATCTGCATTTACAGAAAATAAACAAGTGCACTAAGGCGGTAAAATTGAAATACTAGCACACCCAGTTACTGTAAAGATCTGCAGAGTCTTGTACTGTAAAATGTGTGAGACACAAGACAGCATTTGCATCTAAAACACAAACAGGACAACTACAAGCATTCCTACAATAAGAGGCATAAGCATTCATGTTCCCCAGTACAGCAACTCACCCAGTGGAACAATGAGGAACTTTATGTAGTTCTGCCAATCGGGAGGCTTGATTGACAGCTGTTCCACATAGCTCCGAAGCACCGAGTTGACAAAGCTGTCCGACCCTGCTAACAGCACCTTCATTGGAGGTGGTGGCTTCGCGTTGCTGTTGCAGCTGAAACAACGCCCGACTTACCCCATATTGGGATGGTGTTGAACTGCATTGGTAATAGCATTTCCCAAGAGAAATATGACACATTCCACTCTGTACCAAATGTTGGGAAATGCTAAGAAAAATATATTCATGCAGAGTTGAACCATAACCATGCATGTATAATGCTTGTTTCTCATCTTAGCCCAAGAAACTAAATTTTATACAGAGTAACATACAATTTAAAAAAACTAGGAGCCAGGATGAAATAGAAATGAATATAAAAACATGTCTCTTCTGCTCAGTGGTTACAAAATATTTACAAGCCTCACACGTTTCACACTGTGGGGGGGGGACTTTACATATTTACTTGTACCAACCCAGTACAATGTTCCATTTCTAATCACTGGTTATGCCAATCATGATGTTCCACACTTCTCTACATACTGGGTTTCTTTGGTGGGTTATTATTTGTTGCTGTATAAGTAGTATCTGAGAGTGACAGGATGGTTGGTAAATGATGAACTGAAAGGATATGAAAGGAAATGGCCATGGCCAAACTGAGTTAGTATCTCAGAGCTTGCCTAGAGGGACTAGAGAAAACTAGAAAAGCCTCAGTTATGATAGCTGGTGTCCCAACAGAGATTTGAACTGGGTACCTCCCAAATACAAGGCAGATGCTACAGGCTGGACAGTCTGCAGTTCAAATCCTGGTGGAAGCAAGACTTTCAATACCTGTCCAGACTGGCTGCAAGGACCATCTAGCATCATGCACAACAGGTACTGGGTGTCTCTCCAAGGAGTAAAATGGCTGGAGTGTGGTGCTGACCAACCACACCATTCCACCACTGAAGTTATTTATGGGTAAAGGCATACTTCTACTTCCCATCTGTGCTTTCATAGCATGTTACAGGGTGAATTTTATGTTTACCACCCATAAACCAGTTTATAGTGCCATCACTGGCCAAAATTTCAAGGTGTATGACAGAATCAAAATTAAGAGCCATAACTTTAAAACTTTTCATACATGATTAGGCTGTACAAAAGACTTCAGAACAGCACTCCAGAAACTAATGGGCACCACACTGGAAATTTTAGGAGCCACACCAACCTGGGATATAATATTTGTTGCACTTTGCTTTATGCACACTGTTCTGAATTTATTCATTAAGTGGCCATTAACTAAAAAAAATTATGTTTGTGTGTAACTTACTTAATGTTGCAGTCTATGCAACATGGCTTGTAAATGAAACAGATCAGATGAACAGCACACAGGTGACAATAGACAATTTGGACCAAAAGTAACTAGCAACTAACTGTGACTATATATAATTAATTCTGAACTGTGTCGGTTTATCTGAATATGGAAATATTAAATGCTGTGACATGTCACAAATGTAATTAATTTAAAATTATGGCGTTTCAATGTCTTGTATGGCTAAATGAACCATCAACAGTACAAACACACATCTAGTCAAACCTCACTGTGTGAAAATAAATTCTGTACAGGTGACTTGTATAACACCATATTACTACCAAGTGAACAGCACCTCATTAATTTTTATGCCTTTTAATTAGTCTTCTCCACAAAAACAAATAAACTGCCAATGGAATAAGTACGTGAGAGAAGAAAATATGGCAATAAAGGGGTTAGAGCCAAATACAAAGAGCTGGATCCTCTAAATCTCAACTCATGCTTGGGAGTAGAATGCCTATAATTTTATTTAATTAAACCTATATCTAGCTGGTCCCAGTGGCCGCGCGGTCTAAGGTGTAGGTCTGCAGCTGCTCACCTGCTGAGATTGTGGGTTCGAATCCCACTGGGGGCATGGATGTTTGTCTGTTGTGAGTGTTGTGTGTGTCAGGTAGAGGTCTCTGCGATGAGCTGATCACTCATCCAGAGGAGTCCTACCGACTGTGCTGCGTCGTTATGTGTGATCTAGAAACCTCGTGAATGAGGACGCCCTGGCCCAATGAGGGATGTTGCGCCAAAAACAAACAAACCTACATCTGGTTAATACACCATACTACATTATAAAAGTGGTACTCACTGCACACTTCCTGAAAATGAAAATAGAGAGTATATTTGAGGACAATGAGTGATTGGTACAAAGAACAGCAAGTCTGAAGCATGAGTGATTCAGTTCATAAATATATGTGATATAGCTTTTCAGCTTCCTGAAGTGTGAGAAAGCAGGTATGGCACCACATGATAAAGGATATGGATGTGAACTAGCATACATTCTGTACTGTAACATGGGACAGAACTTCATGCTTGCAAATGTCCAAAAATTATCCTGCCATGCCAGTCAAATATCGATACTTGGCAAACATTATTATAAGCTTCTTGAATAATAAACAAAATTTCACTACATAAACCTTACAGGACACAAGATAACAGAAAAAAATCTTAAAATCCATTCAAACCCTGCACAGCAAGGAAAATCACATTATAGTGAGACTTTTGTGAGCAGCTATGCAAATCATTCAACTTGTGTCAGGTGGAAACAGTTGTATCTCCTCTGCTCAGTTAGGCCCAAAGAGACTTTGCCTGCTGCCAGAACTGACACACCTACAGTCTATGGATATCACACATAGAATTTGCCCAGACTACAGCAGATGCTGGACAGGCTGTCCATTGTTTCATATCTTAGGTACCTCCTTACATGAATGGATTTTTCGCTGTGAACTACAAAAATTTATTTTTTGATACTTCGCCTTGAAGCTGTGTATGGAAGTGGTTTGATTTACAGACAGTTTTCCATACACAAATGTCACATGGGTTAAGGTCAAAGCAATGTGGTCACAAATCACCACTGATAATTCTGTTTGCAAATACTCCACTCAGAGCATCCATGAGTGCCCTTGCTGTACAGACAGTAGTGGAATACTGTTGAAACAATGTACAAAAGCAGTTCAGCATTGGTCAGCAGCTTGGAAAATTGGTACAGTATCTGATCCATGTATGTTTCAGAACTGACCATGTCCTCAATGAAATCAGTCTGATTATTCTGTCTCTACTCATATCAAACTACACAACAGTTTTGGAATGATGCTGTGGAACATCATGTATTTGTCTGTGTTAAATCCAGTACCTGATATTCTGTGGATCTAACTCCCAGTGTAAATGAGGAAAAATTTTGCCAGGAAAGAAAATCCTGAGGTGAAAGATCCAGTTAAAAAAATCCACCACGTCAGTATGGTTGTAACTGATGCACCTGAGGAATATCCAAGATGAGGTCTCTGTCCTTCTGGCAGTTGATGCCATGCCACTGTGTAATTGGTGTTTGACGTTTTGCAACAACACAGAGGTCTCACCTGAAAAGGTCATAATGTCCAAAAACACTAAGGTCTCATCTCAAAAGGTCACAGTGTCCAAAAACATTAAGGTCTCGTCTCAAAAGGTCACAATGTCCAAAAACACTAAGGTCTCATCTCAAAAGGTCACAATGTCCAAAAACACTAAGGTCTCATCTCAAAAGGTCACAATGTCCAAAAATACTAATTACGCAGTGATGCAAGCCCATATCCAGAAGAACAGACATCAACCACACTGCTCAAGAAGCCTAAAGATTCACAATTTCTGGGACACTTAACCATGGCACTGATTTTCTCCACATCTACTATAGCAAATTTTGGTTTTCTTTTGTCCACCTATGATCTTGTGTGTCTTCATTTATTAACATTCATATAACCAGTATATGTACATTGAACTGCAAGGTCCTGAAATTCACACCTAAATCTTGTACTTGCCTTCCTTGCAGAATCAATTCTGTGACACGCATTGCACACGATCACTTTGTCCAATGAACATCTCAAAGCTTGCATTTTGACAGAGGAAATAAAACAACTCAGTGCAAGCATGCTTACTGCACAAGACAGGTTTTGTTGCAGGAGTTGAATCAGCACCAAGATATGAGATGTATAAGTGAGGCACCTATATGGTATAAGCTCACCTGACAGTTGTGTTGTATAGAAATCTGAATGTACCATCACAGGAAATTTAAATATATCTTCTACATGTGCTGGTTTCAGGCTACTATGACAAAAAGCCATGCAGGTATAGGGTTCAACATCTGTTTCAAGTTGTCTGGACAGCACATGTGATGCTACTCACAATTTCTGGATCTTGCTGACTAGACATGTAACAGCTGCTCTGATGTCTGCTGGACCAAGAGTACTGATAACCTTCTGCTGTCGCTCCTGTAACCTTGTTGCCAATAATGAGCCCTGAGGATCACCCACATTCACCAGTGTGATGTGATCTGGGATTGAGACATCATCAGTAGGCAGCACCCTCAACAGCTGCTCTGTGAGTTGCTTCCGTGGCACCTAAAAAACAACACGTGGGTGATATAAAACAGTGTGTTCTACATTACATTAACACTACCTCTTCCATCTTTACAGAACTAGATGACCAATGTGGTAATCAAGATTTTAGTCGTGAGCTTCTGATGATGGGCACAGCAGTGCCTGAAACATATTGAGCCTATAAGAAGTACAATAAAATAATAAGTAGCATCTAGTTGGTTCTTATTCTTCAGTTATCACAATGATGCATGGTCCAACACACACAAAAAAAAAGTGTTCTACACTTTGATACAGAGTCTTTCTCGAGCAGTCAAAAGTTAAAACTATTTCCATGTATTGGAGGTAATCTTTCAGTGTCTTTCTGATACAGTCATGGGACCACAGAAATTTTCTTCTAAGACCAGGCTGTTGTGTGAGCAGATTTTGATGTAATGATTCAACCAACACATCATTGAGAAATACATGGCCATGTTCATATCTCTTACTTACAGCAGCTACAGAAAAGCATGCTACCAAAATCTCATCAAAAAGGTATTAGGCCTATCTGAGAAAGTGTTGTTAAATTAACAAACAATATTACCCATAAACTGACCTCATTAAAACAACTATCACTGCCAGTGGGGTTTGTATTTACAGATGGGGGCTTCTGCTCCACACTCAAAGTCTTCTCAGCTTGCTTCTTGGTCTTCCCTGCTGAGGGATTCCGATCCCTGGCAAACAGTCGACTCTTGCGTTCGCGTTCTCCACCATCCTGTAATCATCACACATACCATCAATCTTCACTTTAACTTTTGAATAAAGGTAGACCAACTAGATGACACATGCTTTATTATGTCAATTTACTGCTCAACATGTTTCAGATGTTAATACGTCCATCTTCAGGAGCTTGCGACTACTTGTTGCGTTGTTTTTTGCGCTGATTTGAGGCTTGTTGGTGTTGTGTAGCGGGATTGTCTGTTGGTGTTGTGGTACCCGAGTGTTGGCCGAACCAGTGGTTAAGCCTACACTCGGATACTACATCAGCCAATCCC
>Ga0123352_10009034_pt1 | contig 15568 bp, 10 predicted proteins | sample TergutLab28metaG_FD_89700 | JGI IMG/M metagenome (GOLD analysis project Ga0123352, IMG submission 89700) | Labiotermes labralis P1 segment gut microbial communities from Petit-Saut dam, French Guiana - Lab288 P1 | ecosystem: Host-associated > Arthropoda: Insects > Digestive system > Gut ... | reverse complement strand
CGATATCACCACGCAAGGAGATAACATGTCCAGGAAACATTTCTCTGAGAAGTGAAAGGGAACGACGAGATGTATGGGCTGTTGCGCCATCTTGCTGAAACTACACATTATCAGCACCATGTTGATCTTTGAAAATTTCGCCCAATCGAGGCTGGAAAAAATTCTGTAACATTGCACAATAACGATCGCTGTTCACCGTAACAGTAACATTGTCCTCTTCAAAATTATGGACCCAACACACCAAAGTTAAAAACGGCACACCACACTGTCACTTTGAGGTCATAACCTGCTCGTTGGTGAAGTTCCGGAGGGTTTGCTCTCAGACCAGTTTCGGAAATTTTGCTTGTTTACTGTGCCAGAGAGGTGGAAATGTGCCTTATCAGAAAAAAACACAACTTCTGTGACGCGAACGTTCAGAAGGTCACGACACAACTTTCTACGGTTTTCAAAATCACTTCCCTTCAGTTTTTGTGCAGTCGCAGTTTTGTAGGGAAGCATTCGCAGATCTCGGTGCAGAATTCTCCTCACACTTCTGTCAGACAACCGTACTGCAGCCGCGTGTCTCCGTGCAGAACGCCGTGGGGATTTCTGAATCGAAGCCCTGACACCTGCCACATTTTCCGATCCTGTTGCGGTCCGAGGTCGGCCAGGAGATGTCTGTTTCAATGCAGAACCTGTTTGTCTAAAGTTTGATACCCAACGGTAAATCGTTTTCTTATCAGCAACAGTCTTCCGTCGACCAAGCGCAAAGCGGATGCGAAATGCACGCTGTGTTGCTACCGGTGACCCGCCATTTCTTATAAACTCCTCAACAATAAAGGCTCCATATTCTCCCGACCACGCCATGGTGTACATTGAAAACGGCACGTACACCGCTGTTCGACGACGCGCTCCCCACCACTGTACGCGCTCCCCACCACTGTACGCGCTCCCCACCCGAAGCTATGCCCCTCCCAGATCGAGGAGTTCTTTCTGCCGCACCCTGTAGAAGGCAGTTTCTACGCAGAATGTGACCAATCCAGTATGCCTTGCGTTTACTTATTTCATGTAAGATATTCCTCTGCTCCTGGACTCTAAGTAAATACTTCATTTCTCACATGATCAGTCCAACCGATCTTTTCCATCCTTCTCGAGCACCACATTTCAAAACCTTCCAGGTGTTTCTGATCTACTGCCCAAAGCGTCCGGATTTCAGCACCATATAAAGCTCTGTTCCAAATGTAGCATTTTACTAGTTTCTTTCTCAATTTTAAATCCAGTGTGCTAGTAAAAAGAGCCCTCTTCTTGTTGAATGCAGCTTTTACCATGGCAATCCTGGATTTAATTTCAAAAGTTCATTTTCCATCATTTGTTAACATGCTACGTTGGAATGTATACATTTTTAAAATTCTAATTTATACAAAGAGTTATAAACGTTAATGTTACAGTATTGTGACAGTAAAAGTATATGATAGTAAGCAGCTCCAAGTGTAAGTCCATAGCAGTTTATGGTCTGTTCGGAGTATGCATACAAACATCTGTCCCTTTCTTATGTGATCGAAGGGATCTCGCCGAGGTGTAGCGTGTGATGTGCGTCGTGTCTGGCGGTGTAGTAACAATATGCAATGTACGGTGATGTAGTTAAAAACATTTCAAACAGAGAGGTTTTGGAGATATCGCTTTCCTAAACGGAAAGATTAATTCCAAATCATAAGTGGTACGAAATAAAGTACGGCCAAACCAAACCCATGTTTTGAAAGATGAGATTGAAGAAACAAGTCGTATTTTGCGCGATTTCAGGCTTCCGCCGCAAAGTAGACGAGAACTGCGCTGTTATGGGTTATTACTCAGCAAGGAGTGGTAATTTCTTAACGACGTTTCGGGATGACATGTCGGTCCCTTGAAGATGGGACCGATGGGTTGTCCCGAAACTTCGGTAAGAAATTACCACTACTCGCTGCGTAATAACCCAGAAGAGCCCAGGTAATTTTGTTTTTCGCTTGTGAGGGTATAAAAATTGTTGAAGGAGCTGAGGCCAGGACGGCTAGTACCTGCCTAGCGGTTTCAGTTATGGTGCAGAGGAAGCGGAACTAATTACGGTTTTGCTAGTTCCTACGTCGTCCGATAACGAAACAGGAATTCGTTGTGAAATGGGAACGTTGCGGAAGATGACAACACTGTAGTGGAGAAGGTGCATGTGAGCCCGGTAGGTCCTTTCGAATTTCTGAGGACGTTGTCGAGGCTGCTAGAGATAAGGAAAGTGGGAAAGAAGGTGTAGCTGACCAAGAAGGTACTAGAAAAAGCAACGTTTCTTATGTTTTGTTTTCATTTCTGCCTCTTCCAGTCTATGGAAACACTGTTTTGATTTTCCTAAAAAGTGTTACGCTTCAGTTATCATGTCACAAGAAGCTATTTGGAAGAGTTCAAAATTCTGAAAAAACGCATCCAACAAAAGCTTGATATCATCCGGGATGTACATGTACGTCGTATGTCATGCGTCATCGGTGTCGAGACTTCCCAGAATTTTTTGCAGACAATCAATTTTTGTTTTTCATCGGCGTAATTGAACTTTGTGCCATGATAAACAAGTTTGTTTGTCGTACTGTTAGATATATTCTGCTTATCTGCAACACACAGGAAGCTGGATAGGGTCATTGGACGTTTCATAGCTGTGGGTGTCTGTTGACAGGCAATGTAACACCCGCACTTAATGGTAAATATGTAACGTCCAGTAGTGTGGACTCAAAAAATAGAGAATAATTGATTTAGTCGTATTGCAAAAAGTGATGGTGGAAGGTACATCTTGAAATAGCAGCCCTTGAATATCTTTTGCACTCGATTACCAGTTATTTGATGATACTGTTTCATATCGGACCGTAATAGCGGTTTCAGGAAGTTAATTCGAACTTTTTTTTTTTTTAGAAATAGTCGATTCGATTTTGAAATATAACCAGAAATGTCAGAAACTGAAAACAGAGGAACGAGGCCACGAAAATGTAATGGAATAATGGCTTTGTAAAGTTTTTGATACCACATATATACCGGTACTCCTTGATTGCGCGACAGTTGCGTTCCAAAAACAATTCCCATAGGGTGGCGTCTCATAAATCTATACTAATTAGCCTATAAGAATCGATTTCTCTTTGTTTATCTCACTCTGAAAATTACGAAACATATCACATCTCCGTTTTTACACTTATGTGAATTACACAGGAATAAGAACTATTTGAGGGTCACCGACGCGCGGTAAGTAGTGTGGTGAATGGATGGGTAGGCAGGTGTAAGGGGAAGTGTTTGGAGAGGCTCATTCACTGGGAGATCATCGTAATTTGTCGAAGACGTTGCAGAAACAAGTGATTGCAGTGTCAGAAGAGGCGATTTAATTGGTCGAAGAAATCATCAATATTGCGTTTTGTATTTATGGCCGTCGACGTTGGCCGTAAAGTGTCACTAGAACTATTTGGTCGAACTGCTTTCCTTAAGTTATTCATAAAGTGGTATTTCTTCAGTTGCGTTCCAGCCGTTCACTTCTCGCACAGCTGTTCATAAAGACTAATGACTTGCTGATAATAACAAGCTGAAGTTATTTTATATTGCTGTTGTGGGAAAATGTGATTCTACTTAAGACGATTCTCTCTTCTGCCTCCTCCCCCACTCCGGCAATTGTTTCGGATATTTGACCGCATGTAGGCGGATTTACATACAGGAGTTTATTGCAATTGTGCACTGTCTTGTCGCTAAAAATCTCGATCGTGTCTTTCCATTTTAATCGCTTTGTGATTCCGTGTTGCTTCTCAAACACAGGACTGAAATGCGACTATACCCAGACCGTGCCACCACGGACCCCTTTGCAAGTGATTTCTGTAGGCCACAGCGCAATACACCAGCAGTCGAATCCTGTATGTGTGAACTGACGGTCTATCGATGGTCTGTGGGCGGTCTGTGGACCGTCATGGCCTGTGCCACGAAGTGTCGGCTTTTTTTGGCTGCCAGGCGGACTTCCAGGCTGCTTATCATTCTGACACACTGAACTCCCAGCTGAATAAACCATTGTGCCTCTTTTGGCCGTATTTATCTAATACTATTCTAATTTCGGTATAGTATAGTTTACGGTTCATAGCGTTACAAACCGGAAAATCGCGGGTTGGATTCCCGATAGTGTCATTGGAATTTTTTATTTTCATAATCCTACCGGCCACACTATGGCCTTGGAGTCGACTCAGCCGCTAACAGAAATGAGTACCAGGAATATTTCTAGGGCGTAAAGACCGCCGGTGCCTAGGAGTGACAACTTTACCACCTTCATGTGCCGATTTTCGTGAAATCTTGTAGCTTCATCCTCCTGGAATCCTCAGGGTCTGTCCTGGCCTGTACAGGGATTGCATTTTCTTTGCATTGTACGTTTAGTCAACAGAAGGCCCTCTGAAGCATGTAGTATGCTGATGGTACGTGCCATTCCTTCCACATACGCACAGTGATGTCATTCTGAAAACATGCACACGTTATGGTTCTGTCGTGTAATTTGCCTCTCAATCTCTGTTGCAACAGCTACTTAGAATCTTCCAAATTTTGAATACCCTAATTTTTTTAAAAAATCTTAGGGTTAGACGTCCTGTTATGTGAAGGTGAACAAATTAATGGCAAGAACGTCAACCGTGATTGGCGGTCCTTCTGTTCTTTTATTTTAACACTCTTTTCCCGTCATATTTGAGGCGTCAGAATAAGTAGTGTGGAAGAGCTTCGGCTTTTTCCGGCTACAACGCGGACTTCACGATTTCTACGGTGCACACAGTAGAGTCACACTTGCAGTTCTGTGTATGTGTGAATTAGCGCGAAACAATAGTGCGGTGCACAGTTGCAGTCCTGTCCTGTAATTATGTGTGAATTAGCCTTATAAGTGAAATCAGACTTTTCGAACCCGCATGTGACGAGATTTAGGGAATGACAAGCCATTCAAATTGGAGCGGTATAATCTTGCACCCGTTGTATTTAAATGGGGATGGTGAGGTGATATTCACTTGGATGATGAGCGGAGGCAGGTCGAGCAGCTGGGGATATGCATAGAGCGTGACGTGGCACTCTGCCGCCTGTGTGGTGTGCTGCAAACCGGTGATTTTCTGAAGGCTTTCTCCGACTACGGCGGAACAAAAACCATAAATCTTGTATCTTTTGCCCCTGCATTTTTCTTTGTTTGTGAAGTAATTTTGTGGAACCGCAAATGCTAATAATTATACTTACTGGCTTACTTAATTAAAAATGTACATTACGTAAAACTGTTGTAACCATTGTAGCAATATTCACGTTTTACTCATCACGACAATAGATTACAAGCTTCTGAAAAATATTTATGCACACATTCGGCCAGTTTACTCAAAGTAGGGGGGAGGAGGGGGGCGCGGTGACGCAGTTTGTGGAGGCACTGCGCGACAAGCCAGAAGGTCGCGGGTTCGATTACCGATTGAGTAATTGGATTTTGTATTGAATCTTTTTGGCCCACTATGGCCGTGGGACTGACTCTGCCTCTGACATAAATAAGTACCAGGACTATTCCCTGGTGTGGGGAAGGCGGCCTTCATGTACCGATTGTCTACAAATTCTGGTAGCCTAACCCTCCTCGCCCCTCGTAGGTTTTCGGCTGACGTCTGGCAACTACAGGTTTTGGAGACGTTTTAATGGTATTTTAGGTGCAGAGCTCCAGAAGTGCCATGTCATTGTGTACTAACAAGGTAAAAAAATGCGTGCATCAATAGACTTAGTAGTATGTTGCATGCATGTGTGTACGTGTAAGTTGGTCAGTTGTCTCTCTGTATACTCGCCATTGGCTCTGCTCGGGCGACAATTATCTAAGCGGTAAGTCGGGCATGTTCCTTAGTTTTAAGGGCATTAACCACAGTAAAGCTTCTCCGACTCGCGTTTCATATTTCACTGTTTCCAGGCGTGCTAGTTAGAAGTAATGCTGAGACAGGAAATAAACGGCTTGATATAATCGTATCACGGAAAACGATTCTAGTAGGTTAATGCTAATAAAATTAGAGCTTCATTCCATATCCAGCCTCGGGGGTTACGGGAAGTGATGACGGCATGTTGGGCGAAACCGCGAATGTAGGGTTACATGAACACAGACGCATGTCGATCCCCCACTCCCCCATTTTCACAAAGTACATACATTTTTTGACATTAAACATTTACACAGTTTTAGGGTACTTCTGCCGCCAGCTTCCTTGGCAGTTGGGTAAGTGACCGCCCGCTTTTGTCCGCGTGCGCTTAAATATTTCACAGTTTGGTGGAATTGTACCCCATATATATTTTATTATGTTCAACCGCGTATAGCCAAAACCGCGCTGAACAAGGGGTTACTGTAATTTTCAAGGAATAGCTTACCGCCGTGTAATGAAATATTCATTAACAAAGCTGCACCGAAATGTATAATAAGATAGGCAGTGTATGTATAACGTAATTCTGAGGCGTGTTCGGGTCTTTTGACTCTTCTCAGATGGTCACACCATGCAAGACACTGCGATACATTTTTTGTTATTTGCATTGCATACGCATATTATAGTATGTTATCACGGTTATTATGATATGTTGCATTTGTTATTAAACATAAGTTTTATCCACGTCGATTTTATTTCTGTTAAATTTATCGGTTATGCAGAACATCAAGTTTTCAGCCCAGTGAAATGTGTTATTTCTGGCTGTATTTTTACCTTAATTATTCTTCATACAAAACGCATCTTGACCTCAAAGTTTTATCGGCCCGAAAGCTGTAAGTACGTAACTTTATTGCCCTCTGTTTTTTTTTAATTAGTTACCCGACATGCAGATAGGATAGTCTTGGTGCAATATTGTGTTCTGTTATCTGTGGCCTGTGTCATCCTTAATTTTGGTAATTATTTCGTAAACTGCACGATTTTTCAAAATTCCCCAGTACAAAATTACACGAAAACACGTCCATTTGGAGTCATGTTATTCCATGTGGTCGGACATAGACATAGACATAGACATAACGAAACTAGTAATCGCTCTTTAAGTTGCGCAAGCGCCCAAGGACATGTTACGATAAAGAAGGAGAAGCCATGCAACTACCGGCCAGCATACTGGGTCACATTCCGTCAGAGGTCAGACAGGGATGACCACTGTTTCACACTGGTCCACCGCGACTGTGGACTTGAAAAACGCCGCGGTTGTGAAGGTCGTGATGTCATGAGAAACGAGGTGGGAGGGGGGGGGGGTTGACTGCTGTTACAAGACATCAAAAACCCATACGTTGCCTGTTCATTAAACAAATACACACATATCCTACAGAATTGTGCTGAGTTTAAAAATTGAGCCATATACCAGTAATACATACACAGCGGCACACAAACTGACCGGTGTGGTAATATGTTAAGGTAAAATGAGGTTGAAGTTGGAGGGAAAGCTCCATTCTCACCCTGGATACTGAATACAGGTGAGTGGCAGCTGCACACCCCGTCCTCATTACCCCAGGGATAACACCCCATTGAAGAGGATGTTGGATGGCCCCAAGGGCCGGTTGAGTCTCTTTGAAGATAAGATAAATCTCTTGCCGCTGCCGAGAGTTGAACCACGATTCCTCTTAGTCCGTAGCCTAGACACTATACCGATTAAGCCGTCTCAGCTCCAATAATGAAACAGGTACTTGAAAAACTTATTTCAGATGCCAACACAATCCTTCCTTTCTTAAACATGGATATGTTATGGAAGTCACCATTTTTTTCCTCCGTGTGTACGTAAACGGAATGACAAATTAGAAAGAATTTTTAGTTACAAAAGAATCTCAATTAATACAGTGGTGCCCATCCATCCATCCATCCATCCTATGGAACTACACCCCGTAGTCGATCCTTGGCCTCTCATAACTCCTGCTCCATACTGTTCTGTTCTGCGCGGTCAGCTTCCAGTTGCGACACCGGAGAAGTCTGGCACATTCATTTTGCAGCTTCCATCCGTTTAAATGTGGGTCTCCCTATTGGTCGATTGCCAATAAACTCAGCTTTCAGGGCTTTGTTGGGTATACGATTGAGAGGGAGTCTTTATACGTGTCCAGCAATACAGTGATATAAATTTATAGAAAATCATGGTTTGCGCAAACAGGCCTGTGTCATGTGACTGGAGGCGGAATAACAGAGGACCGAGGAGAAGAAAGCGTTTTCCTGTGTAAGTTGTCCGTAGGTTAAGGTAGGCCGTACAAGTTAACATTAAACAATCCATTCCTATTACTCGTATTGCTAGTGTCAGCCTACTTCATGCATTAAATTTCCTTTTCCTTCAGAGTCTTACAATTTTTTATCGACAGTGTTGCTGTCTGACCCAAATGCGGAAACCTGCTGGTGTAACTAAACCCATTGAGCACAGTCCTTGACGAGCTAATGGTCTTGGCTACCTGGCAAATATCGACATGTCTTATTATATGCGTAGAAAAGAGAGCGTTCTCTCGTTAGTTACAATCAGCTTCACGGTCGTTTTCACCCGCCAGTACTGCTGTTTATTTATTCGTTAACATTTTAACGACGTCGTGCCAACCACTGAGATTATGTAGAATTGAGTCATATGAAAATGAGAGGAATGGAAGGAATGCAGAAAGAAGTGGTTGCGGTCTTTGTCGTGTATGAGTGCCGTCCTTGTATTCTACATGAGATACGGAGGAAGATCACGGAAGGCCTGTCAGGTTAACATGTTCGGGCCACAATTTGGAGCACGTACCTTTCGATTGAATGTCAGGGAACTAGTGCTATAAATTGCTCGACAGATACGGTTTTGTACCAGCTACATCATTTAATTTCACTGATGCCTGGTAGCCCGACAAGAATCGAAAACAAAACCCAAGATCCAAGTCATACGTCATTGGACTCTTAAAGATTCCCTGCCGAGATACCTCGGTCATGTATAGTCACTGTCTGTGAGCTGATTCCCAACAGGAGCAGGAATTTTAAGCCTTCATTACAAAGTGAAAAAGGATGCATTATGTGGAGACCACATCTTTCCAAGTGCCAGCGACTAAACGGTCTGTCAGATTTTCATGAAATTTGAGGTAGAAGTTATTTACTAAAATTTATCAAATGAACGTGACGTTAGTGAACATCGACTGAGTGATAAAATTTAGTTTACCTTAAATGAATGTTTACTTTTGATGTTTGTGTGACCGTGCATCATTGATACAGTAATATAAACAGCCAACTAGATGCAACAATGACATATTTTATTGATAGTTACAATCAGCTCAACATGTTTCGCGCGACAATTTCGCCCATCCTCAGGAGCACTGGACTGTGTTTACAGCTTGTAGTATAATGCACCGGCGATGCTGCCTGCTGGTGACAAGGATGAGGTGTCACCAGCAGGTAGCATCGCCGGTGCATTATACCACAAGCTGTAAACACAATCTAGTGCTCCTGTGTTGCATGCCTTGTGGCATATCTGTACTCAGGAGTCCGTCGAGACTTGACTTTAACCCCTGGTTAACTAGTCATGCTCCAGCTTTACTCATTGTTTGATTGTATTCTGACATTGTACCGTACGGTTGTTGTTGCATGCCTTGTGGCATATCTGCACTAGTGAGTCCGTCGAGATTTGACTTTAACCCCCGGTTAACTAGTCATGCTCCAGCTTTACTCATTGTTTGATTGTATTCTGACATTGTACCGTACGGTTGTTGTTGCATGCCTTGTGGCATATCTGCACTTGTGAGTCCGTCGAGACTTGACTTTAACCCCCGGTTAACTAGTCATGCTCCTGCTTTACTCACTGTTTGACTGTACTCTGACATTGTACCGTACGGTTGTTGTGCTCGGACCTTGCCTGGCCGCGTGACACTTACGACTACATTTGCACCTTGTACTAGGGCAGGAGCCACGCTTGACCCACCGTACATAGCGGATACTAACAGCTTTCTAAGAGCATTCTGGTACGAGTCAGTAAGGCCGGAGCACAACGCTGCACTCTGTATTCTTTTCGCTGAAATAAACCTTGGTAAGCCGATTGATCGCGTGAACAGTGCCACGACCAAAGCTCCTAAGTCAGCCGCTCGGCTGGGGCATTTTGTTTGGATGCAACACCTGAGGATGGGCGAAATTATCGCCCGAAACATGTTGAGCTGATTGTTACTATCAATAAAATTTGTCATTGTTGCATCTAGTTGGCTGTTTATATTATTAAGTTTTTACCTGTACTTTCTATACTTTCCGGTCGATTTGGGTGAAAATTCGGTATGAAAGATTTCCAAGTAATGCCGTTGAGCAAGTGTCAATTTCGTGGAAATGGGTGCATTGATAGCCATACTTTACTTCAGAAAGTAAGGTAATTTTGTCAGCCTTTTCTACGTGTTTCATTCCCTTTGGATACAACTTGGTACAGGACATGTCCCTGAACATTCATTACGTTCTGATTTTCCTGAAAATCGGCGCAGTTATAGCCGTGCTTTACGTAGGGGCGTAAATATCTATCCGCACGTTACACATTTGTTGTCCTATTTGGATGAAGTGCGGCGTAAGAGATCTATGCAAAATTATGTTGAGCATTTGCGAGTTTCGTGAAAATCGACACAGGAAAGGCCGTACTTTTGTTATGGGCTTCAGTGGAATTGCATTTACGCTGGTACCGTGAAACCGTATGACATTTTGGAAGTAAATAATGCTTTCGTGACATCTACTCTTTTGTTGGCTGTTGCTTCACGGCGTACACCATGTACATATTCTGTTTGGTGGACCTACCACATACGGCTCTGGGCCACATCTATCCAATGGGAAGCAGAAGCGTTTCCTGAGATGTAAAGGGGCTAGACAGTGAAACTGGTCATTCCTGTACATTTTCTGCTGTGTTTAAGAATATATTGCACCATATTCGACACGAAAACACATTTTGTCATTGCGTTTTGTCTAAAACCAATATCACAGTGCGGCACAGCACTTCTGATATGCTGACAATCCCTCGGCTTATGAAGAGGTTTATGGAACCCCAACCGGTTACACCGCCATGTTTGCAGAAGACCGCCAATCCCACATACACCATAGTACCCTGGTGCTTCATGAAGCACAGGAACAGGTTTTTAGGGGGGGGGGCAGTTTATCTTATTCTGCAAATAATAACGGGTTGAAACACAAGGATTAGCGTCGGAATTGGACCCCCAGACAAGATACACTAGTCGTTGGCCTCGCTAACAATCTGACTATGAAGCTGTGATTTGTTGAAGTCAAGGCAGTGGAAACAGCAACATCTGTACAAACTGTGTGTCAAATATCACCTTTTGTTTATATACATTTTCAGTTTCATTCCCTTGACGAAGTTCATTATTGAAACGATAAGATATACTGCCTTAGGGACGTAGAAAGAAAATACTGGCCTTCTGGTTTCATGCCATTTTGCCATCATAAACCATTGCTCACAAGTTATAAAATGTTTCTGAACACTAGCACTATTCACACTATGAACTTATCATCAGATATCGTAATAGGTTCGTAAAAAACATTTCGGAGTCACTCTTCGTGTATTTCACACGTTTTCCTACGGTGGTTGATTTCTCTGGCACATACGCCCTTTCTTATTATAGGTCAGTTGTTAATTTATGTGTGCGACTGTGTCTCGTTAACAAAAGTCTGTTCCGGCGGGGGCCAGAGATTTACCTCTTCTCCAGACCGTCTGTAGTGCACACCCAGCATCCTATTCAATGGGCTCCAGGAACTTCTTCGCCGGCGGTGAAGCGGCCGGGGCGTGAGGCTGACTGCTTACGTGCGTCTAATGTCGAGGTTTGCAATGAGTAGGACTTTACTTCCGCTCCTCTCACATGCCTTGGTGTGTGTATATTGGCAGCTTTGGCCGTTACCTTTACCTTTACCTGAGTAACTGACCGTTCAAAATCGTAGCGTGAAAGTTCTGTCTATAAGATCTGTTCATGTCAATGACCTAACTACAATGTGCTGTGTCCAAATAAACGTGCCACTGAGTTCACATGTGTTGACTATGCACATTTCTTCTTAACATGTCACAGGACAGACGTGACGCAAAGCATATTTCCCTGATTTTGTGTTAAGGACAGCCTTAATTAACCCGGTTACTTGATTAACAAGACCTAACGCGATAAGATAATACGTACTCATAATATTATATCGTGCACTTACTTTATGTATCAGAAGTGCTGAAGACGTCTGATAACAGTTGCTGGGTACAGAACAAATGGAGAGACAAACCTCTCCTTTAGTTTTGCAGTTACGTTTATTATTACAACACAGACGTCGGTCGCAAATTGTTATGCGGTTTTGAAATTGTCGACAGAGTTAGCCAGGAATTTAAACGGACTAAAATTCCGTTGTAATACATTGTATGTCTATAAGATATACTGGTGTACAATATTGTTCGGGTCATAAACTTGAGAAGAATGAGCTGGGCGGGGCATGTAACACGTATGGGTGAGATAAGAGGCGTATATAGGAAAGAGACAACTTGGGAGACCCATGCGTAGATGGGAGGATAATATTAAGATGGATTTTCAGGAAGTGGAATGTTGGGGTATGGACTGAATCGAGCTGGCTGAGGATAGGGACAGGTGGCACTTGTGAATGCGGTGGTGAATCTTCGGATTCCATGAAATGCGGGGAATTTCTTGAGTAGCTGAAAACCGGTGAGTTTCTCAAGAAGGACTCTGCTTCATGGACTAAGTAAGTAAACAAGTATACTGGTGTACTGTACGAGAAGTCGTCAGAGTGGTACAGGTAGAGCGAGAGGAACTTGACGCTTCGCGGTGTGCTGAAGAAGTCCACATACCTGCGCTGTAGACCAACGAAGTCAGACTAAATGATGTGTGTGGCAGTGTAGTACTAATGCGCGTTAATTACCTTCCCGTCCCGGTAATATGCTGTCGTCGTCAACCCGTGGCGTGCTCAAAATACTTCTAGCCAGGTACACCCTAGTTCGATTCACGGTACGCAGGTTGCGAAATTTTTCCTGGTGTGGTGGGGAGCAGGGTCATTACCACCTGGGTGTGGGACTTGTTTTGTTTCTGACGAATGATACATGATGGTGTTGTGCATGACAGTAAGGTGTTCACATTATGGCGTAACCATCCAACCACATTTAGTGTCAAGGTACAAAATGTGCAGGTTCATTATGCCTTCTAGACACGAAGATGATGCACGGATATAAGTTTTTATAAGTAGTAGCTTCAAAACGTTCCCGGAATTCGCTGGAGTAATACAGGAATTGCTACTGAATAAATAAATAAATGTACACTGACATACTTCGTCACCTTAGCGATTCGTTCAGAAGGAAACGGCCCGAAATATGGAGAACCAACATGTGGTTTCTTCTCACAATTCCCCAGCACACAGTCGGTTTTGTTCAAGTTTTTTTTTTTTTAGCAACGTACAGTGTGTCAATCTCTGGACTAACCCCCAACTGAGTGAGCTTCATTTGTTTTTTGCCTGTTGCTTCGACTGAAAGCAGCATTGACGTAACGGCGCTTTTGTGATGCCACTGATATAATTCAGAATGCAACGGAAGAGCTGAAAAGACTTTCACAAAATGGCATCCATGAATGTTTCCAACACCTTTACCGTCACTGGTAGAAGTGTAAAGTTGCAGATGGGAAATATTATGAAGGAAATATAGCTTAAATGATTGTACTGTTGGTTATTTCTCAGAAATTCAGTGATTCCACGAACATTTTGAATCTACCACGTCTCAGCCCTTGCCAGAGGAAAACAGAGTCAGTGGTTGGCATCAGTGCAGAAATTTTGGTTTTTCGCCTCTAAGTTTCTGTTATACATGTAACGCTGCAGGTGATGTTGCTTTCATTGCAGTTTTTGCATATACGATTATTTTATATTCTCCATCATCATTCTTTGCTTATCCACTGATAATGTAACCAACATGTTTTGTGTGAGATTAGAGGTTTTTACAGCGACAATAGTGAGATGTTACATCATGTCAACTGATAAATGGTTAACTGACCTTTGAAAGAAAGCAGTTCCTTCATCTCCAGGGTCAGGCAGTCCAATCGCAGTTCTCGCACTATAGTCTGCTGTATTTAGGAGCGTTCGCAAATTTACGAAAAGCGACTGTTAGCTTCGTCATATCTTTCTGTCCGTCCACATGGAACATCTCGGCTCCCACTGGACGAATTTTTATGAAATTGGTATTTTATTTAAATGTGACAAGGATAACGGGTACTTTACATACGTTTATGATCATATCTCGCTCTGTTCTTCTTAGAATGAGAAATGTTTCAGACAAAAGTTTGTACAGAAAATCAAAGCATACGTGCAATTTATGTTCAATAACTTTTTCCCGAAAGTCGTGCCGTTTATGAGATAATTTAGAAAAAACGTGGTAGAGCAGGACAGGCCACAGATGATAATATAACACGGCGCATACGCGTTGCATGCTGAATAGCTGAGGCTACAGACACACACTCAGAATTTGTCATTTTAATCGCTTTTCCACGGCAGCATTGGTTACGCGAACACGCCACAGTATGAAATTATGCCTACATTGCCTGTCTTGTTTGTTTGAACCACCTGTGGACACAAATGCTAACAAAAGGAACGTAGTCCTCGTTAAGGAACTTACACACGCTCACATTATTAAGGGATTCCCCACTTACATGGGACCTAAATGTTCATTACTTTATTCACAAAAGCCTGACACTCCCGAGACTGCTGAACCCAGTCCACCTTCTCAGACCCCATTTAAATACGAAGCGCAGACTGCTTGATTTCAAGACCCAGTTCGTACCGCGCAGTAAACATTTTTCATCTGGGTTATAAAAACCAATCAGTTTATGATGTAAGTGGCACAAATCGCTGTTTGTTCTGAGATAAACACAAAACACATAAATACATTGTGGGCAGAGCATACAATTATTGAATGTTAAACCTGTTGATGCATCACGTAACCAGTAGAGTTTAAAAGGTTAATGCATGCTGTGTGTTATGCTCATCGCCCCAATCACCTGCTTTGCTATATACTCGTATATATATATATAGAGAGAGAGAGAGCACAGCAGGTGTTTGGGGTGACTTCAGTACTCGGAGGTGTGCAAGATAACTCGTACATGAACCGAAAATACTGAGGATTCTTCTGACCCGTCTTTTCTTAAATGAAATCCGGCCGATGTAATTGAACTGGTATTTCCGTCACAGCTTGAGCCTTCACGGTGTCTGTCTTTAGTCGACGCAGTGCAGTTGGTGGACACGTCATCACAACCCGAGCAGGTGATAATCAGTTCTGCCGACGTGCTCTGTCACTGATGTTTTGCCCCCATCATCGGAAAACTTTCCATTCGAGAGGTCTAATCCACCAAGCCAAGAGAGACTGGAAGTGAGGATTTCTGAACCGCATTCCAAGGAGTTCCTGTTCTTTTCACTGACCATTTGAAAGTAATATCGCCCGCTGAATGCAACAGTGGCACAATCCAAAAACTGCCCTCTCAGAGTTAATACTACGATTGAGCTGAAATATACAGGGTGTTTCAAAAAGAGCTTTACAACTGGACATGCTCCAAGAGTTCCTCATTCCACAGTTAGACGAAGATGACCAAGAAGGACGCATTCACTTCCAGCAAGACGGTGCACCCCCT
>Ga0123352_10009033_pt1 | contig 15568 bp, 8 predicted proteins | sample TergutLab28metaG_FD_89700 | JGI IMG/M metagenome (GOLD analysis project Ga0123352, IMG submission 89700) | Labiotermes labralis P1 segment gut microbial communities from Petit-Saut dam, French Guiana - Lab288 P1 | ecosystem: Host-associated > Arthropoda: Insects > Digestive system > Gut ... | reverse complement strand
ATTCCAAGTTGCCACTACATGCTTCTCATGTAGCCCTCCCGACTTAAATTTATTAGTAACTAGCTTCATATTTTGTACACGTGTAAAATAACCACTGCCACCGGGTGACAAACCAATTGCAGTTTAATATTATTATTATTATTATTAATTTATCCGTGAACACAATTTTCTCTGCCTTCCGTCGTTCCATCCAACTTTATTTCAGTCATATTTTTGAAGATTCATAAGCCATCTTCATATGCACACTATGATTTATGTCTCGCAGTCTGGTGACGACACTCAGACACAAGCCAGCCTTCTCCTGGTGTATTTACGCACCAGGCCTCCTTACAAGCATTTAACAAAGCTGGTCTTTAAGCTGAACATTACAAGTCACTTCCTGCTTGCCTCAAGCAATGTTATGAATCAATTTCAGAGGAGTACCTCAGAGAGTACGGGTACGCGGTGGCGCAGTTGGTTGAGGGCACTGCGCTACAAGCCACAAGTTCGCGAGTTCGATTCCCGATGGTGTTATTCGAATTTTTCATAGACATAATCCTTCCGACCGCACTATGGCACTGGGGTTGACTCAGGCTCTAACAGAAATAAGTACCAGGAATATTTCCTGGGGGGGAGGAGGGAGGGTAAGGCGGCCGGTGCGTATAACTAACAACCTTAATGTGCTGATTGTCTTGATACCTTACCTGGGAGCCTCAACCTCCTGGAACCCTCAGGGCTTGTCCAGGCCTGTAATGGGATTGCTTTACTTTTACATCAGAGAATATGAACGTTCATCTTGATTATGCACACGACATGGGCAGAACTGTTTAAGCCCCAACAGGGCGTCTATCAGGTATAAAGAAACGTACCACGACAAAAATGAGAAGACATAAAAAAGAATGCTTATGATACGAAAGTAAACTCGGATCCTAAAAGCGAAATCCAGGTAATTGAATTTCGCCGTCTACAGGCTCTCATATTCTCCCAATGGTATCTTCTTCTTGTTGATTGGCTACGGGCTTGTATCCGCGTCTCATGAAACAGAGAGCAATAACTGCCCGAATCGTATCACAGCAGCCTTCCAAACAGAACGCAACGTGTTACATATAGCCGGAACCTCAGACCATTCAGAACAGTTGAGCAGAACATATGGGAATATCATTAATTCGAATAAGCGGATATTAAATCGTGTGAAAGTAATTTAACTGCTTAGTTTTTCTCGTACATTTCCGACTCTTTGCAGTTACAAAGTGCGTCACAATCCTGTGGGATAATAAAACTCATATCACAGTAATATTAATTGTACAGTAAAGGTACAGCCATTTGGGCACAGACGGGGATACGGAACCTACACCTCTACTCTTTCTTTAACCTCTGCGCTATAGGGAGGTAGATGGTTAATGCCAAGCACCGGCTGTTTTGCGCCCGGGAACGAGACCCGGAACACGCCGTACAGGAAGCAGGGTGGGCTCCACAGCCAGTCTGGGCGGGTGCGTAAGATGTCGCTCCCAAGCGGGGTTCGAAACCCAAACCCTATAATCCGTAGCCAGTCGCTATACCGGCTCACAATATTAATTGTAAAACAGAAAAAAAATGCGTAAATCGTAAGACATTTTATGACACACAAAAAAAGGGGTTCGTAGCTAACGGCTGTATATTCTATAGAAAATGCACGGTTGGTGCTGGGACACATTTTGATTCGTGGGTTGAGTAAAATATCGAATGAAACATGACGTGGTCGATTCTGCAATAAGGGTAAATAACGTATGAACGTGACAGACTATAGCACAAAAGTGTAAATGCGTACTCCAATGGTGCTGGACCAACTTATTTCTTAAACGCAATTTCCGCTAGTCTCGTATTCGTTTACTGCAAATCCATTCACTCCACATTTCAATTGCATTTAGTTAAATAATCACCATATCAAACATTTCTCAAGTAACGCGCTCCATGAGATCCGTCTTTTATGTCACGCGATTCAATTTGTGTACGTGCTAGTACGAACAACGTGTTCTTTAGACAATTTTAAATTAAGCCCACTGAACTGGGAAGAACGAAATCAAATTCCCCCTTCAACTTCTACTAGTAAGAACACACACAATGAACAGCATTCTTCGAAAGCTTGGTACCATTCAGTGCATAAACTGTTCTCAGAGTTCATATCTAGAAGAGCAGCGTATACCGTTTGTTGCCTTGTACAGGGATGCTGATAAGTCCTTAGCACAAACTGATAATTCTTACGTGAAAATTAAACGTATACGTTGCCTTTCATCCCTCTAAAGATTCTTGAGAGTCTGCAGCAAGCACATATTATATGACCTGAGCAGTAGTTTAGCTTCCAACGAAACTATCGATTCCGTCCTACGACACTGGGAAGTAAGTCGGGCTAAGGACTTATCAGCACTCCCGGTACAAGCGTGAAAATTGGTCTATTGTCCTTCCAACATACAATAAGTGAGTTTCAGAACAAAGTTCTCGGACAGATATTTAAAGATTTCCATACTTACGAGATTCATAATTTGTACCCTTCACCAAACATTATCAGGGTCAACAACTGCCGGTAGATGGTGTAGCGAGGTTTAGAACGATTGTACTCGTCTACTATAAAAAATGCATACGTATTATTGGTCAGAACACCGTAACAGATGAGACCAGTTCAGAGGGTTTGTAGTATAATGTTTGACAATATTAAAATGGATCTTAAAATTATCGTTTGAGGATACGGACTAGACCCATCTGGCTCAGAAAAGTCAGGTAATGGTTCCATGTGGACACGATAATGACCCTAAGAATGACATTAAAGGAGAGAGATTACTAGTTGAACGACTATTAGCTTCTAGGGAGGGTGCACTAAATTCGTTACGAAGAGGGCAGTAGATAAAATACAGACGTACTGGATAAAGCCTCCCCTCCTGGAAGTAAGTACAATACAGATATGGGTTTAATATGTGAACAAATTGAAATATTGGAATAAGAACGCGGTTTGCTCTGGCTTTAGGCGAAGTTTCTTCATATCTGCCGGAAGGCGCAAGAGATATGTCGTACAGAAACGAATATATCAACCAACTTTTAATACTATTAGTAAAGCAGACAGCGTTTAGACTTATCTGTTATACAAAGTCCGTAGCTCAGCAGTTTTCAATGTTGTTACGCCACGATATCTGTTTTGGAAGTGCTGGTGGGGAAGATCGAAGAGATAGGATCGCTACGGCTAGTGAGAACCCTGGAGCACTGCGTGAATGTGAAGATGTGAATTATTGGAAACCCAATGAAGCGAGGCGAGTAGTAGAGGAGGCGTGGGTTAAGCTGTAGGATACGAGAAGTTTTCTTCTTTTTCCTTACTCAACTACCGTTACAGTCTTGGGAAAACAGTGCCAAATGTGACAAAAAAAATACCGCATGTACGTTTTCAGGTGCAAATTTATACGTTTCCCATACCGGTTGTCTATGCAGCGTGACGTAAAATACAACTAACACACTTAATTGATTAAGAATATAAAGTTTTGAGAAGCATCAGGTTTTTGACAAACGATCTGTCTACGTCATCAGGTAAAACATAAGGGAAGCCATACTGATAAGACATATTGGCTTCACGTGACGAGATTAGTTATAATAGGCTCCACACCGCAGTTCCCTCCTTTCTTATTTTACTTAACATAGAAAGTGGCACAGTAAAATGCAAGGCCGGACTAAGAGAGGTTCCATCCGGGCATCTGCCCTAGGCGCCAAACTACAGAGTACTAAGACGTCGCTGGAATAATCGGGAATCTTGTGTTAGTAATCTCAGGTGTCCACACGCGAAAGAATTTCTCCGAAAATTACCCGCATTTTGGGTACGAGGCTAAAAAAAAAAAAATATTCGCCAGCCCTGTCACAGACCGAAAATGTATTTAAAAAATATCAGTTTGAAGAGCACCAAATTATTAGCTCGCCGGGGCGCCAACATGTCCTTGGTAACGACAACACACAATTATCATAAAATTACATTATGTTCTGTAGGGCCGCCAAAGCTAAGAAAGTTATAGTCTGGCGAGTTTCCAGTCTGACTGAGCCTACGTATGCATCTGACAACATAGCGAAGTTAATCCGTCCGATGTACATACTTAAAGTTTTTTTTAACTTCAATACAAAAGGAAGTAGCAATCAGTCAACATCATCATCATCATCATCATCATCATCATCATCGGCTCTACAGCCCTGGGCCTTCTCAAGCAAATGTCGCCTGCGACCTCTGCCCTGGACATCCGCCCGACAATTTATACAACCCAGTTTACTTGTGTCGTCCTCCAATCTGTCAATCCATCTTGATTTCCGTCGGCCACGTCCTCGTTGACCTCCAGGGCTCGTCCACAATATCTTTTTAGGTAATTCGTTACCATTCATTCGCACAACATGGCCAGCCCACCACAGTCTACTGGATTTTATTACTTTAACTGTATTTGGTTCGTTGTAAAGCTCTACTCAATCTCTATGCTATCAGTCATCACAACGTTATATGCAGCAAGTAAAACGCTACATGTCTATGGCCCTGGGGTCAACTCAGCCCTTAACAGAAATGAGTACCAGGAGTATTTCCTAGGGGTAAACGAGACCGGTGCGTAAGGCTGATAACCTTACCACCATCCTGTGCCGTTGTCATGTAATCTGGGAACCTTAACTTCCTCAGAACCCTCTGGGCCTCTCCAGGCCTGTAACGGGACTGTTTTACCTTTATAACGCTACATGTTTCGGCTAAAAACAATTGGCCATCATGAGCTATATTTACCAGAATAAAAAACAGGGTACACATTTCTCCACCTCATTCCCATTTTGAAGCGTACGTGTTACATGTGTTTTTGTGGCAAAGTAAAATTTATCAAAAATGCATACGTGATATTAGCAGAGACTGTTTATCAAAACCGCAGAATCGTAATATCAAAACCCACCTGAAGAGATCAGGAAGCGACTTTCTGGACTACATTCATCTGGCTGAGAAGGTCCAATAATGGACGCTTGTGAATCCGATCATAAACTTTCGGATTCCATAAAAAGTGGGAGAACCTTCGTTTTGCATAAAAAGGTAAAGCAGTCCCGTTACAGGCCTGGAGGGGTCCAGAGGGTTCCAGGAAGTTAAGGTTCCCAGATTTCATGACAACGGCACAGGATGATGGTAAGGCTGCCAGCCTTACGCACCGGCCGCCTTTACCCCCAGGAAATGCTTCTGGTACTCATTTCTGTTAGAGACTGAGTAGACCCCAGGGCCATAGTGCGATCGGAAGGATTATGTCAATGAAAAATTCCAATGACACCAGCTGGGATCGAACCAACGACCTACCGATTTGTAGCACAGCACCTTAACCACTGTGTCACCGCGGTCCCCCTCGTTTTGCATAAAGGCAGGATAAAATATGACAAGCCAATTTACCGATCCGATTTCATCACAGTTTGTTTATGCAGCTCAAGATTCCTCTATTGGCCCTAATATTAGTTGTCCCTTAAATTCTCATAGGCTCTATCATACAGAGAGATTTCTAGAAGGCCTCCTTTTATCGCTTTATGGAGCAGGCTTAGCTCAACCGGGACACCGACCTAGATACGGGTTTCGTTACCGATGAATCATGGTTCGATTCCTGGTGGACGCAAGATACTTATCGCTACTTCGAAGTGTCTACACAGGTTCTGAGAGCCACACAGCCTCCTATTCCATGGGTAACGGGAGCACTTCCCACGAGGGTAAATCGGCCTGGGAGTGAGCCTAACCATTTACCTCATTGTTATGCCGTAGTTACCTCTGTGTGGAGTCATGTCTCTGTCCTCTTCATATGCCTTTATGGCATGCAAAGAAGCGGTTTTACGCTTAAATTACACGTTATCTTTCAATCTTCAAACAGGGGTGCACAAGATTACTTCAAACACGGACAGATTCTCAACTGAGAGCGGCAAATCTAAATGCCAAGTACGTCCTACAGCTTACACTGTCCCTAAATCAGGTTGACGCAATGAGCTTAAATTTACGACCATGGGCAAAATCCTAACCGCACACACAAAGTAAATAAACAGAGTGTGGCAAAGCACTAGTAGTGTCCAGGGATAAGCCGTCGTGAACACGGTTATACCAACAGACACGCACCTTTATAGTTTGGGACCACGCTGTGAACTCATACAGGCCTGCGTCATGTGGGCTTCCTCCATTCGCACTCAATCTGTGCGTTAACACAAACAATGAATCAAGATTTAACAAAAGAGTGGCCGAACCAAATGAGTGGATTATAAAGAAGGGCTATAAAAAACGAAGCAATCGGCAAATGAAATTTTTCAGATCACCTGTGGTGTCCCAAGAAGTAGCCACTGTAACACTGAGTTACAAGGGAGAAATTCGGGGAAACCGCTAATGTAATGGATAACGTAAAACAGCTATAGCAACGAGGACATCGCCTGGGGACGGAGCAGCCACTAAGGTTGACGTTTTATGACGTCGAGGGGTAAGAAAAATGGCGGCTTGACCGCTTCCGAGTGTCCGAAAGGTCCCGAGCAACCATACAAAGATGGATTGTGAAAGAAAAATTAATATTTCAAATTTCCTGGAATATTACGCTGTATCGACTGGTTGCCGACGTTTCGGAGCGGTGTAGTGCCTTCAACTTCACCGTTTTACCTTCCAAGATGAAAGCACTACGCCTTTCCGAAACGTCGGCTGTCACTCTATACAGCGTATCATCCCAAGAAGACATGAACCGTCATTAGCACTGATGACAGAACTTCAAATTTCGCAAAGATACGTCACTGAAAAATTAGAATGCCAAGTTAGGCTCCACTTATTCCGAATCACGGAGGTAAATTAGAGTGGCCAGCTTAAGGTTATACGAGGTATAAATCCACAGCGGACTGCACGTGTCGTAAAAAGTCCAAACTGAGGTCGTGTAGTGAAATGTTTCAATGACCACTGCTTGGATCGCAACCAAGACCGTTCCCAAATGTAGCTAGTCTCAAGAGATAGCCTTCCGGATATTTACGCCGAAGAGGATAATAAGATTTTTCCAGCGTTTCGCAGGGAAGTGCTGCCTCTGTCTTCAAGTTGATAGCTCAGGTGAAATCGTCAGAACAAACTTGTTATCCTGCATGGCATATGAAGGGAAGGCTGACACTTGAGTGGCAACCGCCATGAAATTCCAAGGAATTAATATGTCTACCGACTGCCAAAAGAGATTGGCGTTTTTGTTGAGGATTTAACACGTAAACAATATGTGTTCAAACACAACACGTGGAAGTAGGCGCCCGAGGATTCTGTGTCAGCGTTCCAAATGGAGGTCAGAGTTCAGTTTCACGTTCTGAACGCTTCTCCTCCGGAGTACTAGACAACTAGAAAAGTACAAGTGGTGATGGTGCAAAAGGGAATGGTAAAGGTCACCCTACAACAGGCCACGAAGGTCCAGAGGGGGAGGAGATGTATAGCTGTACTCTTTCTTTAACCACGGCTCTAGAAGGGGTAGGTGGTCAACGCCACGCCCAAGCCGCTTTACCCCTGGGAGCCCGATACCCGTCCTACAGGAGGCTGGGTGGGGCTCAGGGACTGTCTGGACGGGTGCAGAAAATCTCTTCCCCCCACCGGGATTCGATCCCTGGACCTCCCAGCCTGTAGCGAGTAGCTATACCAACTGAGTTATCCCGGCCCACGGTGGTAATCGTGCAGGTAAAAAAAACTCCGAATTAGTCCATGGAGATTTGACGAATAAGACCACCCACATCATTTCCAATCTATGGTTGAATTACAGCTGTTCCATGTTTTCATTCTCAAGGGAAATTTCCCTCGTCCCGGACCCATAGCCTGCTGCTCTGCTCGGAACAACCGACCACCAGCAACCAAGGCATTACACACCATATGCGGCAATAACACAATTATAGTCTCGAGCTGCTGATGATGGTCATATAAGTGCCCGAAACATGTTCACCAGATTATAAGTGCAATAAAGCATTCAGTAGCATCCAGTTGGTTTTCTTCTCTACGCTTACACCCATTAGACTTTACAACACAACAGACGATGTATTTTACAATTCCGCTAATCAAAGGAAAGCTAAATGTTTATATGAAATAAAGTTCTAAGTTTACAGCAGGATAAATATGCAAATAAAATACGGTAACGCGTTGTAATTGGTCTGTGTGTGTTTTGTTTTGTTTGAAAGTACAGCAAGAAAACATCATCACAACATCAGTGGCGAGGCACACATCAGCCGCACACACCGGCCGTTCCCTTGCGCAGAACGATACATCCCCTTCAATAAGGAATGAGCTTTGTTGACTATGTAAGAAACCATTACGTCGTCTCGGGAACAAAAGCCTCATACAGCAGCTTTACCCGTCTCTCATGTAAATATGTTTTTACATAGAAGTTGATTATGAAAAAAAACCATAAGAAATTCAGAGAAAGGGTCACAGACCCACCTGCTGGAAACCTGCATAAATTCTAATGGTTTCTACTGTGGATACATTAAAATTCTAGGTATGCTCACACTGTAAATACAGTCAGAACAAACAGAAAATTATAATGTTAAATTTTATCAGATATCATAAATTTTACCTTTACTGGTAGTAAGATCATGCTGACACAAAGAAAAGAAGGCTTCACACCAACGGCAATTGGCAAATGGCAAAATTTATACCGAAGGGGGAAATTTAACGCAATATTCAAGCGACAGCAGTAAAATTTTACACACTCACGAAGTAAGTACAGATCAGACAAAGTTACATATAAATAGGCCAGAACTGGACATTTATTACGCACACGTAAAAAAAACAGAACACGACAAGCCAAGGTGGAGGTGATATATTAATGGAAATACAAGTAACAGACTCCCAGAACTTGTTTTAATACAGAAACAGACATCTTTATCGTTGCTCCGTGCATTTTATAGTTTATTTAAGTGACACACCAATAAATGTACATATATAGTCTCTAATAATCTAAAATTTACGTTAAAACGCTTAAAACGCTCCCACATGTTTCGATCATACGATCATCCTCAGGGAGAATACTTTACTTACTATTCCTGCTCCAAACAGGATCAAATAATCCGCTAGGACTAAATAAAAATACAGACAAAATCCCATTCCACCCCTACTTCACGGTAAAGGACATCTTGGGATTCGCAATTACCATTATAGCTTGAACACTTCTAACTCTAAAAGAACCATACATCCTAAGTGATTAACATAACGAAGTAAATCACTAAGTGTTTTAAACTGTAATTTTAACAAGGAACAAAGTATGCTGAGGATGATCTATGATCGAAACATGTAGGAACGTTTTAAGTGTTTTAATGTAAATTTTACATCATTGAAGACTATATGTATGTGCATTTGTTGGTGTATTACTTAAATAAAATACACAAACAGATAGTTCATTGCCAATATCAATTTTCTGCCACTAACGAGGTAAAAATAGTGGAAGAGAAACTCAAAACTTGTAACTGTCATTTAGAACGCTTAAATTTCCCATTAAAAATAGGTAACGTAAAACACTCTCAAGAGTATTCGTTTTAGGCATTTAGAAATGCGAGTTTTCCTTTTTCATCCACATACAAATCTCACTAACAGACGAGATCGTAAACTACATTAAATCGTATCATGTAACATTCGCTTATATTGAGAATCCAAATACAGAAAGAGTTACTACGCAAACCAAAAGTTCTTTAAAAGTAGATTAGTCACTAAGAGCTCTAAATTAAAATTATACAGAACTGTCATAAGATCAACAGTGACATACGTCTCAGAAACAAGGGTGCTGAAAGAAACCACAATTCAGAATTTGCTGGTCTTTGAGAGGAAAATTTTAAGAAGAATATTTGGGCCTACGGAAGAAAATTGAATATGGAGGATTAAAACTAACGAAGAATTTGATAAACTGATAAAACATACAAATATAGTCAACTGTATTAAAGCTCAAAGACTAAGCTGGTTTGGTCACGTACAGAGAATGCCAGATATCAGAACAGTCAAGAAGATATTTAAATGGAATCCTCCAACCAAAAGATCACAATGAAGACCCAAGTATCGATGGGAGGATAACGTCAAACAGGATATTTGCCAAATGAAGGTTAAAAAATGGATAATCTGCGTCCAGGATCGAGGGAAATGGAAAGATGTCGCTGAGAAGGCCATAACTTTAAACCGATAAAGGAAGTTCAGTGCCTGAAGAAGAAGAAGAAGAAGAAGAAGAAGAAGAAGAAGAAGAAGAAGGAAAAGAAAAAGAAGACGGAGGAGGAGGAGAAGGAGGAGGAGGAGGAGGATAAGATGAAGAATAAGGAGGAGGAGGAGGAGAAGAAGAAGAAGAAGAAGAAGAAGAAGGAGGAGGAGGAGAAGAAGAAGAAGAAGAAGAAGAACACTCCAAAGACGACTACAAAATCAGAATAGACTTTAGTTCCATTCTTATAAAGGCTGTATTGCAAAGGGTCCAACATTGACACAACGAGGGAGGGCTTTTACCAAATTCTCGCGAAACGCCGTTTGATTTACTCCAATTTAATAAACAACAATTAAGTCATGGACGGGTCGAACATGTCGACAGGCACTGTGGCGGCTTTATAAATAACAGACACTCTGACACGCTGCCATCACGTTAGGCAGAACACTACAAACATCGCATATTCCCTTCTTCGAATTTCTTACCGGGTTTGCAACCCGGGCGGGCTATGAAATGGGTCAGAAGTCGAAGGACCTTCAACGCGAAGGCCCAGACCGAAAACCAGGCCAGTCTACGTGGGATTTCTGGTGGATGAAACGGCACTCCAAATTTTTTATTGTCCTCCCAGTCCTTCGGGTTTTCCCCAGTCAGTACAATTCTGCCATTCCTCCACTCGTTCATTCATCACTGGCAGTATACACTTTCAGAATTTGACATCGTTAAATAACACACTTAAAAACCGGCTCGAAATCCGTTCATAAGGTCACAATTGGAACGGTGAGCCCATCTAGTCCTAGGTCTTCACACGTCCTTTTTACCTAGCGAAAAATAAGTATACTTCAATAATCAGATTTTCCGTTATTCTGTTTACACGCTGTTTCAAATTATAATTTGTTGACTCAATTGTTTCTTCTTTCCCGTCTGCTTCATATTCATTCTACTAACCTGTCTCTTCAAATCGCTACCGACATAAATCGAAGGTACGCCTAATTCATAACCCTACTGCAGCATAAACTGCCATACACATCCTCCGAGCCTATACAGAAAACTGATAACCTTTCTATAGTTACGATTTTAAATTACTTTCCACAAAGTAATTTAATCCATTGCTGCAAAAGAACGCGAAAGTAACAAGGAATATCCTGTCTCCGTACCGGCTTTCAAACCCAGGACCATCCACATACACAACACGATTGGCTAATGAACACTAAATGGCGACATTCGTTGCATTTATTTTTTGTCCATATTTTCCTAACCTAATACAGAATTTCAAAACCATTAACCTTTTAAAGCCTACTGGTTACGTGATGCACCACCAGTTTAACATTCAGCAACTGTACGCTCTGTCCACACTGTATTTATGTGTTTTGTATTTATCTGAGAACAAACAGCGACTTGTGCCACTTACAGCATAAACTGATTGGTTTTTATAACCGAGATGAAACGTGTTTACAGCGCAGTACGGACTGGGTCTTTAAATGAAGCAGTCTGCGCTTCGTCCTTAAAGGCCAATTAAACATCTGTTTGCGCGCAATGTCACGGATTTGAAATACAATTTAACTACATCTACTATACAACAATTTCACACAATAACCCCATTTTCCAAACTCTGTAACGTAAGACAGACGCTGCGAAACTTGGCAAAATGGATAGTATACATTGGTGCCAACTGTACGAGTACATTAAGACAGCAGAAAAATACCCTTCGAACTATCCTCCCGATTACGAAGGGTAAGAGGTGGGGGGCGGGGTGTTACGTCCCATGTTATTTGTAGATATACGAAATGAGATCAACAAGAAGTAGAGAGGGGCTTGAACAAGCAGAGAGGAGAGAGACAGCGGAAGAGAATTGTAGAGACAGGACAAGAAAAGTAGTCACAAGAGAAGATAACGGATTTGCACTTCGTCTCTCGACTATGCCAAGCAAGTTAAAAAAAAAATTATCGTTTCTTTCCACTCCCTCACTCCCTCGCCATACATAACCTAAACGTTACGTGCAGTAAATTACGCTTACGCTTTACGTACAAGAGTGGAAATAAAAGGTGAAACAGCTCCGTGTTTTGAACAGAACTGTTGCGAGGGACATTACATCTACTGGCACACACCAAAGATTAAGTACGAACAGACTAAGCAGTTCTTACTCTTTAGCAACTTCAGCATAGACAGCCTCACACAACCTTACAACCCTTTCATGAAAGCCTCCATTTCTAACAGAGTCTGTACTACATGTGGGATTATTAACTATCTACAAAGCAGAAACTTAAATTCTGGCCAAAACATCAAGAAACAAAACACAACCCAGTGAACAAATACAGTGTAACACAACAAAACTCATATGTACGTACGGCGACTAGATTACGCGTTGCGGAATCTCCGGGTTTAACCCCCGGGAAGGGTAACAAAAGTTTCTCTTTTCCAAAACGTCCAGACCGCTCTGGAGCCCACCCAGCCTATTCAGTACGCACCGGGGTTCTTTCCTGGGGGGTAAAGCCGTCGGGGCGTAAAGTTTGAGTCCTCAAGATCTATCGCCGAGGTTATGAATAAGTGGAGACAAGCCTCTTCTCCCCCTATACGTCTTCATGTCGTGGACAGGGACTTTTGCATTAATAATACAGGAGTTTTTATACACGTCACGAAATCGTACTATATTCCTTCTTTTGTGGAGGTCTGTCTGGCCCACAGTGTGAAATATGAAGTATTACAAAAAGTCAAGGAATACAAACATCCCACGTACAATAAAACAAAAACAAAAAGATAGCTGGATTTGTCACTGACTGCCTTGGAACTGCCTACTACAACACGTTACCGAATTAAAGATAGGAGGGATGGGAAGACGAGAAAGAAGTCGTAAGCAGCTACTGAACTACCGTAAGTTAAAGAGAAGATACTGAAATTAAAAGCAAGCGCACTAGACCGTACTCTGTGGAAAACTCGCTTCGGAAGAGGCTACGCACCTGTCACAAGATAGGCTGTGTAATGAGCGAACGATATGCATTTAACAACGGGTTCAGTAGTTCCAGCTATATATTGCACTGAACGCTATGGCGGTCTGTAAATAGGGGCGAAACGTAGGCTGACGTAGGCGGTGGTGGCACAGTTACAGGTGCTACTTGGAACGCAGCGAGGAAAACCACGAAATTAATATCCAGCGTAGCCGATTTTAGAAGCGAGATTTCACCCAGGACCTCACGAATACAGTGCAGTATTGTTAGGCAGCTGGCGTTACCCAGTGGCGTTTCGAATGCTAGTATTAATTAAAACAAACGAATATACAGTCAAACCATCCTTATACAGCCATATCACAGCTTTAAACAGCCATACAATATCATTATACAGTCAAACCTATCATTATACAGTCAGATCCTGTACTGGTACACTCTAATCCTATCCCTACAGGCTACGGACAAATGTTATAAAGCCAAACCATGACATAACCCAAACCATATCCTTATACAGCCAAACCATGACATAACCCAAACCATATCCTTTACAGCCAAACCATGACATAACCCAAACCATATCCTTATACAGCCAAATCATGACATAATCCAAACCATATCCTTATACAGACAAACCATGACATAATCCAAACCATATCTTTATACAGCCACAACACATCCTTATACAATCGAATACTCTCCGTAAACGGCTTCAAACTCCAAAATCAGTTCCGTACCAAAGATTTTCAAATTGCAACCCTTTCTCCAACAAAGCCGCTGCTTCACGCGTTTCCTGATCAAAATTATACAGCTACAAACCCCACATCACGTCCTTGAGTCAGCGTAACTAATTTAGAACAGGAATTCATATTACGTAACTCTTCACTGTTAAGTCTTTTTCAAGTGCCGCGTCACTTCACGAGAGGCAATTCAAAACAACTCCTTCATCTCACTGTTTTACTTCACTGCAAAGCGATCAACATGGCTGCCAGTGTGTGAAACTATCAAGCCTAACATGTGTAATGTCGCCAGGAATAATGATGATCGTCCCGCAGAGTTAAGATGACTGTTGTTTTACCAACAAACTGCATTCCCCACGCCGTACAATTGGAGCAAAGATGATAAATGGGCCAAATGAACTGCCCGTTAGGTTCGCTGTCACCCCTTGACATAAAGCAATCCTCTCGTGACACAAATCAGGATCGTAATTAATCTACGTGACAGCGATCAACTGTTAATTCAGTTGGTTCCTACGACAGACGTTTCGGAAACGGACTGTCAGAGCGATGAACATGCACTTCAAGTGCCCTACGTCTCACGGTACGCTCATTTCCACAATAAAATACATAACTTTTCCCCGAGACTGTACAGGGTCATCGAAAAAGATGAACGGGATTTGAAACCGCTATAACTTAAAAAGTACTAGACGGATTTACACGTTTAGCGTCTTAAAATGCTCAGAAAAGTTTAAAGTTTTAGACTTACCTTTGTACATTTCAATATGTGCAACGTTTGTAGCTCTGGAGACGTCCAAACGAAATTCTATCTCCTGCCACCTTTTCTGAATCATGTCTTGTGTTACAGTTTCAATGGCTGATGTGATCCTGTCTTGCAGGTGCTGGATATTCCTTATCTTCTCAGCATACACAACGTTCTTAATGTATACCCAAAGGAAAAAATCAAGTGGAAAGAGATCTGGGCTTCGAGGTGGCCAGGGGGAGGAGCTCCGTCTTGCATAAAAATGACCCTACTTACAATTTCTTGTTCGAAGGTTTAACGTGTAAATCCGTCTAGTACTTTTTAAGTTATAGGGGTTTCAAATTCCGTCCACCTTTTTCGATGACCCTGTACATAACTTTTCACCGAGACTGTATTTAGGGAGTTCCCTATCTTCTGATAATTTTATCCACAGATTTTCAAAGCAGGGTCATTTCTGGGTTCATGTCACATTTATTAGCAACGATCGACGAAAGTGAATCGTTTATGAAGCAATTTCGTGTTTCTTCTAGCGGAGTCAGAGCATAATTTTCACAAGCACCTCTCAATTTTCAGTGTTCTCGCAAGAAAACGACATCATAATAAATTTAGACAACAAATGCTAGGTCTTCCCCGAAATGATTAGTATGCTTTAATAAAGAATATCATTTATGTTTCATTATGCTCCCCTATTGTAATGCTTTCCAGGAAGCAAACAGTTTATTGCAAAAGTTTCGACTAGGGTCGTGTTAACGAATCTCCTGCAGTAGCATGTTCAACAGATCAATAAAAATTGAAATTCATACTTCTTCTTCAGGCGCTGAACCTCCTTTAAATGGAGGTTTTGGCCTTCTCAACGACATCCTTCCACTTTGCTCTATCCTGGACACAGGTTATCCAATTTTTTATCTTCATTTGACCAAGGTCCTGTATGATGTTGTCCTCCCATCTATATTTGGGTCTTCCTCTTGGTCTCGTGATTAAGGGATTCCACTTAAATATCTTCTTAGCTGCCCT
>Ga0123352_10009031_pt1 | contig 15571 bp, 8 predicted proteins | sample TergutLab28metaG_FD_89700 | JGI IMG/M metagenome (GOLD analysis project Ga0123352, IMG submission 89700) | Labiotermes labralis P1 segment gut microbial communities from Petit-Saut dam, French Guiana - Lab288 P1 | ecosystem: Host-associated > Arthropoda: Insects > Digestive system > Gut ... | reverse complement strand
TCTTAATGTGTGACCAATCCATCTAAATTTTCTTTTTCTTATTTCTAAATTTATATCTTCTTGTCCTGTTACTTTCCATAGGTCCTTATTGGAAATGATGTTTGGCCACCATATTCTATATATATATATCGTAGACATCTATTCACAAAGGTTTGTATTTTACGCTCGATTTCGTTTGTAACAAGCCAAATTTCACATCCATACAAAAGTACAGATTTCACACAGGCATTAAATATCTTAATCTTGGTATCTTTGCATAATGATTTATTTAGCCACACTTTTTTCAATTTGGAGAATGATCCCCTAGCCTTCCGTATTCTCGAGTTAACTTCCTTACTGGTATCTCCATTTTCAGCTACAATACTACCCAAATAGCACAAGTCTGATGATCTTTTAATGTCCTCTCCATTTAATGTGAGCCCTTGGTTTACTATTGTATTAACGCATATTTCGTCTGCCTTTAAATAATTACAAGGCCAGCCTTTTTGGATTCCTTCCAGAGGTCATCCAATTTCCCGCGAATATGCTCATATTTATGGGACATAAAACATACATCATCTGCATATTCCAGATGTTCTAATGATTCCCGTAATCTCCATGTTAATCCTCTTTTCTTCCCATCCAGTGCTCTACGCAATACACCATCCATAACCAGCAGGAACAAAAATGGTGACAGAAGGCAGCCTTGTCGAACCCCTGATGACGTCTTAATTGAGTCAGATACCTGATTCTCATGCAGTACCCTACAGTTGAAGTCTTCGTAGCCTTCTTTAATTATATTTATAAATTTGCTGGGAAGTCCTCTAACCTTTAGCTCGTCCCAAATCCATGACCTCTTTAAGGAGTCAAAAGCTCTCTGATAATCCATAAACAGCTTATAAAGGAGTAACTGAAATTCAACTGATTGTTCTATAATCACCCTCAAGGTGTTAATCTGGTCGATACATTACCTATTTTGACGGAATCCAGTCTGTTCCTTCCGAAGGCCCATATCCAGTGAGTTCTTGATCCGTTCCAAAATGACTTTATTAAAAATTTTACTAATCACTGCAAGTAGGGTGACACCTCGCCAATTTCTACATTGACTAAGATCTCCTTTCTTTGGGACTTTTACTATAATTCCTTCTCTCCATTCCTTAGGGAACGTCTCGGTCTGCCAAATATCTTGAAATAATGGGAGTAGAATATATGCCGATATATATGGGTCCACCTTTAGAACTTCAGCTGGAATATTATCTGCTCCTGCAGCTTTCCCATTCTTCATTGATTTTATGGCATTAACAATTTCTCTCTTCGAAAGAGGTCTAAAACTTATTGGAAGCTCTGTTGGTATATTTACCAGTTCCTCTCTTTCCTTACGAGCGGAAGAAAAGTTAAGTATCTCTTCCATATACTCTTTCCACTATGGATTTGGCCCTTCTATAGATGTAATAGGTTTACCTTCTTTGTCTCTTATCGGGACTATGGTTGGCTGTGCATTTTTTGTTAACCGTCTTATGGCATTGATCTTTACCAATAATAGAAACTAAAAACCTATAATTTTCTAAAATGTCTTAACCAGCTATTTAACAATAATTATCAGCTTGTTCAGTCTGTGTTTTCTGGTAACAGGCATATTCCAATGAAAACTCGCCAATTATCAATGTATGGCAAGATATATTTGTTTTTTTACCTTCAGAAGATGCTTAGACGTAATCGGGTGAAATTATCTTCACCATGACATACAAAATACAAAAAGGCTGCTAAAGCTGATAACACTTGCAAATCGGCCATCTGTCGGAGATGGCCACACTTTGAAGGAACAGACAAATTCTTGTAACATTACACAACTACATGAACATTATTTCATGATGTGGCCATCTTAAAACTTGACCACAATTTCACACGTAGTGCTATACGTTACGTATGAGTTAAACCTCTCGATGTTGGCCAAACGAAAGTTTTATATTTTGCGTGTCATACTGTACAGGGGCCGAAATCCTATTTCTTTAGCAGAACTATCTTTTCCCCATTCATTCTCCATGCTTTCTCCACAAGCACGGACAATGTATTGGAATTTTCTGGTGGCAAATGACCTAGTTTTTAATTCAAGTCGACATTCATTTAGGGGGTTAGGTCCCTGCCTTCCAATTCGACCACTTGCCACTGTACTCTGAACTGTACATTTCCACAAGTGATAGTGCACACTTCAATTTCATAATGTCAAATGGTTCCCATAAGTTGCCCACGTGCATAACTAGGGCGGCTTCGAATGGAAATAAATGTGGCCAACATACACAGGTTTCACTAGAGTAAACCTTATTAATGATCCAAAATACAAGGCTCGGTCACTCACCGTATTTGATTCACTGAGGATCATACACTTTGGTTAAATACATATATACAAATCTTGGAGTGTTGTTATTTACATGACGTTTGTAGCTTCACTCACAGAGGGCATGCCAGTGTTGCACCTGCTCCATAGGTTTGCTGAAGGCAGAGTTCCAATGAGTTAGGGCTTTACCACGTGCGAACATGTAGGATCCAAGCACGAATTTGCCGATCGGTTTGTCTGGAACACAGCCACAAACTTCACTTCACCAGTAGTTGTTTCAAATTGATCTTCCTGTAGATGTCTAATCGTATACAACCTACGACAGCATTACGATGTCAAATTTGGTCTGCCATTAAGAGCTAAAGAATGGCGAAGATAAAGACATGCGTCTATTTCTACATAACTTATCAACTGAATAATTTCAAAGATATACACCTTTTAGGGCAAGACTGCGCCATATTTAAAGCTGTTACATTTTGACATCACACCCCACAGTCTCGGGTTCAATCCCGGATAAATTCACGTATGCTTTGTTTTACATAACCTAGTACCGGACAAGGTTCTGTCCGAATGCCTGCGGTTTTCCGTTGCGAACCATCACTCCACTGCAATCCAACTCCTGAGGTGTGCGATATTACTAGACAGGAAGCACACTATCGCATTCTCGACGTTTAATTTGGTGTTTATATATCTGACACTCGTTTTTTTACAGTGAATGTGAAATATAATTATGAATTATGAAAATATTTGGGCATTACAACTTTGCTAAGATAAACAGATATACAGATTGTGGTTGGCTAAACCAAACAATGGCGTAATCTGTTATCTGCATGCTAACGTCTCACTCTTCAGGGTATAAATAAGCCCTACCTATCCATATCGCATCTTAGATTTACTTCTAAATATTTACGGCCGTTAAACTATCAAATCATTCATAAAATTACATTTGTAAGCGTTCTTTTAAATATCTTAAATGAACGAATAACAAATAATTCTATATCTCATCTCATCTCCGATATCTGTCGCAGAATTTAGATTAAATATTGCATGGGCCTTCTACATGAAAATTTGTTAGCCAAATATCATTTCTGTTGATATTAATTCAGTAATGCCTCCAATTTACATGAGAATGAAATAAAAATTTATCAGATCTTTCACCATAAAAAATTCAGTCAAAGAATAAGTGCTTGCTATAACAGTCTACAAAATTTCGGTGTACTCTTTGTTCACCTTCGGTACTCGAAAAAGTATTTAGCGTTATGCCTCACTGCTTTTTTTTTTCTGTGGAAAATGCTACCTGTACCCTTTAAATTGGAATGTTGAATCCCACAGTATGTTTGGACGTTGCTGAGAGGACGAAATCTAGGCCTCCGTCGGGAATCTATCTCCGGTTCTAAGGTCTTCTCGTCCGTAACCTAACTACTACAGTGACTGAGCTGTCAGCAATAAAATGCAGTCCTCCGTGTAATTTGTGGCTTTCATCTGCAAGATATTTCATGTTGCGAATATTTTACGTGACAGAGACAACAAGCTGCTTACAGCTCAAGTGCCTGCTGGTTTGTCATCTAGCAACATCATCTAAAATTTCGGTGATTAAACAGCGTCATGTGTTCAACTTCTTACGCAAGTCGGTGTACAATGTAACCAGCGAATGCATGACGTGGTTAAACGCAGTATGTCGACAACAAACACTAGACACAGACCGCAAAATCTAAGGACAGAATGACTAGCTGAGTGCTTCTTAACTACAATCGCTGACAATGTCAAGGAATATTCCCCTTTTCATGGACATACGATGTCCATTACCGTGTTCTCCACAGCTCGCTAATGGACCCTATTCTCAGCCATATTAATTCAGTCCAGACTCCTCTCACCACACTTTTCATACCTTATTGTATTTGTCAGCAGGTCTGCTGTCTTATAAATGCTTCTTTTTTTCTTCAATAAATGAACTTGAAATAAATGAGGCACGGGCCAACAAATGTATACGATAAAATTAAAGAATCTTCCCTCCCGTTTGGCTAAAAAAAGTAACTAACCTCTGTATTAACATAGCAGTTGCGGGTCTTGGTCTCGTTGCGGCGAATGAGAATGGTGTGAAATAATGCACCGTCAATGACACAAACTGAATTAAAGTCAATACAGAAATTGCGTTTTAACGAATCCCATAAAAGATATTGCAATGAAAGAAAATGGGAAGATAAGGAAAAATGGCATAAGAATTAACAAAAGACCAAATAAACGAAGCGAAAAAATCTCGTTGCTAAAAATACAGTGTTCTCGCACCGAAACGTTCATATAAGAACCTGGACCTCTCCTTATGGGAAGACTCACAATCACATCGATCACGTATTAACAAATAAGAGATGACATTCAAAAGCGTTCAACGTACTGTCCCTCAGTGTACCTGTGTGATAATGGTCATTATCTGGTGACTGCAAAAGTTAGGGTAAGTCCATCGGAAAGTAAATAAACTGCACAGAAGTTTGATATGGAGAGATTCAGTTTCAGAATCTAAGCGATTTGGAATTTAGTGAAATGTGTCATATTAAAGTTTAAAACAGGACTGTAGCTTTGAAGAAATTAATCGAACATGAGGTTGTAAAATCATTAAACAGAATACCAAAAGCTCAGCTAAAGGGAGTATAGTCTGCACGAACGGAAGTAGTATAATAAGCCATGGTACGATGAAAAAAATTGGCAATTTTTCGATGAAAAGAAGTGGTTACAGGATCCAAGCCTGCGTAGATTTGAAGATAATATTAAAATGGATCTCCAATAAGTGGGATGGGGCATAAATTTGATGATCTGGTTCAGGATCGGGACAAGTGGCGGGCGACTGTGAATGCGGGAATGAAGACTTCGGGTTCCATAAAATGTGGGGGATTTTTTGACTAGCTGAAGACCGGTTAGTTGCTCAGGATGGACGATGCTCCATGGAGTTATTAGGTTGGAAAATAATTAAAATATAAATAAAAGCAGAAGATCAGGCATAAAGTAAGAAGGAATGAAGATAAGGAAAACTGGAAAGCAACAATTAGATGACAAAGGGCAAAGAAGGCTTAAGTAAAAAATAAATCTAATAGGTCTACATACATTTTACGTTTTGTTGACCGTGCACCTCGATATAATCGTGTAAAGAAAAACCAACTTATGCACAACTTATTCTCAGTACACTTCATTAACTACTAAGTGTTTCAGGCGTATCTAGGCCCATCATCAGGAGGTACAACCTTATGTATACAGAAATTGATACTTATTCTTTTTAGATGACTGCCTGTTGTCCTGGTTCCAATCAAACCAGGACAACAGAGATTCATCTAAAAAGAATAATAAGTACAAATTGCTGTGTACATATGGTTGTACCTCCTGATGATGGGCCTAGATACGCCAGAAATATGTGGAGGTTGACGAAATATCCTGAGAATAAGTTGTGGATCAAGTTGTTTTTTCTTTACACAGGCCTATATAAAATTCAGCTTCTCCGTCACGGAGAACAGTCTGTAACCATTACAAAATCAAGCAATTTAAAATGGTTTACGTAAATGTTCAGAACATATAAAAAATACTCGTAGAAATGTGCTAGCGAAGAGCACAGCTTTTAAGTTTAAAGTAGCTGGTGCATGTAACGACCAATGTTGTTTAAGCAATGAAGTAGACAGATCAGCAACATAAATGCAAAACTTACCTCTACCGTAGCCGCTCACCGCCTGCAACACCTGCAAGCAAACACTTGTGACGTCGACCTGGGCTGCCGGAATGCGAAAGTTGAAGCACTCTGAGAAGTTTGGCGAGTCGGTCCCTTTGACAGTGGCCGTGCGTTTCACTTTGACAGTGCGATAGTGCTGGTTGAGAGACACGCGGACGTAGGAGTCGCAGCGTTCCTCGCGAAACTGTAAGGCAAATACTTAATATTATACGATGCATACTAATTGGGTTAAAAGGCTTTTTTTATTTACCGACTCAGAGTGTTTATAACTAAGTGGTAAAAATATCTACTACACCGCGATTTAGCCATCATCTGGTTGAAAAAAACAACGCCGTAAAAAATTCATCGTCGTCGTCGTCGTCGTCCTCCTCCTCCTCCTCATCATCATCATCATGAACTCTGAAGGGTAAGGCATGTGCCTGTTCTCTAACCCTCAAGGTGAAGCTGGTCCTTCCATCTTTTCTTTGGGCATCCTATGTTTTTCCTCTTTCACTGCTTTTTTCATTATCCTATTTATGTCAATTCTAAGTGTAGTAGTCACTTTCAGTGTTATTGTTGAGTTCCAGAAAAATGTTCTGCACTCCAAATTTCACTCTAACGGATTGGTTTCTTTCACGGAAAAGAAACCCCTGCGAAAAACTGCACCAAAATCTGCGGTTCTGTCGACAATTCCTACTCCCACGTCCATGAGGGCCAAAGCTGCGTGACCCCTGGGCAATGCACCTTAAAATGCAGCAGACGGGCGAGGGTGCAGGCGAATATACGGAGCATTACAACTGGGTCCAGTCTGGAAAGGGACCACACCCGAATAGAAAAGCATACTGGACTAGAGGCATCAAGGTGGCAGCCCCACAAATAAGCGTACCCTGCGAAAGGCTGGTAACGAAGTAACCTATCCAGGGAATATCTCGTACTACTCAGGAAACCGTAAAAAAATGATCGAAGAAAGAACAGTCAATAACACTAATCATTGCTACATTAATCATAATCGCTATAGTGTCACAACTTTTATATAAGCAAATGAAGATCAAACAGGCTTCTTTGAGGGTTGTTTGACTGTGCATCTTCATCATGAAATAACGTGAAATGTCAACATGATGCAACAAGGTAATTTATTGATCTATCCTTAGCTCGACACGTTTCGGGCGCATACGCCCATCATCAGGAGCACTAGACGTTAAGTTGCAGCATAGGGTTTTCCGAGTTTGTAGGTGGATGGTGGTCCTGAGAGCCGTGTACGGCACCATCCAAACCGTACACACGACCTACGCAGCGGCTCTCAGGACCACCACCCATCTACAAACTCGGAAAACCCTATGCTGCAACTTAACATCTAGTGCTCCTGATGACGGACGTATGCGCCCGAAACGTGTTGAGCTAAGGATAGATCAATAAATTACTTATTGCATCAAGGTGGCATTTCACATTATTTCAAACAGGCTTCCTTTTGGCGCCCTTTTTTATAAGAATGCTTATGTACTATATTTACTTATGTACTATATTTACTTATGTACTATATTTACTACTCATACAACTGAATAATCTACACGCAGCAACAAAACAATCAGCCTGTACACAACACTTTATGAAGGCGATCTAGAATGCTACATGTTTGCGTTGTGTACAACAATCATCAGGCTTCGTATTTCAGAAGTACATAAGGATATGATATAGCCATGCGTTAGATAACAAAGGTTATGGAAGATATCTCGTCCTTACAAAAATGATTTGTAGAAATCACCTTTGGGAAATATTTTTACACTACGTAAAAGAATAGTCAAATGTTGTACGTACAAAAGTACTGTAATATATATATATATCTAGTTTCCCAAAGGTGATATCTACAAATATTTAATGTAAAGACGATATCTCGCCCGTAAGTTTTATTGTCTCATGTGTGGCTACAGTTATACGATTTCCTTTTTTTATGTACTACTGAAATACGAAACCTGATGACAGCTGCTTTACACAATTGAAACACATAGATTTCTGGAACACCTGTTTACAGACTGATTGTTTTATTGCTGCATATTGGTACTGACACAATAGGGATGGCACACATTAAAATTGAATGGCCTATGTCAGAGCATTACACTGAAGATAACTGATTGTGCATCCCACTAACAATGCGATATTTTCTTTAGACCATATCATATAAAGAAAAATATAGAATTAACTAGTCTATTTAATGTATTATAGGCTTCTTTGCTTTTTCCGTGACAAAGGTATCAAACTAAAATTTGTTTTTAACAAATATCTTAGGTAGTTAGTCGCCTGTCTCTCTCCCCAGAGAGACCTGTTCGATCTCATTCCATTCCACATGGGGTTTGTTGTTGAAGAAGAGGCACTAGTAGCGTACTTGCAGAGCTGCCCTGGCAATTATCATCACACCAACACTCTCTAATTATTCTTGTAATTTTATTGACGCCAATGCCTAATTGGCGGCGTTAGTAACAACGCACTCAAAGGAAAACACAATTCAGCCTGTTTCTCAGTTGACGATTCCTAACTGGTCCCGAGCTCAGAAAGAGGTGCACAGTTGCATGTGGGGTAACGTCCCCACTCCGTAAAAAATAAATTGTTGAAAAGATGCAAGATAAGCCTCGAAAAGTGCCGAAAGAACGACTACGGATTTGTAAATGTAAAACGAACATACTAACTGGATCATGGAATGTGAGAACGTCATTTAGAACTGGTTCAGCGAGTCTATTTCTCAAGAGAATGCAGTTGCCCCGCACAAAGTGGGTACCTTCCCGTAAATCTCGCGACGACAGTCGGGGAAAAGCGTATAGATCGTGCCAAGAACATGAGTCTCAATCACTGCGTGATTAAGTTTTTTGACACTGGTCTCCATTCCTTAGATATTCGTTTTAAACATGCTTAAAGTCAAATTTATGCACAACCGTAAATACACAGAACATCACAGAAAATAACTCTATTATCTCACAAGCACAAAACACGACTTCACTCAGCCAATTGTACTTTTAACTGGAGTATGCCGGTTACTGGTCACGAACAAGGTAAGGTCGGCTTTTCCCCAGGGCAAACCACTGCCAATGGCGACTGCAAACTCCACAGTCAGTAGCCGTAAAAATGCCTACCCAATACTTAATTCAGTACAACCTACATATTACAGTAATAAAAAACTAGACGGCAAGGCAAAGGTATAATTCACACGAAAATAATTTCGTTTTAAGTGGGGAGTATGGAGTTGGATGTGTTGTTAAGAATAAGAAAGAATTGTGTTATCGTAAAATCTATCAATGAAAGGATATGTTTATTAAGGATTAAAACAAGACTTAGTAAAAAGTCTATAATAAATGTATATGCACACTCAGACGAAAAGGATGATATTGGTAAGAATCGGTTCTACCAAATTATGGAAAGAGCATATGGCTCCGTATCAAATACTGATATGCAAATGGAGGCTGGAGATTTAAATGTAAACTAGGACGAAGAGTTACATAAAACGGGGTTACTGAAACACAAGCCTTACATTTTGAAACTGATAATAATGGACAGCGAGTTACTGATTCTGCAGTAAGGAAGAGCATGGAAATTGCTTCAAAACGTTTCCCCCCACAAGCATATACATTGTATAAAGTAGCCTGGACCTCACCAGACGGGAATATATCAAATCAGACTGGCCACGATTTTATCGAGTCTAGAAGAGCAACCAACCTTTTTAGATCTTAGAAGTTATTGGTGAACAAACTGACTCTGTTCACTATGCGGTAAGAATCAAATATAGGGGCCAAATTACGACAAGAATAAATGAATATAGATCGAGCAGATACAAAAAAACCCAACAGTAACTTTTCGAACAAAACTTGGAAAAAATAGAAGAAGAATGGCGGGACCTAAAAACAATCTATAGAAGACATCTGAGGAAGCCCTTATTTTGAAAATAAATTTCTGGAGGAGAATGATTTGACGCTGATCGTAAAATATATATTAGAAAAATCAATGGAACATACAGATCATGGTTAGGAAGACCTACCAGAGCAAGATGCACGTATTATGAACAAATAAGAAGAGAAGCTAATGTACAATGCAGACGAAAGGACAGACAGTGGGTGAAAGTAAATATATGACAGAAACAGGGGCAACTGTAAAGCCATGATCTGAAAGCTCGGTATGGAAGTCAACAAATTTAATATGGGTTTTAATCCCTGACTAACTTTTGTAGAAAAAGGTAAATAATTTAACCTGAAATAAATAAGGAATCGAAAAGAGATAAAAGGTGCATATACAAGAATTACTCAGTCAGTCATGTGTACAGAAGACCGGAAGTATAGAGATAAAGAATACTTAAATTCTGACTGAGGAAGAAGCAAAACTATCTACACTTGAGGAGCTGAGGATTGCTATTCAGTCCCTGAAGAACAATAAAGCCAGGCGTGGGTAGAATACCGGCAAAAAATATAAAAAACTGAAGGTCCAGCTATGGACTTCAGAGTACATGACCTCATAAAACTCTTTGGAAGAAAATATTCGGCAATCGGTAAGACCTGTTCCATTTGTCAAAACAAAGGGAAAAAACACAACAAAGGACCTAAAGAGGCATATCACTACTCTGCTTAGAAAATTCAATTTTTATAATACTGTTTAATATATTGAAAATATATTCTGAAAATATTACAGCGGAAAGGAAAGCTTGCTTCAGCAATGGTAGTTCGACAGTTTACGAATTATACACAGCTGACAGTTACTATGTATACATTAAGTTCAGAACATTAAATTGGTTGGTCACAATGTATAATGGCTAGATAAGAGACAGAAGTATTAAGTGGAAAATTTTACGGAAGACCATAGCTGAGGCGGAACAAAATACTGGGAGGGACTCCTTGTTGCTGCTGAATATAAGAGGATGGAGGAGGTTAACAGAGGACAGGAACATTTGGAAGCGAACTACTAAAGAGGCCAGGGCTCAGTGGGGGCTGTCAGGCTATACAAGGGGAAGAATATGAAGAAAGAAAGAAGGAAAAACATAGTACTGGACAGTGTATAACACACATGGAGATGAATGACAGATGCAGCTAAAGAACTGTGTGTAGAAAAAGGTCAGGTGCGGAGTCTACCAGCACAAGAAATAGTGATTTATTCTGAGCAGTGGTAGCATCAGTTTCATATTATTATTATTATTATTATTATTATTACCATCATCACCATATCATTATAATATCGTAATTGGCCATTGTGCTGTTAAGCTATTACTTTAGTAAATGATAATATAATGTAACTGAATTATTATTATTATTATTATTAGTAGTAGTAGTAGTAGTAGTAGTAGTAGTAGCAACAGTAGTAGTGGTAGTGGTAGTAGTAACAGTAGTAGTATTAGTGGTAGTAGTAGCAGCAATAGTAATAGTAGTAGTAGTAGTAGTAGTAGTAGTAGTAGTAGTAGCAATAGTAGTGGTATTAGTAGTAGCAACAGTTGTAGTAGTGGTAGTGGTGGTAGTAGTAGCAGTAGTAGTGGTAGTAGTGATAGTAGTAGCAGTAGTAGCAATAATAGTGATAGTAGTAGTGTAGTGGTGGTGGTAGTAGTAGCATTAGTAGTAGTAATGGCAGTAGTGGTAGTGGTGGCAGTAGTAGTAGTGGTAGTAGTAGTATAGTAGTAGCAGTAGTAGTAGTAGTAGTAGTGGTAGTGGTATTGGTAGTGGTATTGGTAGTGGTAGTGGTATTGGTAGTGGTATTGGTAGTGGTAGTAGTAGTAGTAGTAGTAGTAGTAGTAGTGGTAGTAGTAGTAGTAGTGGTAGTAGTCCAAAGCCTGAAAACGTATAATTTACGATGAATCTGTCTTCATTTCAGCCGAGGCACTGGAACATGATGCCTCTAATTTTTACAGCAATAACGCAGTAGCTCCTCCATTCTTGATGTCGCCGTTAACGGATATCCACAAATTTCATCCGACTCTCTCTTATTTGACGTTCTTCACCACGTAAATTTCATCCCTCATTCAGATATGTCTCAGAGGCCACGTAGTCTGCAGAAAACCCGACATTTTAAGGCCTTTTTTTTTGTTATTGCGCGTAATTAAATCTACTACACCCTCAAATATTCATATAATATTCTGATATTTTATACGTATAACACTTACTATATTGCACACTTTATTTATTCTTTTTTCTTCCACGTATTTATTAAAATGTAATGTATTTTATTATTTTGTATTATTGCTAAGGCCGTCTGTACAGACATCGATATACATTAAGGAACAAATTCGTCTCAATCATGTGTTAATTTGATTACACAGTATTAGTAAAGTTTTACGGCCTGTTCTTTTTCTCTTTTTTTCCAAGCTCTGTTTGTGTGGGCTGTTATTTAATGCCTTCAGTTATGTTCCTGTGCTGTTTCTATAATTTGTCGTTTGTCCATTGTTAAGCACAATGATAAAAGAGAAATCTATTATTATTTTAATCCTGGTTTAAACAAGTTGGTCTTTTGCGATTATAATTCAATCCACGGACTTCCCAAGTTTTCTCCTTTAGAGCTTGCACTGGGGCTAATAGCTGATTTACGTCGAGTAGTTACTGCAGCTCAATCTTGCGGCAGATTAGGGAAATACGTGGGCATTGCATTAACGGAGAGCGGCTGTCAGTCATGTTGCGTAGGGACTATGGTGGTCATTACGTAAACAGACACTCTACAAATTCCAACTGCCTGTACGTGCCACTTTCATAAGCCATGCGAATTACGATGAATACATACACGTAATTCGATATAATTCAACATTCATTTCAAAGTACAATAAGTAGACTTCCCGCGCGGAAGGCCCTGGATTACTTGAAGAATGAATTGGAATCTGTTCCAGTTCCGGATTATGCCAGCATGTAGGCAGAAGCCTTTATGACAGGACCATCCACAAAATAGTAGCAAACTGCCGTAAATTCTTAATGTCAGAATTAATTCTGAATCACAAAGTACACTTACTGAGTTTGTCGCGCGCTACAGATGTACGGGAAAGTACTGTACATTACCGAGCTTTCTTGGTCTCGGAATTGGCTGAATGAGTGATCACCTTCAAGTCCTGGTCGCTTTCCCTCCGAGGAAACGGTACCTGGTACCCACTGTCTAAGGTGATCCCGGGGTCAGTCTGACATATTAGTAGAATATAAAATATCTCGTTTCTGAGGGCAATGAAAGATCCTACTCCGCAGTCATCCACTCGATAGCTTAGTGACTACGCCGACTAACATTGTCGGGCTCTCTCAGCGCTGTGGAGAAGAGACATGGTATCGACAGTTTATTCCTTGGCCACCAACCCTCAGCCTAGTCACTAAGTCAAGTGAGCCATTCCAGAGGGTCTAACAAATGTCCCACAAACAAAAGGTACCCCTTATAAAGCTTCCCTTTATGCAGCTTCTCCAGTCTCCTGCCAGTACCTCTTTCAGTGATCCCAATATTATACTCAGCGCTTTGTCTTCATACATCTTCAGCCTTTTAAGTTCATGGCCTGCAGGGGTGTTAGGCCGCGTAATTTGAGATGTACTTGTGTGTCGAAAGAACCTGTTGCTTCTCTTGTAAATGAGGACGCGGATAGTCTTTTGCTCCGGAACACTGAAAATAACACGGCATCCCTAAAATGTAAACGACAAATCCTCAGTCACACACCTGATATGTTTGCTAGTGGTCACAGTTTCGGACTGAATCAATCCATCACCGGGCCCTTACAACATAAATTAGTGTGCGTAATGCATTTCTATCTCAAACCAATGGTATTTACTTTTCTTAGTTGTGGGATCCCACATTATAAATTATCCTTACAACAAAATTGTAATGGTGATACAAATTGGGGTTGAGTTAAACAATATTAAAAACATCAACAGTACCTACATATAATATGTAAAATGGGTAATTAAAATGTGTTAAGATCTATCAAAGTCATTGGGCGGAAGTGCGTGAAGATAATACAAGGTTTGTGCTTTTTCTTCTCATGTGTGAAATATCAGAGGATGCTGAGCATCTAAATTTCATTGTTAAGCTTGTTACCATATATATGTAAGTATATCGCAAGTAAGAATCTTATCTTCTATTCAGTTGTTTCTTACATTCGAAAGTTTCCTGTTTTTGAAGCATTATGTACGGTAAACAATAAGAATCTCAGATCAGTATCTGATTAGCTCGCTTCCTCCTTTCACGTCAAGCACGGCATTATTTCTGAGAAGAACATAATCCTAATATGAATAGAATTAATCTCGTTTTGTCTTCTGAAAAAAATCCAAAACCATATTAAATAGTTGGTCTAACATAATTTTGTTTTTATTTAAAATCCACATGTCTCGGTCTAAGTACCGACCTTCAGTTTAAAAAATATATAATCATTCAATGGCAGGTAAAAAATGTGATATAAAAACATAATCATCTTTATGTGTGCTCCAACATTTATACAATATTTTTGTTTTAAAACAAAATTGTAAAATTATATAGGTCGATATTAATTGAACAGTAGTAGTGGGGATTTAATATTAATATTAATATTATCAGCTTTTAAAACAAAAGGGTGAAGGAGTAATGAAACAGCGATTCACATTAGAATTAAAAAATAGGTAGTGTCTTAGGTGTTGGTTGTAAGCCGTAGGTTTGTTGATTTCTCACATATGTCACCCCGAGTTTCGCAAGCACAGAGCAGAAATTTCTGTAAAGATAATCCAGAACGTAAATACATTTTTTGACGAGCACTATTTTTATTTCTAAAAGTATGAAATAAACGTTTGTTTTCTACTTACTTATTTTTAGTTGGTCTTGTCACTCGTGTTTTGCTAGTTTTGCGAATCACCGATACTGATGCATCTTAAAAGAATATTTATAAAACATGGATGGAGTAATTTGATGAGAAGGACGGTTGGTCTTCAACGTTCTACTTATTTTTTCGATCTCGGCGCATACACTTGATTTCATTAAACCTGACACCCTGAGACTGAATTCAAGTTCAAACTTACACTACGGGATTTCAGCTACTGATGCCCTCCAACAGGATTATTTAGAATTAACTATCGAATAAGATATTAAGTTTCGTGTATATAATTTTGATTTGATTCTCTGACCGCGTGGTATTTTACACATGGAACACAAACATTGGAAAAATTTCGTATTTATAATATCACGCTATCAGAGAATCACATCGACGATCAGTGTACGACGAAACCTAATATGTTATTCGATATGTTAATTCTGAATAATCCAGTACGTAAATAAAAAAAACGTCCATTTCATATTTTAAAAATCAATTTTGTTCATCAAATAATGTACTTACATTCTCGATATCTATATTATCTCTACAGAACGTACTGTTATGTACTTTCGAAACTCGGAGTGACATAGCCTATATACACGTAACAATCCAACAACCTACAGCTTAAATCAACACGTAAGATTCCAATTATTTTTATATTCCACTATCACTAAGGGTATAAGGGGTAGTGATGCGTAATACTAAAGCCTATCCTACCCAACAGTCATCCTCACCTTCTCGAGGTATACCCTGTTCTCACAAACGAGGAAATGACGACCGAGTCACAGCGGTATAACTGTTTCATCAGGAATGG
>Ga0123352_10009029_pt1 | contig 15572 bp, 9 predicted proteins | sample TergutLab28metaG_FD_89700 | JGI IMG/M metagenome (GOLD analysis project Ga0123352, IMG submission 89700) | Labiotermes labralis P1 segment gut microbial communities from Petit-Saut dam, French Guiana - Lab288 P1 | ecosystem: Host-associated > Arthropoda: Insects > Digestive system > Gut ... | reverse complement strand
GCAACTACAAGAGCAAAGGGAGACTCTGAAGAACAGGATAAAGAAGGCAGGCAGAAATTGGCCCTTATCCAACTCGGACCTAGCCAACAATTACACAAAATGGTTTCAAATGTTTGTGAATTCTATAAACTTTGACACTTGTAGCACGCACAGAACAGGCTGACACATAAGGCAGGAATAGGCATGCATTAGGACGAGATCTGTGTTTCGGAGCAAACAATCTGTAGTATATATATATAGAAACATATAGCGCAGGCTAAATATAAGCAATCTCTAGCATGTAGTATTGCCTTTTGTAATGGAACATGCTGTGAAATAAAGTTAATAAAAAAAAAAACACACACACACACACATATACATATGCATGCACAACTGTTGTGTGAATATGACTTAATGAGGTTCTTTCCATTCTACAGGTCAACTGTTACAATTGTTACGGAGGAAGTGAAGAGACCAGAAGTGTAAGTGCATGAACGTGAAACTTCTTATATCACTTACGGTTTTTAAGTTTCAGAAAGATAATAATAAATTATGTGTGATTTTACAGCAATATTCCAAGGAGCATCATGTTAGCAGTGCCTCTAGTCACTGCTGTTTACTTCATGATGAATGTAGCTTATATGACTGTCCTAAACATCCCGGAAATGATTGCAGCACCTGCAGTGGCTGTGGTAACTATTATACAATACTTCAGTTTAATTTGCTACACTCAGAAAACTCTGCGGTGAGTTTAGAAATATGATTTAATGGCATTTACTTCCAGAACCACTACATGAAGCCAAATTTTCCATTTCTGTTTTTCACATTCAGGTTTTGTCAAATTTCTGTCACAAGATGGCAGTGAATATAATTCACAATTTGCTGACACGCTTTAATAACAATTTGGTCCTCTTTCATCACCATTTTCATGTATTATTGCAGTAGTTTCTCACATATTTAGTCTAGTAGGGTCTGAGATATTGTCGATATTTCTAAGAATTTCTGTTTTACCTTACTGATCTGAAGTGTGTATTATTAAAGAATGACTTATAACACCTTTATAAATTGTACATACTGATATATGATTAGGAGTAAAGGGCAACAAATTGTTATGAATTATTTTAATGTCATTAACCCTTTATTACATGCTTTAACTTTAGTAACTATACATTGTCCCGCATGGTGTGTTCATGTGTTTCATATGATTTTTTAAATAAATAATGGTTGTTTCCCTAAACCTCATTATATCTTTAGTCCTTGTAATGGAAATGGACTGTGTTCTCTATAAGCTATGACAATCTTTATATATCGTTTTGATAAATTTTAGGCTTCAAGGAGTTAAAATTTTATTTCCTAATTAAAATAACAGTTGAATTGATAGGGAGACTCTAATGCTACATGCACTTAAAAGAACTGCAGTTCTTAAAGAAAGGATGTTGTCTCTGTGATAAATTCTGCAGGCATGTTAGATATTACCATTTTTTCACTTCAATTCAACCCTTCCACACCAAGTTGATGCTAACTTTAGGTAAACCTATATCAAACCGTGTCTGAGCAATGGCTGTGCACCTAACTTTCAAGCTGTAATGTACATAAGCAGCCTGCATGATTCTGTTACATGTTACAATGCTCTGGTTGTAACAGCAAGAAATGTATGTAAACATGGGCCAGACCACTCCTAAGGAAATGGCACACACAGTGATGTTTGTGTATGTAGACACATGTCTAACATATCACATTTCCTATGTGGTATGGATTAATACATGGACATGCTTTACTGCTATAGCTTTCCAATTTCATTGTAGAATATCTTAATTCAAAAGTTAAAAGAGCCAGGAAATAAAGGAAGTGAATGAAATGATTCTGATACAAATGAACTATGAAATGAACTGGATTAACGTAAAATTTTATTAAGACAATCGACAGAACAGTCTACAAGGTAACAACAAAAGTAAGTAAAGACTGCAGAGAGGATAAGGAAGTTGGTGAATATGTTAGTAATCTGAAAAGGAATATATGTGGTTTATAAAGCCTGGATGGCAAGTTGAATATTTGTTGCTGTGGATGATAGACTGAGGCTACAGTAGTTTAATACATTGTTTTTAAAATTAGATGCAAAGGCTGTGTTACTGCACAAAAAAATAGCAGTCAGAGCTGTGGCAGTCTTCTGTATAATCTGACTCATTTAAAAGTATTTAATTTGATTTGATCATTATTAATTGTTTTTGACAAACTGATTGCAGTCCATACATTGAGAGCCACTGGTTAATGGGGCATAAGGCTAAATTCCACACAATCTAGAGTAGTGAGTGGTGACTTCAGCACTTTGTCAGACTGAAATAGGAAAAGAATGTTAAATACTCATTTAAAGAGTGGCACAGAGAGATGAGTTAGATGTGGCAGTGCAGAGAAAATCTGTGTCCCTGTTAGGAATTAAATCTCAGGCATCCAGCCCAAGTGATTTGTTTTACCAGCTGAGCAACGTGATTCCCATTACTAACTAATTTGAAATAATCAGAAGACATCAAACATGTATTTTCAGCATGTCATTATTCTTATTTCAGGTGTTTGGTGACAGAGTACTTGGAGTAATGAATTTCATCATCCCACTTGGTGTAGCTCTGTCTACATTTGGATGTGCTTTAAGTATCCAGTTCAGTGTCACAAGGTTGTGCTATGTGGCTGGGAGAGAAGGCCACATGGTAGAAGTCTTCTCCTACATCCACATCAGGCGCCTCACCCCTGCCCCCGCTGTGGTCTTACAGGTCAGGTACATACATACTTTCAACCCTCGGTGTGGCAATTAATTATCAAACGGTGGAATTTGAAAATTCATCAGTCCTCACATCACAGTTTGCCACTGCATCTGGAGCTAGTTCCTACTCCATTCCCCACAACCTGTCATCACAGACCAATTCCATATGGCCAGTCTTAATATTATACAGTACTGTCATCTCATTCTCAGTTTTCATAGTGCAATACATTACAGCCATATTCCCCAGTATTTCTGGTGCCATATATCCCTTAAGTAGTCTTGCTAATTCTGTGGTGGCCCTCCTCAGATATGTCAACTTGCAGACATCTAAGGCACCAATCACAGTGACATTCAAATTTATTAATAATTACAGACAAGAAGCATAAAACATTAGTTCATCAGTATAAATGTTAGGCACTGATATTTCCGTATTATTGCAAGGACTATTAAATTTTTACACGGGTATCAGATCTGAATTTTCAGTTTCAGTGAAACACTGTCCATTTGGATACATAAACAATAAATGAAAACATAACTTACAAAATGAATTTCACAATGCAAACAAAAAATTTATTATAAAATAAACTTTCATTACAGGGTCTCTTGTCATTCCTCTTTATCATTTCTGGTGACATCACAACGCTTATTGACTTTGCCAGCTTCCTCATTTGGATTTTCTATGGGGCAGCAATGGTAGCACTCATACTCATGAGAAGAACAAAGAAAAATGTCAAACGACCTTATAAGGTACTTTGTCTAATATATCAAATACTGAAAGCAAGACACCCTGGCACACAGCAGTTCAACGAATATGGGGTCCATTTCCATGTACTTACAGAGCCAGAGAATGCCCAGGGACATAAGTTGTAATTACAATGAAAGGCTGTACGTTTCAATTTTATCCACAGCAACATTTTCTAATTAAACTGGACTTTGAGTAAACACACACACACACACACACACACACACACACACATGCACACCAAGAGAAAGAGAAAGAGAGAGAATATATGTCTCTCTCTCTCGTGTGTGTGTGTGTGTGTTGTGTGTTTTGTGTGTGTGTGTGTGTGTGTGTGTGTGTGTGTGGTTTCTTTTTTTTTTACATTCAAGCTGTTGGTAATTCAGTGAATATAGAAGTGTTGGTCATGTTTACAGCAGAAATGTCAAAATACATAAGAAAATGCATGTTTAGCTGTTATGTTTAATTATCAGTGCCTTATCCTCTGCACTGCACTGCAGTGGTTCTAAGTGGGATTTGTTTACCAATCATACCTATACCTAAGCATCATTTTCCTTATTAAAATGATAATTTCTTGTTATTGAATTCCAGGTTCCATTATGGATTCCATTATTCATTATCTTCGTAGCACTCTTCTTATGTCTGGTGCCTGTCATCACAGACCCATCTCCAAGATACTTCTTTGCTTTGCTGTTTATTGCAATAGGCATAGCAGTTTATGTCCCTCTAGTCTATTACAGGCATCGACCTCAGTGGATGGGTAAGTCTTTTTATAGTTTCCCAATATAATACTAATAGTAAGACTAATGTTTTCTTGAAATAATTATTAGATTTCTTACTAAATTTCTTGCTAACTGTTTCCAGCTTATGGCTGAGTTCATAAACAATTATAGTGTCACCCTGAACACTATAATAATAATGACAAATTTCTGATCACATGATGTTGAATAAGAGATACCATTTGCGATTCTTGTAGTTACAAAGTGTTAGCTATCCTGATTGAAGTAGTTTGTGGTCTTCCTCAATCATACCAAGCCATTACCAACACTTCCAAGTTATGGCCAACAATCATCCTTTCCTCTCATTCAGCATAATGGGCCTTCAACTTAAATTTACTATAACATCATTATATAACTTACACATGAATACATTAGTACAGATGTTCAGGCAGCAGTTCATATCAATGTATTTGAACAATCATAGCCACATACATACATACATATGTACGAATTCATGCATGCATGTATGTGCATGTGCATGTGCATCTACGTTGCTGACATCAAAATCTCCTCCAAGACATCGAAGCAAGTCACTTCCTGAACTGTCTCTGGTAACAGTGTTTCTAAAGTGTCTACTCTGACTGCCACAAAAACCCTAATATTTTGCCTGTACAACATATAAGTGGTACACCATCTTCAAATTGCAGACCCAGTTTCAAGGCCCAAACTTCTTCAAGTATAAAGATTCCAGGTGTTTTAAGATGTTATGCTATACTGACTGGCAAGTACTTACCGCTGCTTCGGAGGAGCATACCTCCTCCATCTTCAGAGTACAACCTCAGATCTCACACTTATCTGTGTGTCATGGATATATCTGTTACACCAAAGAAAGTATAGCCTTAGTGTTTAATTGGTTACTTTATGACACAGCATCAAAATTCACACATAAATATATCAGAGATACTGAAACTCCTTTCACGTATATATACATGTCCCATGGCAAATTGCAGGAACTGCAGTTGTTTCAGCAGTATTATTTGGTCCACATCACAGTAGAAAACTATGTCGTTCTGCATTACAAGTTGCTAATACATATGCTTGTCTAATTCTTGTGTTTCAGATAAGTTTACATATTTTATACAAGTTCTCATGGAGGTTGTGCCCAGTGAGCAAAGTGTGGACTAACACTGTTACTGAGATCTGCTAACAAGACTGACAGTTTGTAACTTGGAATTGAGAGCTTTTGTACAAAACTCCAAGATATTCTGCAATTTTGTAATAAACAAATATTTGAATAAATCTGTATGTTTCACATACACAAAACATACCTGAATACAAGAATATAAATGTTGTTGAAATGATTTTAGAGTCTACTACATGTGACAATTAGATGGTCATAAAAAATGTGTCGAAGAACTGCAAGAGCTTGAAATATAAATCGAAGTTTCATCTGAGAACACGTAATAAAGATATATTTTACATTTATTGAATTACATTTTACAGCAGCTTCACATGTCGATGTACCCTTATATTCAATTAGTTACTGTTACAGCTAATGCTAAAATGATCTTCCACATAATCAAGGGTGATTTTCTAAAAATTCAACTACCAGGTTATCACATCAAACACAAAGACTTGTCATACAGTACACCTAAATTATGTTATGTTTTCTTAGTCAGCATTTTGGTAAGGATCTACACACACATATACACAAATACATATATATATATGTAGTCTTATCTGTAGTGATAAGGCCTTCATTTTCAAGTTAAAAGTGTTTCTGGATCAGCCTAACATGACCCAGTGAAAAATCACAACATGTCTGTAAGTAGGATAGCCAGCAGGCTACAAATATGTGAGTGGGGTAGGTGAATTTTTAAAACCTGCTGTGAAATAAATGAAAGGACAAGAATCTTCTCTGACATCATGAAACACAAGCCCACCACAAGATATTGCTCCAACCCACTTGAATTCAATTCACATCCACCAACAAATTTACTCAAGGCACAGTGTTCCACTATTACACTCCTCACATCATCCAAGTAACCCAGTTATATTACTACTACACTATCCTAATGCACAAAGTTCTCCAAGTGGTGAATATAAAGTTTGCCATCTTCTGGGACCTCACACTATGTGGTTTTGTAGAATTAACCATTGTTTTGATGGAACCTGCTGACTCCACCTCCAAGGGTGGAAGATCTTAACTAAATTCATCTGCATACTAACACACAAATGAAGAGTTATACACCTCAGTGATCAGCCACTTTTATCTCATTGGAAGGACTCACTGTGTGCCAATCTATCATGGCTATTGTGTGGACAATGGTAAGTAAAATGAAACGCATCAAAATTCAACTTACTGTCCTAGAATCACAGTCCGTATCTAATGACTTTTCAGCACCAAGCATCCTTGCACTGTTCTGTGATGGGTTTCCTGCCTGTATCACAAGGCATGTCAAACACACCTAGGCAACACCTGTCCGAGAATAAATTATGAACATAGTAAAAGTCCTGTTGCATATCAGATCATCAAATTGCAAGGAAGCATCATTGCTGATGAACTTCTCTGAGCTTTTGAAGTCAGGAAGAAGAAACAACAGTGTTTAAAATTTGTGTACTTCAGAGGTTAACAAGAGTAACTACTACAACATAAAGATAAAAGTAAAATTTGTCTTGCAATACTTTATAATGAAGAAATGTGTAAAACGTGTTTAATACAAGTATGAAGGACTATTACAGTTTTTTAAGTAGTATTAATCAACATGTAAAGATCACCACAGTATCTTCACCAACAACTTATGCAAAGAAAGACTGAATATGTTATTGCAGAGAGGTTTCTAAGTCACCTGTGGGAGTGAGGGGGGAAAGTTTTTTTTTCTTATTTTACAGTCGATTCATTCACACATGTGACACCAGACACATCAAATTTACACCACACTACATACTTTTCATTAAGTATTAATTTATAAGCCATACATCACAGAGGAAAAACCAAGCTTACAAAACATTACATTAAAACAAATATGAATGATGATGTGCAAAAGTCACACATTCATTAGTTAAAAATTTTTATCTCTTTGACGAAAAGAATGCAGATACTAAGATAATAAAAGCATGCATAGTGATAAATAACTGGTAACATTCAGCCAATGATAACTACCATGGAATTTTGAATATTTTCCAAAATAAACAGAATTACATATGTGTCTCAGAACAAAGTCATGAAGGTGTGTAGGTGATATGGAGTGATGTTTGAAGTGTATTGGACCTCAGCATTTGAGAAATTCACTGCTCAGATGCATGGCCCACTCACTTTATTCCAGTTCCTTTTGAACAATGGTAACAACTAACATACTTTAATTTCCTAAAGTTAGTAATAGCACTCTGGTGGACTCACAAACTTTTGGTTGATGGTGACGGTACTAACACTTCATGTATGGTACTGATATGAAGTGAGCCTACAAGGTAAATGATTTGTGAAAAATGTGCCATTTTTTAAAATCAATTCAGTAAAATGTGCAACAACAGGATGATGGCCATGCAAAAATTTGCATTGAGTTTAAAGTCTGACATCAATAAATCACATGCACTAGCACTAGAAAACTTAATTTTTGTATATGTGTAATTTATAAATTGGGTTAGTATTTCAAAGTTTGTATGAAACTCTTCATAAGTAAAAAATTACAAATATGGCGATGGTGCAAAAATTTATCATATCTGACCAATTTGACGTACGTAGAATTTATGTTGAAGTTCTTCACAGAAAAGAAGATCAATATAAAGTAAAAAAAACAACACGACCTGGCCGAAGCGATACCGGTAACCCTTCTGACTTATATTTTTAAGGTACCTGGTTCGAATATCAGTAAGGACCTGAGTGAGGTGTGTCGTGAGTTCTGCAGTCTCTCTTGGTACACTGCCATGCATTAGACCACGAACACTTCCATCCACATTCCTTCCAATTTAGTTATTCGCTTTTATCCAATCGATCGACGTTATAGCGTCTGAGTTACTTAGAGCGTCGTTAAAGAAACTACAAATATATATCACCAACAGTTTAACATGTATAATACTCAGAGTTTAACAGTAATACCATATATCTGCACCTGCCTACCAACTTCAGCCAACTTGTTCCCGCGTTTGAGAAGCCATGACGACGTACGCAGAGTGGTGGTATATCGGACCGAGTGTGAAGTATCGATAGTTGATGTAGTTCGTAGACAGTAAGAAATTAGTGGAAATGTTACTTGGTGCGCCACAAAGGCAAGTGGATGGGGTAGAGGAATAGCTCTACGCCTTTTTAACTCGACATTAGAGGGAGGCGAGTGGTCAACTTCACTTCCCGACCATTTTATTTCCAGTTAAAGGGCATAGGAACCAAATGAGTGAGATATGATTTGGGTCCCAGAGTCGGTCAGGAAGTTATGAAGAAAAAAATCTCTTAACTACCGAGAATCGAACCCATGAGACCTAGGTTGTTCCGAAATATCAATACACAGCTACCAATATAAACTGCGTAAAAACCTAGAAGAGCGAAGATCTTATCTACACCATGGCGGAAGCCTGAATCCTCGCACAATAAAATAATGACACAGAAATTTGTCTCGAAATACAATGATGACGTATAAATAGCTTCATAATATACTGTCGCGCAAATTGACACCTGCCATATTCCGCATGAGTGTAGTCGATCAAGATTCATGTCGAAATCGAATATGCTCTGTTAAGGTCGCATTTACAGCACATAATTTTACGTAATAACAGACTAGTCTGTCGCAGGAATCTCATCAGTTTACAGACAAGTAAAGGATGTCTCATTGGTATTCCGTCTTTGCGGATACAATTACATGCTAGTTATGCCTTCAGCAATGCTTCCGCGACCACACAAGCTCCCGATGTCATTACCGTAATATTTGAAACTCCTGTGCACATATCTCTATGGAGCATGGCCATTCTTGAGAAGCTAATAATTATTTAGCTAGTCGAAAAAGTCCTCGCATTTTGTAAAACCCAAAGGTTCATTACCGTATTTACAACAGCCAGCTACTTACCCTGTTTTGAGTTAGATCAGTCCAGTTCCTTACTTCCCATCCTATTCCCTTCAGATCTAGCGTAAAATGCTCCCATCTACTCCTAGGTCTTTCAGAGTTTTCCCTTACTTTTCCTTGTACATATTTCTTGTCTCCTCTGTATGGGCCATAAGCCCCACCTATCTTATTTTTCTCATTTTAATCACTCCAACACTGTTTGGTGGCCCAGGATAGTGCAGTCGGTATAGCAACTCGCTAGGGATGGACGGTCCGACGATCGAGTCCCTAAGCGAGCTAAATTTTCTGCACTCGTCCAGACTGATCCTGGGGCCCACCCAGTCCCCTGAACAATGGTACCGGATCTCCTTCCCGTGGGTACGGCGACGGGGCGTAGCCTTGACCTCACATCCCATCTAGCATTGAGGTTAAAGAAAGAGTACAGCTATACATTTCCCTCTGGGCCTCCACGGTCTACTCTACGGTAAAATATATTTCAATATATTTGGTAAGGAATATACATAATGCATTTTTTCCCGGCCTCGTATTACTTCCTCTCTTTCAGGCCAAAATATATTTCTCAGAATCTTCTTCTCGTACAATCTGAGCCTATGTTCTTACTTTCATTTGAGGGGCCAATACAAAATTAAAGGCCAATTATAGTTTTATATCCTCTAATCTTATATGTTGTTGCTACATATATAGCAAAAGAGAAGACAAAGAATTGGACCGAATGGCAGCAGTCATTCACCGAATTTTATCTGCTCTTAATTTCGTCATGCAAACAATTTTTATTTGTTAATGTCGTTCCCAAGTATTCAAACTTGGTTCAGTTTGAAAAGATTTATTAGCTGTCTTTACGTTGCGAGTTTGCCCTTCAGTCTATTGACACGGCATAAAGTATACTTGGCTTTCTGCGCATTTACACCTACTCTAATGGTTAACACAACGCGGCTCGCAAGCCTCACCCATCTCGATCCAGGGGCTCGAAGAATATTATCTAGGTATTCACATGCACACAAGCTTGAGATATGTGGGAATGTTAAAAGACTGTGTAAAGAAAGGAGACACAAAACTAACTGAAACTAACCTACCATGTTTAAATATACAAAAATAACGAGTCATAAAAATAAAGAAATAATATCTTAATTTATTAATGCATGACTCGTGCCACAATTGCCTCCTAATTTGCGACTCCCGCCATCATATGCTAGACCAACTGTCTCAATAAGGACTAATATGGGGTCTGTGTCTTCTTAATGGAATTTAGGTTTCTTGCACAGTAAATTAATATCATCAGCGTTGCCCAGAAACTGCTCCATTCAGTTGCAGCCAATATAGCTAAATATTAATTGCACATATCCGATAGTGACGTAATTTTCTCGCAAGCTACGAGTTTTTTGTCTGTTCTCTACATATTTCAACTATATACATACAATTATAATCGGAAGATCTTTAACCTTACAACGCAAAAAAATGACCAACATTTATTCACATGTACGTAAATGAAGAGTTGATTACTTACTCTTATTTATTAAGACATCTCATAAAAGTGGATTGCCATAGACTCAAGAAGCATTCACACACATAAAGCGCCATTCAAATTAAATCACTGCCGCGTTATTTATAAAACTAAATTAAACCAGTGATTATTCAGGTTAGTAAGCTATATTTTTCCCTACAAATTTGACTGTTTTCATTTTCTTGCTGTTGCAAATAATAGTGACCTTTCTCATTCCATCCACCATATGTTCATACATTTGTTTCATCACAATATGTTTAGCACGACCCAAATGTTTCTGATTGCTTGGCAAATTGTGTGTGCTCTTTGTAACGTGTATATAAACTTATTTTATCCAATATGTCGCTATATTACTGGTACGTAGAATGAAAACGATAGAGGGGCATTACGGTGTGGAGCCATATGTGAAAAAGAAAGTGAATAATGTACCTAAAATGTAGTAAAGTTCATATATTTGGTAACGACACTCACAGTTCAAAATTATATTCAAGGTGAGATTAGAAGAGAGTTATATTCAAAATATACCCGCTGTCTTTCAGTTCCGAATCATCCGCCTTCCCTTTTCACATCAATAAAGTAAACATCACAATGTACGCTTATAATTTCCACTGTTATTCTGTGTGGGTGTTAAAGTTTGCCTCTAGTGTACGAGAAATTTTACCTGTGGTGTTTGAGAACATAGTGAGAAGGAATGCTATGGGAAGGACATAAATGGAAGGTATATGAAAACAGGTTCCTAAAGATAATACTTTGACATCAAGGGAGAGGAATTAACAGGCGAATAGAGAAAATTACGCAGTCGGGACCTTCATTTTTTAATTCTTCGCCGTATGTTAATATTGTGGTCAAATCAAGGAGGAAGAAGTGGGCGGGGCACGAAGCTGGCAAACGAAACACTAGACATGTCCAAAGGTTGTTTTGCTGAAAACCTGAAAACAGAAATTTGAGAAACCCAGACGTCGATTGGATGTAATATTAATATATTTCTTAAGGAAATTGACTGAATTCTCTGGCTCAAGATAGGGTTCATTATAAGGCTTTGAGAAAAATCAACTTTGGGTTTTCATACATGACGAACGAGTTCGTGACTAGCTGAGTGACTATCAGTTCCTGAACAAGGAAGCTGCTCATTAGGGTTATTTCATTCCTTAGTACCCCGTTCAGGAAAATCAAACGATCGCCAAAGAATGTAATACTTACTTTCTGCATAAAAAAGTTCTCCCTGTTCCACGAAAAGTGCTTACAACAATAACCTTTTTTAGGTACATGGTAATACGTTTTGCATGTGTTAGGTGTTATGGTGTGCAGTGCTTAAGTTGTCATTTTGTAAGCGTGATGACAGGATAAGTAAATTTCTTGCGAAGAGATATACATCCTCTAACATAATTCTGAACGCGTTCAAAGCCTCTTTGTTTTATCAAGCCCAAGAGTTTCGTTTTTCTATGCTTATACTTTCAGATGAATAATTAAAGATCTTTTTATGTAGACAAAAGACTGTTCGAAAAACTAGTTTTCATGCTCTTATTGCTTCAGCGGAGAATAGCCTGTGACAAGCATGCCTTATTGATTCACCCTTCCTCTACTAATCACGTAGTGCCACACACACACACATACACACACACACACACACACACATATATACTTTAACATAAGGAACACTCTCCCGAAGTCTGGCACATTCCTCCTGGGACACCCTGTATATATATATGGCACTTATTCCAGTCAGGAGAGCATTCTTGAAGAGCTGACAGTCATTTGGCTTATCAAAATATTGGCCACTATTACGAAACCTTTTCGTGGTCGAGCCTTGTTATGTATAAAATAGAAGAGGATTAAAGCGTAAGAACGACTGAGGTACTCCGCGAGAGTTGCGCGATTTCCAGCACCATAATGACAATAATGACACAAGTGTATATTCACCGTCAGTAATGTTTAGGCTTTCTGTTCATCCAAAAGTGTTCGTCAACAGAGCAATACGTCTGATTGCAGTGTAGCTGCAAAGGCGTTCGTCACTTTGAAACTGAAAGAACCTGAAATGATGCACATCTGAAATGATGTCAAATTCTGTTTGGAATATTATCTATTTTCTTCAGCTTCGTATTTCATTGCCATCAAGTTAACTGAGTTAAAAAACACCGACAAAAATGTTAATAATAGATTTATTTATAGGAGCACGCGGTGGTACGGTTAGTTGAGACACTGCGCTACAAGGCGGAAGGTCGCGGGTTCGATTCCTGATGGTGTCATTGGAATTTTTCATTGATATAATCTTCCGGCCGCAATTTTTCCCTGGGTTTGACTCAGAGTGTAACAGAAATGAGTAACAGGAATATTTCCTGGGGTTAAGAGGCTAACAACCTTACCACCTTCATGTGCCGAGTGTCTGAAATCTGGGATCCTCAACCTCCTGGAAACCTCAGGGACAGGGATTGCTTTACTTTTGATCTATTTATTTATATTTCCAACATCTTGATTTTTGGGCATAAAATAGCGTAACTACCATAATGAGAAAATCAAAACCGCCGAAGACACTGTTGTCTAAACATTCACGACACAAACATCCGTTTATTGCAGCCGAATTCTGTGTTCTTTAATCTCTGTATGTTTAGGTCAGAACTGTTTTCTTACTTCTGGAATAGGCAGTGACTTTCCCTAGGACAAAACACAGTACACCTATCTTAGAAAATAATGTTCTCAATGCCCCGTCGATGTCAGCAGTCTTGTGTCCTAGCAGTTAGTTTCCCATGTAGAAATAACACAGTTGGAACACCAGTAGAACAACAGTAACACAGTTAAAAAGTCACAATACAACAGACCATAAAGCGCATAGGGGAAGGTTAGGTTAGCTTAGTTTAGGTTAAGTTAGGTTAGCCCTAGTCTTTCTTTAACCTTGGCAATAGAAGATGGTTGGTGAAGACCACACTTCGGTCGCTTTACCGCCGGTAAACAGTCCCGTTAAGTATCGTCCTCACCAGTTTTCGAACCCCGAACTGTCCAGCACGTAATATGTTGCTATACTGACTGCACTATCCACAAACTTCTGTAGAAAAACAGTAGCAAATAACCGCAGTATTCAGTTTGAAATGAAGGGCAGATTAGCAGCAGGTAAGACGTATTTGCTGCTTTCGATGCATCACCTCAAAACATACAGGACTGTAGGCCTACGTGCGTACGTACGTAAGTATGTATGTGTGTATGTATGTAAGTATGCATGTATGTATGTACGTATGTATGCATTTATGTATATATATGTAAGTATATCTTTATGTATGTATGTATGAATGTATTATGTATGTATGTATGTACTATGTATGCATGTATATATATATATATATATGTAAGTATATCTGAATGTATGTATGTATGTATACATGTATTATGTATGTGTGTATGTATGTATGTATGCATGTGTATATATATATATATGTGTGTGTGTGTGTGTGTGTGTATGTGTGTGTAAGTATATCTTTATGTATGTATATGTGTATGTTTGTATGTATGTGTACCTATGTATGTATGTATGTATGCATGTATACACAGCGTTTTAAAGCATGTAAATGTCCCGGAATATAAACATTTGACAAATTTGCTGATATTCGTACGGTCGAGAAGGAGCTGTGTATGTATCAAACCATAATCTTACGTTTATTTGTTGTATGACGTCATTGTAAAATTTCATTCTGACTAGGGTCAACATGGAGATATTTGATAACAAACAGCTGAGAGAATACACAAAGCTAAGAGAAATCAAATAAATAACTTACATGGTGAGACACATTATATTTTATCTGACACTATTTGTTTGAATACATTGTCTCTGAAGAAATTAGGTTGATTACTCGTATATTGTAACAAATATACACCTTATTTTTGTTGGAGGTTAGTAGATCACAGCCGATCCCGGTGGCCGTGCGATCTAAGGCGTATGTCTGCGGCCGCTTGTTGCCCAGCACTGTTCGATATTTTCAAGTCTTCCTTTTTCTACTCGGAAGCTCAGAGACTTTTTAACTTTTAAATCGGTCTTTTTTAAAAATTATTTTTGTCCTGTAAGTACCTCGTCAGTACGTCTGGTTTTCGTAGCCTTGGGTACTTTGAGAACGTCAGATTTTACTTTAGCTGCTTGCATTCGAGATGCATCATCAGTCTCTTACCAGGTTTTATACTATCTGTCGGTGATCTTGGTTGCATAATCAACATTTATGTGCAATATTTGTCTTCGTGTATCAGTTAAGTAATTCGTGTAATCACTGCTCCCTTATGTGAGCAGCGATGCAGTAATTAGTATGGGCACCACTGAGTCAGCACTTTGATAAACTTGAGTTTAACAAAAGTGAATGTTGTATATGAGTGCATTAAATGAAACAAAATTAGTTCTATTGACAATTTTCAACCCCTCTGTTGTATTGGGAAGGGTGGACAATCGCAGTTTAGAGTTAGTGTCGAATAACTTCATGTACTGCCCGCTACAACAGTAAAACAGAACAGAAATTTAGGTAGAACGTAATACAGAGCAGCGTTCAGATATCTTTCTTGATTACCTCACTTGCAGATTGTATCCTTGTGGCGCTATACTCTGGTTAGATCATTAACTATTTCTTTGACCTCACTGGCTGTGTTTCTTGTCCTTGTTTCTGAAAGGCGAGGAATCTCCTGTTCTTATCTCATAAACAGTGTGACATGGAAGTAAATACTTTCGTTTAAAGTACCGAAAGCACTAACAATATACTTATATATATATATATATATATATATATATATATATATTTATATATATATATATATATATATCAAATATTAACTTTATACTAACAAAAAAAGGCATAATAAT